>Ga0137409_10000241_pt1 | contig 57864 bp, 42 predicted proteins | sample CZODoug1_16funga_FD_122059 | JGI IMG/M metagenome (GOLD analysis project Ga0137409, IMG submission 122059) | Vadose zone soil fungal communities from Angelo Coast Range Reserve, California, USA - CZODoug1_16fungal (Hybrid Assembly) | ecosystem: Environmental > Terrestrial > Soil > Vadose zone... | reverse complement strand
AGGGAGCCGACACGAGTTATCGAATCAGTTACCTACCCCCCACCCCCCGGTCGAATGGAATCAATGAGATACGCGGGGAAGGAGGGCAAAATCTTTGAGTCTAAAGGACTTACAGGCAAAATCCGGAAAACAAAGGAGTTAGCTCCATGAGGAGTGTTTCGCTTGTAGAAACCCTCTTCTAGATATGGTGCGGTCGGTGTTGCGTTAAGTCAACAACTAAATTGGAATTTGGGGGCTGGCTCCGAAATGAGAAGGGGAAAGTTGGTGTGGATGGGGGAAGTTGAGGTAGAAAGCGGTCCCCCGCCAAGCTCCGGCAGGTCCTCGACTCCGCTCGGGGCCGCTCCGCTCACACCATGATTGTTGATTGTTGCCATCGCGGAGGTCTCTCGCGTAAAAACTTCACCCGATGGGAATATCTTAGGTAGTCGTCCGCTTTTGAACGCCGCAACTTACATGGCCGACACTCCGTCACACATCGGTATGCATTCTGAGTACGAAACGGACCACTCATCGTAGGACGTCTAACCTTGACGCGGGTTGTGTACTACTGAGACCGTACTTCTCAGACCTGTGTACATTGCGCGTGGAGTGGTGCAATGAGTCTAGAAGTTGTCCAAGAAGACGAGCAAGTCGCGTTCTAGATTCGTGCCGGCATCCTACGCTTGAACGTCCGCCCAGCGCGAAATCTCACAGCCTTGAATTCAAGAGTCGGGGAGAGGTGTTTTTGCGACTCACGCTATTTGTGTCGCCAATGATCTATGCGTCGTTGCTTCTTGGTTGCGCCGGATTAGCCAGAGGTGAATCGTCCGGAGTATCCGTGACGACGGTGAATCCTCATGGGCGCCTGAACATACGGTGTGAAAACTGCCACACCTCGCAAGCATGGACTCCGATTCGGGCGAAGCCTGAGTTTGAACACGCCCAAACTGGCTTCCCGCTGCGCGGCTTGCATGCGAAAGTGCAGTGTCAGGAATGCCATACGGATCTAGTGTTCATGAATGCAGGCAAGCAATGTCAGGACTGCCATGCCGATATTCACCGCCGCAAGAACGGAGCGCAGTGTGACCTGTGTCATCGAGACACTGGCTGGCAGGTATCCACTCACAACATCAATGAGCACATGGACCGGTTTCCGCTGATTGGGGCGCACGCCGCAGTCGACTGCTACTCGTGTCACAAGGTAGGGACGGTGGGACCGTTCAACCGGCAAGGGCTGTCGACCGAGTGTGTCAGTTGTCATCTCGACGATTTTCGGAAAACCAAATCTCCGAATCATCAGGCACAGGGTTTCTCGATGGACTGTCTTCAGTGCCACAGCATCATGGATAACTGGGTCACAGCAGCACGGCCTGGCATGCAAAAGAAGAAATAGACGCAACTCCGGACGGAAGCCGAGTCCGAAAGGATCATTCGTATGAGGTATTTCTGGCAGCTCATGCTGCTCTGGCTGTGCTTGTCTCTGAGTTTGGCCAATGGCGCCGTAATGCGGCCTGCGGTAATCTCGAAAGTCAATGTTGTGCCCAGTGGCGACGGCGTGAAGATCGAGGTGATGCTGACGGGAGAGGTGTCTCCACGGGTCTTGACAGCGACCAATCCAGACCGCCTGGTTTTAGAACTTCCGAATACCCTGACGGAGGCGAAACAGCAGCACGTCGCCGTCAATCGCGGCGCGGTCAAGGATTTGCGGATCGGGCTCCGAAGTGCGGCGCCACTGCTGACGCGCATCGTCGTAGACCTCGGAAGCGCTGCCTCCTATGAGCTTAGGAAACTGGGGAACACGATTTCGCTCACAGTGCCATCGGGGAACGGCGCAGCCAGCGCAGGTCATTCTTCACCGTCTGAGGCGAATGTTGTGGCACCCCCCACGTTGAATGAAGCGGCCGCCACACCCATGGCCATAATTCCAACGAGCGATCGAAGACGCGTCAGGATTGGCTTCCGAGTGAAATACGTTGCGGAGGGCGCTGTTTACCTGGCGGGGGGCCGAAGTGCAGGCCTGCAAGAAGGTATGAAGTTGTCCGTGCGGGCGTCGGGCAAGGGGCGCCTGCTGTCCGGAGACGAGGAGTTTGCGCCGGTCGCTGAGTTGCACGTGCTCTCGGTGGCAGGAAACTCCGCGGTCACGGAAGTTAGAGGAGCGAAGCGACCGGTCAAACCGGGAGACTGGGCGTATCTATCGCTTGAGGATAGCGAAGCACTAGCGACCAAAGCGGTTTTGAAGAGTGACCGCAAACCGAATCTTGCGCTGGCCGAGGCTTCTGCGCCCGGGCTGCAAATTCAAATGCCCAAGCAGGACCCCTTGGATGTGGGCCGAGTGCGCGCCCGGATTGGCTTGGACTACAGCGGAATCTCGAGCCGCGGAAGCAGTATTGGCACCAGCTCCCAGGTCGGTTTGTCCGTGCGCGCGGATATCACCAGAATCGGCGGGACCTATTGGAACCTGCAAGGATACTGGCGGGGCCGCATCACGCAACGATCGCGCACGAGTGAGGAGACTTTGCGAGATGTACTAAATAAGACCTACACCATGGAGTTGGACTACGACAACCCGAATTCGAAGTGGGTGGCAGGATTCGGCCGCCTCTATGTTCCTTGGGCGAACAGCCTCGATACGATCGACGGCGGCTATTTTGGACGGCGTGTTGCGAGTGGAGTCACCGTGGGAGCATTCGCCGGCTCGACTCCCGACCCGACCTCATGGAGCTACAACCCCGACCGCCAAATTGGCGGAACCTTTGTGAATTTTGAGGGCGGTAGCTTTGATTCCGTGCACTACACAAGCACGGCTGGGATCGCCTTAAGCAGCATCAAGTGGGATTTGGATCGGCCGTTTGTGTTTTTCGAGAACGGGATTTCTTACAAGAACTCCATTTCTGTTTACCACTCCTTGATCGCGGACGCGCCGCAGGGCCTGACGACCAACGGCATCACGCCCGGCCCTGGCATCAGCCGCAGCTATCTCACCGTCCATTACCAGCCCGCCCGCCGAGTTTCCTTCGATGTCTACCACAATTATTTTCGAGACGTGCCAACTGCGGCAACACAATTGGTTGGCACGGGACTGGTCGATAAACTTCTCTACCAGGGCTTTAGTGTTGGGACCCGTGTCGAGCCAGTTCGACACTTTTTCCTGTACGCGACGCTAGGACAAAGCGATAAGACGGGAGACGCAAAGAGGACGTTGAACTGGATGCAAGGCGTCACGTGGGATGGGATTGGGCGAACGGGACTGCGCGCCGATTTTCGCTATTCCAAATTCGACAGCAGCTTCGCCCGTGGCGACTACAAGGTCTTAACCCTGTCCCGGCATCTGGGAGACAGCATGATGTGGGATACACAGTTTGGTAGTCAGAGCTTGGCGTCTCCCTTCACGGTGAACAACAAGTCCTTTTTTGTGGATTCGTCGCTCGATATGAATTTGGGACGCCATTCCTATTTTCAAAGCGGCTACACCTCTGTACGGGGGACGCAGGCCAGCTACAGCCAGTGGTATCTTAGCCTCGGCTACCGATTCGACGGGAACCCCATCAAGAAGTGAAACAACTGAGCGGCCCTCCAGATGCGCCCCTGCGAGGCGACAACTCAGGCTCAATTCCCCTACCCAATCCCCCCAGGTGAAGTAAGGTTTTCACGGGATAGCCTGTGGTCACCCTAGTCCCTAGGGTGAAAGTAGTCCCTGATCGGAGGCTCTATGAGAGTAAACACGATTGCGGCGTTCTTCGTGATGATGGTTGGGGGCGCTATAGCGGTCTCAGCGGGAGCCCGGAGCATGATTGTGAATGTCGAGGCCGCCATCGCAGGGCCGCAAGTGGCAACGCCTTCAAGCCAATCCTCCTCTCCCGAGGCGCAGACCGCCACCGCATCCAGCTTCCCCAGTAGGTCAGACGGCGACGCAGCTCCCCAAGATAGCCCCACCGACACCTCAAGAAACAGCCACGCCGTCCGCGAAGACACCGTCGCCGATTCTATGTAGAAGCGAGATCTTACAGAGCGCGGCCGCATCTGAGGAGCGTGGCTATGAACTCAAGACATCGCCCTCCGGCAACAGCCCTTGATTTTGTCGGCGAGCATCGAAAAACCAGCGACGGCGAGCGGATTGCCAACCGGATCATCGCCTCGCTGCCTCAGGTCGAATTTGGCATGTTAAGGCCCTTGTTGTCGCAGGTGCGATTTCTGCCCGGAAGCTATCTCCACGAAGCCGGTGGACCTCCGCAGTTTGTATATTTTCCAAACACCGGACTGGTTTCTTTCATCGTCGCGATGAAAGACGGGAAAAAAGTGGAGGTGGGTTTGACCGGCAACGAAGGGCTGGTCGGAGCCGAGAGCATCTTCGAGTTGGAGCGAAGCCCTCACAGCGCCGTCCTCTTCCAAGGAGGAGAGGGGCTTCGAATTCAGCTCGACGAATTGCGACCCTTGTTGCGCGAGATCCCGCATTTTCAATTCATCGTAGGCCAGCAGACCGCGGGGCAAGCATTGCAGGCTGAGCAGTTGGCGGCCTGCAATCGATTGCACAGCGTGGAGCAGCGGCTGGCGCGGTGGTTACTGATGCTGCAAAACCGAACGAATGAAGAGGTGCTTCGGGTCACACACGACTTCCTAGCAGCGATGCTGGGCACGGACCGGCCCAGCATCAGCATCGCAGCTGGGCTTCTGCAGAAGAGTGGATCGATGACTTATTCTCGCGGTGTGGTCCGAGTGGTCGATCATCAACGCCTTGAGGAGTGCGCGTGCGAATGTTATGAGGTATTGCAGCAATTAAGCGGCAGCCCTGTGTTGACGTGAGACGTGCGCCCTGACGGAGCTTTACTTAAAAGATTAAAGAGACGCCATATTCGCACTTGCGTCCCGCTGGGCGCAAAACCCAGAAATGCCGTTCCCAGCGAAGAACGAGCGGAACTGCCGAAAACAACGCGCCCCGAGTGTGGGCAACGGACAGGCGAGCGTCCATCGCCGCGAGACGCTCGCCTGCCCGGAGGACCAAACATGGCAAACGGGGGGAGGGTGTTCGCCTATTTGACCCGAGTTGCACCTTAGGATGCCTGAGAAACGCTGAGGTGTCCATCCGGTGAATCACGTAGTTCCAAGACGAAAGCAGACTTACCAAAATGCCCTTGTCGTTTTCCGTAGCGTTCTGGTTCCGTAGCATTCTGGCCACGGAAGCGGTTCGACCTGCTTGCCGCCGGGTAATCCGGCGTAGCAAGCAGAAGCGAACGCTCTGGAGCTTAGGAGGCGGAGCCTGCCTCCGCAAAGCTCACGCGATCGGGTAGAGGCGACGCCGCAACTTGTTCCGGTCGCGCCCTTAGAGTCATCAGCTCCCGCATTCTCGCCTTGGCGCGGTGAAGCTGTGATTTTGAGTTTCCAATGGAGCAACGCAGCAAACCCGCGATTTCTCGATGATCATAGCCGCGAACCTCATGCATCAGAAATACGGTGCGATATCCGGAAGGCAACTCTTTCATCGCTCGCGCCAGAACGATTCTGTCAACACAACCGGAGAGGCGTTCGTCATCCGTGCCGAATTCACGCTTAGGGGCGCCGGGTGTTCGGGTGACCGGCTCCTCGAGCGAAACATTCCGCGTTCCTTTTTTCCGGAAGTGCATCAGAACGGTATTCATCGTAACGCGATACAGCCAAGTGGAAAAGGCTGACTCGCCGCGGAAATTGCCGATCTTGCGGAATACCTGGAAAAATGCGTCCTGGGTGAGGTCTTCGGCTTCGCCGGTATTGCCAGTCATCCGAAGACACAGGGCATAAACTTTGGCCTTGTGGGCCTGAAACAAGCTCGAGAATGCTTCCTCGTTACCTTCCCGCGCTAAGCGCAAGAGTTCGGCGTCGGCACGGCGTCGCACAGCTATCTCCGATTGAGTCTTCACAAAGAGCTCCTTTCAGGACAGGTTCTGCTGGATGGGGTTTGAATTTCTAGCCTTCACATTGGGAAGATAGGGCGTTTTGGCAGGCCGGGTACATCAGGTGGTTCCCGTAGCTCATCCGATTACTTGCCGTAAAATTTTCCCAGGTCTGCCGTGGCAGGACTCATGCGGGATGCCCCGCGCGCAACCTACGTTGGCTCCTCGGGACACTCACAATCCATCTGAGACTGGGCCAAGACAGGGTGTGCGTGGCTTAGCTCACGCGGATGGTTAACAATCGGGGGCGGGGGGCTTCGTAGCCTCCGCTATTTTCCGGGAAGCTAAGGCTGACCGGAGCCTGGGTCGCCCACTTGGACAATATTGTTGCGAATCGCAAAGAGTACGAGGTCTCGAATCGAGTGAATCTTCAGTTTCCGCATGATCTTTGAGCGATGTGTGTCCGCAGTCTTGATGCTCAAGCCAAGAGCCTCCGCAACTTGCCGGCAGGTCTTTCCCTCGGCGAGGAGCTGTACGATTTCCCGCTCTCGAGGGGTTAGCTGACTTGCGCCGGGCTGGCTGAGACCGTCGCCGGACGCGAGATCCGCGATTTCAGCAAGCTTCGGAGCGAAATAGGTTGCGCCTTGCTGTAGCGCGGTAACCGCAGCTACCAAGTTGCCGGCAGCCTCACTCTTGAGGAGAAGGCCACGAGCCCCCGAATGCAGGACGGCCCGAACGACCTCGCGCGATCCGTGCAAAGTGAGAATGAGGATTTTGGTATTCGGATGTTTCTTCAGGATTTGCCGCGTAGCTTCCAGGCCATTGAGGTTTGGCATCCCGATATCGAGAATCACAACATCAGGGTTCAGAGCAGAGACCTCCTTCATGGCCTGCCGTCCATCACTGGCTTCGCCGCATACTTCCCACCCGTTCTGGCTCTTTAGTAAAGAGCAGACACCCCGTCGAACGACTTCGTGATCGTCGGCTACCAATATGCGGAATGGCATGCCACCGCCTCCAGCGGATGAGAGCCCTTGATGTGCCCCTTGGATGCCAAAGCGGGTAGGGTGGTTACGTTATCCACAACAAATCTGCCAGGACTACCAGACACCCCCGATCTTCTTGGAGACCCTACATGACACATCCGATATCCAAAGTTCAATCCCAACGGCTACTTTGAGTGAACAAGAAGGCCGAAGGAAAGGGCACCCATGAGAAATCGAGAAACCAGCGAAAAGATCAAGAATTGGACCCGGGTTGCGGCGTGGCTAGGGGTATTGCTGACGGAGCCCAAAGTGCGGGCCAGAATTGGTCAGTCCATAGGCCAGTCAATAAAAGACCGCGCCGAATCTTTCGCGGACAAAGCGGGTAGTACCTACAACGAGGCCGTGCATCGGATGGAGAGTGCGAGAGACGCACTGAGAGGGAAGCCCTCGCGGGGCCCGCAGGTCGCAGGTTTCCTGGCTGGCCTCGGGATTGGGGCTGGCCTCGGACTCCTTCTAGCGCCTTCTGCTGGGAGCGAAACCCGAAGCGCAGTCCGAGCAAAAGCGACGGCGGCAGGGAGCAAGATTGCTAGCTCGGCGTCGATGGTAGCCAGGAGCTTCGCTCAGTCCAGAAGCCATATTCCAAGGACTGGAACAGAGGCCTAAGGCAGGAGTGCAGCAGTTGGACGAAAATGCTTGAGTGGTTTCAGTAGTGGCTTTGGTGTTACCCCCTACAGCATGCGCGGTATGGCTTCTTGCTAGCGCGAAACCTACGATAAAGTTGAGCGATTTAGAGTGGGGCTGAAAGCCGTCCGCATTTTGCATTGGTCTCATTGGCAGAAGGTCTCTCGGGAAATGGAAAGCGGAGAAAAGAGTAGAAACAGAAATACTCAGGAAGAAGATGATGATGATGACCAGGATTTTGATAGCCGATGACAATGCGATCATACGCGGCGGGCTCCAGAGGCTGCTGCAAACCCACGAAGACTGGGAGGTCTGCGGCGAGGCGAGGGACGGCCAGGAGGCAGTGGACAAGAGTCGGGAACTGGATCCCGACGTGGTTGTTCTCGATTTCCTGATGCCAGGTCTTAACGGTATCGAAGCGGCGAGGGAAATATCCGGTGCGTGTCCTGACACAGCGATTTTGATGTGGACGATGTATTTGACAAACGAGCTCTGTGAAACAGCCCGGCGCGCCGGTATCCGAGGCATATTGGCCAAAGGGGATGTCGGAGAGCTTTTTAGCGGTGTTGAGACCCTTCTTGGAGGAGGCACGTTCTTCGCGCCCGTGCAATAACTCGCCGCATTGGCAAATGCACTTCCGTAGGGCAAATAACGGAAAGAGTCTTGATTCACTACAGAGAGTACAGGATGGTTCAGACGTCTCAAGGATCCTAGGATTGCAGAGTCTGCTATCGACGGGGCGTTACTAAAACCTCAGCGACGCGATGAGTGTTCGGGCGGACGGAGGTGGGTATATGTCCGGAGCAATTTGTGCAAGTATCTGCAAAAGAATTGTGTTGGCGGCGCTCTTCTGCGCGATGGCACGCGCTGATTCAATTCAGCTTCGCGACGGTCGTCACTTGCAAGGGAAGTATCTGGGGGGTACGACGACCGCAGTTGAGTTTATGACCGACACAGCGATTGAATATTTCCCGGTCTCGGATGTGTTGGTTCTCATTTTTGACAATGCAACTACAGTTTACAAGCCAACCGACGCCATTCCGGGTGTTACACGGTTGCCGCGGCCCTCGAAGCAACCGAAGAGCCGCAAAAGTGCGCTGCGTTATTCCCGTGTATGAATTGCACTTACAGAACGTTCCCAACGTTTGAATCGAGGAAAATGTATGAAGCGAAGAGTCTTAGGGCTAGACGGCATTCCGATCAAGGAAATCGAGGAAGGGCTGGACGCCGGCGACTCGAGTGCAGGCCAGTCCGGCGGATCTCAGGGGCTCTCGCGACAAGCCGAGGTGGCTTCCGAGAGCATAGAAGAACTGGCGGATTCCGGGCAAGCGTTTGAGGCGGATGCCGTGGCAGGAGTGGAAGATGCAGCCGACCATCCAGAGAAACCGGCTCGTACGCATTTGGACTATCGCAGGTTGAGCGCGGTTTTCGCAGAAGACGACAACGAACACTGACTGCCCGCGCTCGAAACAGAGGCGTAAGTTCCTCAGTCTTTTGCGTACGATCGGAGCCTAGGGCTCCCGATTAGCACCCCGATTCTTCGTGGGCTATGGCCGGTCTCTCTATTCGGCTGAACTCGGCTGAGGTGAATCACTCCGTAACGCCAATGAGAGCCCGAAAATCGTTGGTTAGCGCGAGTGATACGCGGGGTTTGTAGAGGGCAGACAAGAATAGCGCCGGGAATCTTCCCGGCGCCCCTGGAGTGGATTAGGCAACGGAGCGAACATTCCGTTTTTCTGAGCGCGCTTCCGAGGTGGAGGAAATGTCTTGAGCGCCCGTCTCCTCCAAGATCTGCTTGGCTCGCTTTGTCCAGTCGGAACGATCGGAGTGAACGGAGAGGAGAATTCCGCCGTCTTTCACTCGGCCCTCATACCGCTTCGCTTCGTATTCCGGAATTCCCATGCCAATCAGGGCGCCCGCAAGGCCGCCAACAACGCCTCCCACGCCAGCCCCTGCTAAGGACGCGACAATTGGCCCGGCGGCGATGAACGGGCCCACGCCAGGAATGGCGAGGCTTCCGATTCCCGCGAGCCATCCCAGCGCACCGCCGAGCACCGCTCCCGCTCCGGCTCCTGCGGAGGCGCCCTCTGGGGCCTTGGTGCCTTTTTCATGTGCGAAATCCCTGGTTCCCGCGTTCTCCGGAAACAGCACAGAAATGTCTGAATTGCGGAAGCCCGCAGTTCGGAGAGCGTCAACGCCGTATTCCACGCTCGCGTATGCCGAATAAATGCCGAACACTGCTGTTTGTCCTGCCATATGGGTCTCCTTAAAGTTATTCGTGATTGGATTGTGTAGGCCTACTTCTTTGGCACCACACTCAACTCGCTTTTGATAGCCTTACCAGAGACTGACGCTGCCTTTGCCTCGACAATGCGTTTTTCCTCGTCTGTGCGAACGGGTCCCTTTAATGTCACTGTTCCACTTTGGGTGATTATCTTCACATTGTGAGCATAGGCGGATAACGATTTGTCGTCGATGAGCTCTCTGCGGATCTCCCGGGTTATGCTGAGATCAGACGTATCCTCTTTTTTCTGTTGATCCGCAGTCACCCGGTCCGGATTGCGGTCCTGCTGGTTGAGTTTTGAATTGTCAGAGGCGGTCGGCGGCTTATCAGAGCTAGGTTCCTGGGCGACAACGATGCTGCTGAACGCACAAGTCAACACTAGCGCCTTCGTGAGCTTCCGAAAATTGTTGGCCATTGGTGTCTCCTTCTGCGTGGTCCGCCAGTAATTCTCTAGTCCGGCGGGTCTTGTTCGTTACATTAACTCGTCAGTTGTTCTTTACATCAATCTGGTTCAGCACCTGTTGCACCTTGGGCACGTTGGAGGCAACCTGCTGGGCTTCCTCGCGCTGATGGGGGGTCTTTACGTGTCCCTTAAGTGTTAGGACGCCGTTCTTGGCTGCGTAGTCGATGTCTTGCTTGTCGAGGCCGCTAGAGATTAGCGCGGCTTTATAGTTCTTCTCAATCGCCGAGTCTTCGTTCGAAGCGATGCTCTTGGCCGCCGATTCGTCTCCTGCGGGTTGGACGCTGACTTCGTTGACTACCGTGCGACTGCCGGCCGCTGCCTTAGCGATTTCAGCGGCTTGCATCTTGGCCTCTTCAGAGTGAACGGTGCCACCGAGAATAACAGTGTTCTTGTCGCGATCTTCACTTACGCTGACATCAGTCAATTCTGATTGTTCCAAGGCCTTCTTGACGCTGTCAGAATAGGAAACGTTGTCTGTCGCTTTGGTCGAGCATGCCAGACCAAGGCTAAGGGCCAAGCCCAAGGTAGCAAGAATCATGGCTCTCATAGATCCTCCTGTAAGACTAAGATGTTCCATCCGCTACAAAGCCTGCGTTGCACAATCGGGGTGGCCACACTTGCAAGAGACTTCCGTGAGGCTGGCTGCGTCTTGACAGGATTGGCTGCAGTATTCGCTCCCGCTTTCGGCAAGACAACCACATGCGGAATGAGCGCAATCTCGGCTTGTTTCAGTCACCATTGAGTCCTCCAAAGGTTGCTGATCTTACAACTAGTCGCGCGGAACTACTCGCGCGCTTAATGCGACGACTCCCAGTGTGGGGTTAAGGCGTCAAGAAACCAATCCATCGGTCGCCTGAGAATGGGAAAGGGATATGCTGTATCGAAGGAGTTCGTAACCTGAGGCTAGCATCGGATTCACAAGCCGCTGAGGGTTCGGAGCCGCGAGCGTAGGATACCTTGCGAACGATGTATTACGGAGGGTTGTGTTCCGTTAATCGGAAACGGAATCACCGTTAGATTTCTTCGCTCAAACTGGCGAAGGCTAATCCTGAGTGATGCTGCATTCGTTGTCCCGGAGAATAGACCGGCGTCGATTCGATGCTTCAAGAGCAAGAGGGAGAGCAGGGAATCATCACTTCCACTAATGTGCCGGGCTGGGCATTGACAACCCTGAACTCGCCGCCTAGTTCCTTGGCGCGCCCCCTCATTCCGACGATGCCGACGCCGGCGCGCCCGTTCCGTATTTCTCCCATCTTGTCGTCGACGCCCTTGCCATCATCTCGCACAGCGATCTCCACTTTGCCGTCCTTGTGGATAACGGAAACCCAGCCCTTTTGCGCGCCAGAATGTCGAAAAACGTTTGTAAGAGCCTCTTGAACGATACGAAAAATGGCCGTTTCCAATTCCGATCCGAGTCTTGGAAACTCCGTGGGCTGGACGTTGAGAAAGGTTTGAATCTGGCTGCGAGCGGTCAGTCCATCCAGGTACCATCGTAGCGCCGATTGCAGGCCAACTTCGTCCAGCAATGGAGGATGTAGGAGATGGGATAGGGTACGGATCTGTTGAATGGCTCCGTCAATGAGTTGAGATGCCTGGGTTGCCGTTTCGTTCTTGGCGTCGGCCGAGTCTTGAGTGAGCAGCCCGTCGATCATCATTTTGGCTGCGGCAAGTTCTTGGCCTAGACCATCGTGCAGGTCTCGGGCAATGCGGCGCCGCTCCTGGTCTTGGGCAGCGATCAGACGGTTCGAAAGATAGCGCAATTCCGCGTTCAGGGCTTCTGTCTGTTTCGATTTACGGTGCAGCTCCGCGAAGACGCTAACTTTTGCCCGCAGCACTTCCGGGATTACCGGTACCGAAATATAGTCCACCGCACCGCGCTGATATCCCTTGAGGCGGTCTCCGTCGGTCAGATGGATTGCGGATACGAAGATGATCGCGGTTCGCTGAAATCGCGGGTGCTGGCGGATGATTTCCGCCAACTCGAATCCGTCCAGATCTGGCATGCTGACATCCATCAGCACCACGGCGACATCGGTCTTTAGCAGGATCTCCAGAGCCTCTTTGCCGGAGTGAGCCTTGATGAGATTTTCCCGAAGGTCGGCCAGCATGACTTCGTAGGTCAAGAGCTTGGACGGCTGATCGTCCACCATGAGGATACTGACTTTTTCGTCCCGGCTCATTTTAGTTGTCTTTCATCTCTGTGTCGGTTCATTGCGAGCGCTAAAACCCACCAAAGGAACAAAACAACTAACGATGCAACCACATGCGCAAAGCAGAGAGAAGTTGGTCCGTATTGACTGGTTTCGCCAGATATTCCGATGCGCCGGCCTCGAGACACTTTTCGCGGTCGCCCTTCATGGCCTTAGCCGTGAGGGCGACAATGGGAAGACGACGAAGAGCCGGGTTCTGTCGAATCACTTGCATGGTTTCATAGCCATCCATTTCCGGCATCATGACATCCATCAAAGCGATGGCTACGTCTGGCGTGGAGTCAAGAATGGCAATGGCTTCCCGCCCTGTGCCAGCGGTTAATACCGACATTCCACGCCTCTCGAGAACGCTGCTCAAAGCGAAAATGTTTCGTACGTCATCGTCGACAACCAGCACCTTCTTGCCAACCAGCGCGTCGTCCGAACGGTGCAAGCGGTCGAGCATCTTCTGCTTTTCAGGCGGGAGGTCAGCGACGACACGATGTAGGAACAGCGCGGTCTCATCCAGTAATCGTTCTGGAGATTCCACGCCCTTAACGACGACGCTGCGAGCCAAGTCGTGAAGCCGAGCATCTTCTTCGGGAGAGAGTTCCTTGCCCGTGAAGACAACCACAGGAAGATCGCGAAGTGATTCGTCTTCTCCGAACTGCTCCAACACTTCAAATCCGGAGATGTCGGGCAGGGTCAGATCCAGTACGACGCAATCAAAGGATTGTTCTCGGACGGCCTTTAGTGCTTCGGCTCCGGTTGAGACAACCGTCACCTCGATATCGTCCGAGCCAAGTAGCTCCCGGATGCTCAATTGCTCAGCTGCATTGTCTTCAACGACCAACAACCGCCGATTGCGGGGCATTGCGTATTCCTTGACGCGGGACAAAGCAGCCTCGACCTCTTCCGCAGTGGTGGGCTTGGTGACGAAGCTGAACGCTCCTCGCGCCAATCCGTGGCGTCGGTCTTCGTCCAATGTCAGGACTTGCACTGGAATGTGCCGAGTACTGGGATCTTGTTTCAAATGATTCAGGACGGTCCAGCCCAGCATATCCGGTAGAAAGACGTCCAGAGAGATCGCGGAAGGATGAAATTCGCGCGCCAAGGCCAGAGCTTCGGCACCCTTCATCGCGACCAAAACCTTAAAGCCCAAATCGCGGGAGAGGTCGCACAAGACGCGCGCGTAGTGGGGATCATCCTCAACGATCAGCAGCACAAAGTCGCCGGGCTGCAAATTCTCGCGGTCGTCGGCAACGCGTTCCGCCACGACCTCCGTAATCTTGGTAGAGGAGAGATGCAGCGGCGCGATCATAGCCGCGGTTCTGCCATCGTGGGATGGTCCGGATGCCGCGACCGGGCCCACATAGGTCTGCGGGAGGTAGAGGGTAAAGGTGCTGCCCTTGCCGGACTCGCTTCGCAGTTGAATTTCGCCGCCCAACAAGGCAGCGAGTTCCCGGCTGATGGCGAGGCCTAAGCCTGTGCCGCCGTACTTACGGCTCGTACCGGCATCCGCTTGCTGGAAGGCCTCGAAGATAATGCGCTGTTTTTCCGAGGGGATCCCAATTCCGGAGTCCGACACCTCGAAGGCGACGACGGAAGCGGCACTGCTCAGGATGGGATGAACCGCATTCCACCCCGTCGCAGACCCAACCACAGACAATTTCACGCCGCCGTGCTCCGTGAACTTGAAGGCATTCGACAGCAGGTTCTTGAGCACCTGCTGAAGTCGCTTGGCATCCGTTACCAGGCTGCGGGGAAGATTCTGGTCCATTTGTACTTCGAAGGAAAGCCGTCGATTATCGGCTTCGTGACGGAACGGACGAACCACCATGTCGAGAAGGCTTCCGAAGAATACTTCCTCCGCGTCCACGGAGACGGTGCCGGATTCGATTTTGGAGAGATCCAAGATGTCGCTGATCAGGTTCAACAGATCTGTTCCGGCGCCGTGGATCGTGCGAGCGAACTCTACCTGTTTTGCCGTTAGATTTTGATCGGGGTTATCGCCGAGCTGTTGGCCAAGAACGAGAATACTGTTGAGTGGAGTACGCAATTCGTGCGACATGTTGGCCAGGAACTCTGACTTGTACTTCGAAGTGAGCGCGAGTTCTTTAGCCTTTTCTTCGAGTGCGCGACGAGCTTGCTCAATTTCCTGGTTCTTGCGTTCGACCTCGGCATTCTGTTCGGCAAGCTGTTGTGCTTTTTGCGCCAACTGCTCGTTCGTTTGTTGCAATTCCTTCTGTTGCGTTTGGAGTTCGGTAGCCAATTGCTGTGACTGTTTCAACAAGCCTTCCGTCTGCATGGTGGCCTCAATACTGTTGAGGACGATGCCGATGCTGGCGGTCAGTTGTTCCAGGAAGGCGAGCTGAGAAGGTGTGAAAGCCGTTAGGGAGGCCAATTCGATGACCGCCTTGACCCTATCCTCGAACAGAACGGGAAGAACGATCACATTGCGTGGGACCGCTTCGAATAAACCCGAACGAATCGGAACTGTGTGTGCCGGTAGATCACTGATGAGCATGCTCCGCTTTTCGGCCGCGCACTGGCCGACGAGACCTTCGCCCAGTTGTATGCGGCGGAGATTTCCGTCGGGACCGTCGGACGCGAATGCCGACAGAAGAACCATGCCGGCGGAGTCCTCGGTCTCCATCTGGTAGATCATGCCTTGCTGCGCATTCACGAGAGGAGCGAGTTCGGACAGCATCATTCTGCCAACGGTCGTGAGATCGCGCTGGCCCTGGAGCATTCCCGTAAACCGCGCCAGATTCGTCTTGAGCCAATCTTGCTCTGTGTTCCGGTCGGTCGTTAACCGGAGGTTGCCGATCATGGTATTCAAATTGTCTTTCAAGTCGGCGACCTCGCCGCTCGCCTCGACTTGAATGGAGCGGGTAAGATCGCCTTTCGTGACCGCCGTGGCAACTTCGGCGATGGCTCGCACCTGGTTGGTGAGGTTGTCAGCCAACAGGTTGACGTTGCCGGTGAGATCCTTCCACGTTCCGGCCGCTCCGGGGACGTTGGCTTGGCCGCCCAAACGGCCTTCTACACCGACTTCACGGGCTACCGTCGTCACCTGGTCGGCGAAAGTAGCCAGCGTGTCGGTCATGTTGTTAATGGTTTCGGCGAGTGCCGCAACTTCGCCTTTGGCGTTCACGGTGAGCTTCTGCGTGAGTGCGCCGTTCGCGACAGCCGTAACGACCTTCACAATTCCGCGTACCTGTTCGGTAAGGTTGGCGGCCATTACGTTCACGTTGTCAGTGAGATCTTTCCAGGTTCCCGCGACGCCAGGGACCTGCGCTTGGCCTCCCAATTTTCCATCGGTTCCGACTTCGCGAGCGACGCGAGTTACTTCGGCGGCGAAGGCGTTGAGCTGGTCGACCATGGTGTTGATTGTGTTTTTCAGTTCAAGAATCTCGCCTTTCACATCTACCGTAATCTTGCGCGAGAGGTCGCCGCGCGCTACAGCCGTTGTGACTTCCGCGATATTGCGCACCTGGCCTGTCAGGTTTCCGGCCATGGCGTTAACGGAATCGGTCAGATCTTTCCAAGTGCCGGCGACACCGGGAACGTTGGCCTGTCCGCCGAGGCGGCCTTCGCTGCCCACTTCGCGCGCGACACGCGTAACTTCCGCGGCGAAGGAGCGTAACTGCTCGACCATGGTGTTGAGTGTTTCTTTGAGTTGCAGGATTTCACCGCGGACATCCACCGTGATCTTTTTCGAAAGATCGCCGGTGGCGATGGCAGTAGCGACCTCGGCGATGTTGCGTACCTGACCGGTGAGGTTGCTAGCCATGAAGTTGACGTTGTCCGTGAGATCCTTCCAGGTGCCGCCGACGCCCGGGACTTGCGCCTGACCGCCCAACTTGCCCTCGGTGCCGACTTCGCGCGCCACGCGAGTAACTTCTCCGGCAAACGCATTGAGCTGGTCCACCATCGTGTTGATGGTGTTTTTCAGTTCCAGAATTTCGCCCTTCACATCTACGGTGATCTTGCGGGACAGATCGCCGCGCGCCACAGCGGTCGTGACTTCCGCGATATTTCGCACCTGACCGGTTAAATTGCCGGCCATGGAGTTTACAGAATCGGTCAAGTCTTTCCATGTTCCCGCCACGCCGGGCACGTTCGCCTGCCCACCGAGTCGCCCTTCGGTGCCGACTTCGCGGGCCACGCGGGTTACTTCGCCAGCGAACGCGTTGAGCTGGTCGACTGTTGTGTTGATGGTTTCCTTGAGAAGTAAAATCTCGCCGCTAACATTTACGGTAATTTTCTTGGACAAATTGCCGGTCGCAATCGCCGTCGAGACCTCGGCGATATTGCGCACTTGTCCCGTGAGGTTGCTAGCCATGGAGTTCACTGAGTCCGTGAGATCCTTCCAGGTTCCAGCTACGCCGGGTACTTGCGCTTGTCCGCCGAGTCGTCCGTCGGTTCCGACTTCACGGGCCACGCGGGTGACTTCAGAAGCAAAGGCGCGAAGTTGGTCCACCATGGTGTTGATGGTATCTTTCAATTCAAGAATTTCACCCTTCACGTCGACGGTAATCTTGCGCGACAAATCGCCGCGCGCCACGGCAGTCGCAACCTCGGCGATGTTGCGCACCTGGCCGGTGAGGTTGCTGGCCATGAAGTTCACGTTGTCTGTCAGATCCTTCCACGTGCCCGCGACGCCTGGAACTTCGGCTTGGCCTCCCAGCTTGCCTTCCGTGCCCACCTCGCGGGCCACGCGGGTAACTTCTCCAGCGAACGCGTTGAGCTGGTCCACCATTGTGTTGATGGTGTTCTTCAGTTCCAGAATTTCGCCCTTCACGTCGACCGTGATTTTGCGCGACAAGTCGCCGCGGGCTACGGCTGTGGTGACTTCGGCGATGTTGCGGACTTGACCTGTGAGGTTGCCAGCCATGGAGTTCACGGAATCGGTCAAGTCTTTCCATGTGCCCGCCACGCCGGGTACGTTCGCCTGTCCACCGAGGCGTCCTTCGGTGCCGACTTCGCGCGCCACACGGGTAACTTCACCCGCGAATCGGTTGAGCTGGTCGACCATGGTGTTGAGCGTTTCCTTGAGTTGGAGAATCTCGCCTCTCACGTCCACGGTGATCTTGCGCGAGAGGTCCCCGGTGGCGATCGCAGTTGCCACTTCCGCGATATTTCGTACCTGGCCAGTTAAGTTGCTGGCCATAAAGTTGACGTTGTCTGTCAAGTCTTTCCAGGTTCCGCCGACACCCGGAACCTGGGCTTGGCCGCCGAGTTTCCCTTCGGTCCCGACTTCACGGGCGACTCGTGTAACCTCACCCGCAAACGCGTTCAGCTGGTCCACCATCGTGTTGATGGTGTCTTTCAGTTCGAGAATTTCGCCCTTCACATCGACGGTGATTTTGCGCGACAAGTCGCCGCGCGCAACTGCTGTGGTGACTTCCGCGATATTTCGCACCTGGGCTGTCAGATTGCCAGCCATGGCATTCACGGAGTCGGTCAAATCCTTCCAGGTGCCGGCGACGCCCGGGACAACGGCTTGCCCGCCCAGTTTTCCGTCGGTGCCGACTTCGCGAGCGACACGGGTGACTTCCGACGCGAATGACCGCAGCTGATCCACCATCGTGTTGATGGCTTCTTTGAGCTGGAGGATTTCGCCGCGGACATCGACCGTGATCTTGCGAGAGAGGTCGCCGCTGGCCACAGCGGTGGCCACTTCCGCGATGTTGCGCACCTGACCAGTCAGGTTGCTGGCCATGGAGTTCACGGAATCCGTAAGATCCTTCCACGTTCCGGCTACGCCGGGTACCTGCGCCTGTCCGCCCAATTTGCCGTCAGTGCCCACTTCTCGCGCCACGCGCGTTACTTCCGCCGTGAAGATTCCAAGCTGCTGAATCATCGTGTTGACAATGTCGGCCGAGCGCAGGAATTCGCCTTCGAGGGGCCGCCCATCCACATCCAACCTGACAGTTTGTGTGAGGTTGCCCTGAGCGACGGCAGCGATGGCACGGGTGACTTCCGTGGTTGGACGAAGCAGGTCTTCGACTAATGTGTTGACGGAAACTTCGATCTCGCCCCACTCGCCTCGCGACTCGTGAAAGCGCGTTCGTTCGCGCGTTCGGCCTTCCTTACCGACCACCTGGCCGACGCGCTTCAATTCCTGCGCCATATGCTGATTGGCCGCAACGATCTCATTGAACGTGTCGGCAATCTTGCCCTCCAAGCCCGTCCATGAACCGGGCAAGCGAACGGAGAAATCCCCGTCTCTCATTGTGCGGAGGCTGGCCAGAATAGCGGGAAGTGCGGCGCCAGGTTCGACACCCACAGCGTGTCCATTGTTGCTGGGTGAGGCCATCGCGACGTCGGCAGACGCGTCTACGGGCTCCATCACATTTGTCTTAGCGGATTCAACGTGCTGGTTTCTCTTCTTCATCACGGTTACCGCGCCACCTGATCAGTTTTTCGGAGTAACTCAACGTCTGGCTTCTCTTTAGCTATTGCGGCCTCCCGACCCGGAAGTTCCCGGCGGTGCATCGGCCACTCGTTCGCCGTCGCGGGTCCAATCCGGATCGACGTTGAAAAATACCCCGCCGCCGAGAACTGTCTCGATTGCGGGAATTAGATGTTGAGCTGCGTGGGACTTGACCACATAGCCTTGTGCACCCGTCTTCCGGATCGCTGCGGCCGTTCCAACGGAATTGTGCATGGTGAGAACTAAAGTCTTGCAGTTGACCCCGGTTTGGGGCAGCTCGGCGGCAACGGCCAAGCCATCTTTCTCCGGCATGCTCAGATCAAGAACGACGACGTCAGGCTTGAGCATCGCGATTTTGGTCAGGGCCTCGATGCCATTCTCTGCCTCGCCGCAGATCTCCCAGTCTCCGCGGCTACGAAGAATGGTCCGCACGCCCTGGCGCACGATGTCGTGATCATCGACGATGAGAATTCGCACTGCCATCCGCACACTGGTCGGGTCGGGGCCGCGCGCGGGCGGCCCATCGGGAGCTTCCTTAGATTTTGCGGGAAAAAAACCGGGATTTATATCCGGTGTTTCCGGTAGTTACCAGTCGGTAAACCACCTAGCCCCGATCCAAGTTCGCGAGGGTTGGAGCCCGCACAACCAGTTAAGGACAGAACGCTCGGTCGCGGCAGAACCGGCGACCGATTTATCTACTCGCGTTGCAAACGTACAGGAAACCCTCATCCGTTGCCCTCGCTACATTACGGCCACCTTCTGCGTAGCTCGATTTGCGCGGAGCGAACCTTTCCTTCGATTCTTCGATCCATGGAGTTCCGCTAGTGGCACGTCAAGAAGCAAGGCTCGAGGGGGCATGGCGGCAAATCTTCCTTAGAGTCGCGAGCAGGTTATGCGCCACAGCCTCAGTCTTAGAGAGAACGGCTTTGGCGCCACCGGCTAAGGCATCCCTTCGGAGCGGCTCGGAGTCGTGCATGGTGAGCATCAGGATGGCGGTTTCAGGGGCGGTGGCGGCGATGTGGCGAGCGGCTTGCAAGCCATCCATGACCGGCATCTGCAAATCCAGGATCACAACGTCAGGGTGCAGTAATTCCACTTTTTGCAGGGCGATCTGCCCATTTTCCGCCTCACCGCAGACTTCATAGTCGGGTTTTGTTTCCAGAAACGAACGAAGCAACCGGCGGATGCCGGGGTTGTCATCGACGATGAGGATTGTGTATGCCATGCCGCCTCCCGGCCCTTGGCGGGTGGCCGACTGCGCTGTGATTCGTGACCGGCCGACAACGGGAAGGGTGAATTTCAGGCTATCCGCTGAGGCCGTCCGACACCATACGCTGATCACTGTACGCTACCGTACATTCCTGTGCCTGATATCGGGCATCGCGGATCCCCCAAATAGAGAGTAGGCTATGGGGGTCTCTTCTAGCATCCTGCCACTGGACCCCTCCTGGGCAACGGTTCCTTGCGAAATCAGATAGCGATCTCGCTAGGGAGCCCCCGATGCCGAAAAAGACGATGGCCCGTACCGCCCCCTCTGACGGAGACGGCAATTCCGTGCACAACAAGATTCTTCTGAGTCTTTCTGCGAAAGACTTGCAGATTATCCTGCCCAACTTGGAGTTCGTGCGGCTAAAACTTCACCAGGTGTTGCACGAAGCTGGCCAAACCATTAAATCTGGATATTTTCTCAATAATGGCATGATTTCGGTTCTGGCTATGCAGCCGGATGGGAAGTCGGTGGAGGTGGGACTCATCGGAAACGAGGGCTTTGTGGGTCTTCCTTTGTTGGTGGGTTATCGCACCAGTCCCACGCGTCAGATTACGCAGGGCGAGGGCTCGGCCTACCGCTGTGAGGCCGAGGTGTTGCGACGGCTGGTGCGGCAATGTCCTGACTTCGGAACGGAGTTGCATCGTTTTGGTCAGAAACTGGCTATGCAGACCACGCAGATCGCCGCTTGCAACCGGCTCCACGAAGTAGAAGAGCGGCTGGCCCGCTGGATCCTGATGACCCAGGACCGGATTCGGGCGGACGGCCTGCCACTGACCCAGGAATTTTTGGGGCAGATGTTAGGCACGCGCCGAGCCAGCGTGACCGTGGCCGCGGGAACATTGCAAAAGAATGGTTTGATTGCCTACACACGGGGAAGCGTCACCATCTTAGACCGCAAGAAGCTTGAGGCAACCGCCTGCGACTGCTACGAAATTCTGCAGCGCCAGCTTGAGGATTGGGAAAACGAAACACCGCCAGCAGGTAAATAGCGCGGCTTAAAGTGCGCTGGCGTACCGACACTTCCGGAGATTCGTCTTACCCTCTCCGAAATGGCCGGCTCTGACGCTGAGGCTTCTCCGGATGCCTGTATGACAAACTCTAGCTCACCCCCGGAAGAATGGCGTGAACTCTACAGGGCCGCGGTTCTGGAAGTGGATCACGCTAAGCTGAAGCAGCGCATCAGCGATGCTCGACTCGCTATCATCGACCGCATCGAAGCCACCCTTGCCAGGCCACGGAACCCCGAGCATCAAGAAATGTACGATGCTCTGAATGGTTTGCATGTTCTTTACAGGGAATGCGAAGACGAGATGCGCAAGAATTCACAAGAGATGCCGCAGAATCATTACTTAGGAAGTTCTTCCGAACGCAAAGCAGGCTGAACCGCAGCCGGCCATCGAATCCCGGGCGCACAATCAATCGCGATTTTTCGTTAATCACATCTGTCCTGCGGGTTGGGATCCAAGAGAGCGCCCAAGGCATGTCAGTTGGCGTTACAATCCTCAAGGCGTGGCCGGCCCTGATCCAACTCGACTCGATACCGCTCCGACCTCGCGGGGGCGGCTCAAGGTATTTCTCGGTTATGCCTCGGGCGTGGGCAAGTCGTTCCGGATGTTTGACGAGGCGCGGCGGCGCAAGGAACGCGGGCAGGACGTAGTGGTAGGCGCCGTGCAACCGGAGGTACAGGCCGAGATCAAGCCGATCTTGGGCGAGCTCGAAGTTATCCCCACTGTTGACATGGAGGGCGTTCCGGCGGTCGACATTGCAGCGATTGTGCGGCGCCATCCCGAGGTTTGCATCGTTGATGGCTTGGCCTACGACAACCTGTGGGGACGACGCCCACATCGTTGGCAGGATGTCGAGCAACTTCTAGCGCATGGCATCAACGTTGTCGCGTCGGTAAATCTGCAACACATCGATGACCAGCGGGATGCCGTGGAGAAACTCACACGCAAGCTGGTGAAAGAAACGGTTCCGCGGGAGTTTCTGAACACAGCAGATGAGATTGTGGTCGTCGATGCGCCCACGGAAGGCGCAACGCCGGAGTTGTCCACGCTTCGCGAGATGGCTCTGGTTTTGTCTGCGGACGTCATTGATGCCGGATTGCAACGGTACCTTCAGGCGCACGATATCGAGCCGGCAGGGCGCACGCATGAACGCTTCCTAGTCTGCCTGACCTCGCGTGCAAATGCCGAGCACATGATGGCGAGCGCCCGTCAGAGTGCATCGCGTTTTCACTGCGATATCTTTACGGTTTACGTGCGTCCGCCGAAGGCTTCCGCGGCAGATCTCAAGGAGATGGACGAGCTTGTGGCGCACGCTCACGATGCCGGAACGCGGCTTGACGTATTGGAGGCAGACGATCCGGTAGAGTCCATCGTGCAATATGCCCGGTCACACGGCGTGACGCAGATTTTTGTCGGGCACAGCATGAAACACGGTTGGAGGACGCGCTTGTGGGGAACGCCGGTGAGCCGTCTGATCCGTGCTGCTGAAGGCATGGACGTTCGAGTGTTTCCGCACTAGGCGCAAAGCAGACTGCTATGACTCACCAAACTGTTGTAGGCCGTCTCAAGGTCTATCTCGGCTATGCTGCGGGTGTCGGGAAAACGTATCAAATGTTGGACGACGCGCGAGAGATGAAGGCTCGCGGCGTGCAGCTGGTGGTCGGGTTTGCTGATTCGCACGGGCGCAGTGACATTCGCGACCGATTCGAGGGATTGAGCACGGTTCCTCTGAAGCCAATCCTCGGGCGGGGAGGGGCCACCGAAGAATTGGATGTCGAAGCGATTCTGCAGTTAAGCCCGCAAGTTTGTGTGGTGGACGAGCTCGCTCATTCCAACCCTTCCGGGTCACCGCGATCAAAACGCTGGCAAGATGTTCAAGTGCTGCTGCTGGCCGGCATCGACGTTCTTACCACAATGAACGTGCAGGATTTAGCCAGTCTCAGCGACCAGATCTGGCAGCTCACAGGGCTGCGCGTGCGCGAGACCGTGCCCGATTGGATTTTCCAGCAGGCTGACGAAGTGGTGATTGTGGATGTAACGCCGCGGGCTCTGCTTCACCGTCTGGAACGTGGGGTGATCTATCCGCGGGATAAAGCTAAGAGCGAGTCCGAGAGGATGTTCCAGGAACCCACGCTGGTAGCCTTGCGGGAATTAGCGATTCGCCAAACTGCCCAGGCGTTGGAAGCGCGGCATGCGGGAAAGACGGAGCCTTCCGATACGCAGGCGGCGAGAATTCTCGTCAACATCACGGCTGACCCTTCCACCGCCATGCTCTTACGCCGGGCGAGGCGAGTAGCCGACCATCTGCAGGCCGTTTGCATGGCCGTGTACGTTCATTCCAAAGAGGAATCGGCGGCTGCGCACTCCGAGGATCACCCGACGGTCGACCGCCACCTTCGTTTTGCTGAGAATCTTCGCATTGAGGCCGAAGTGATCCACGGTAAAGATCGCGCGCAGACCCTAGTGGACTATGCCCGCAAGAAAGGTGCTACCCAACTCTTCCTGACGCGCAGTGCAAAATCTCCGCGACGCTGGTTTCCGGGCCTCGACTTCACCGACCAGGTTCTCCAGCAAGCGAGCGAGATGGAAGTCACCATCGTGGCCGAACGAAGCCGCCATGGCCGCGCCGCGTCGCCTTACCCGGAAGATGAAGCGGGCGCACTCATGCATGCAGGCTTCGTCAAGGTCTCGCCGGAAATGACCGTGGAAGAGGCCATCGGTGAGATCCGGCAACAGGCGGGGCAGGTCGAGATGATTTATTACGCCTACGCGCTCGACGAAACCGAGCACCTCATGGGAGTGGTTTCATTTCGCGAACTTCTCTCGGCGGAGAGATCCCGGAGGGTTCGTGAGGCGATGCATTCCGACTACGTTTCCGTACTGGAGGATGCCGATCAGGAGACGGTCGCGCAATTGCTGGCGAAGAACCGGTTGTTGGCTGTGCCCGTGCTGGACCAAGAAGGGCGGATGCTGGGCATCATCTCCAGCGCGGACGTTGCCGGGTTAGTGCAGCAGGAAGCCGGAGAAGACATCCTCAAGATTGGTGGTATGGAAGCGCTGGAAGGTCCCTACATGGAAGTCACGTTTGCTCAGATGGTCCGCAAACGGGCTGGGTGGCTGGCCATTCTCTTTGTCGGCGAAATGCTGACTGCGACCGCGATGGGTTATTTTTCCGCGGAAATCGAGCGTGCCGTCGTGCTTGCTCTGTTCATTCCTCTCATTATCAGCAGTGGTGGAAATTCGGGCTCCCAGGCCACCACTCTGGTCATTCGCGCCATGGCCCTAGGCGAAATTCGACTGCGCGACTGGTATCGCGTCATTCAACGCGAGTTGGCGGCTGGCCTCGTATTGGGCGCCATTCTTGGGGTTATTGGTGTCACACGAATCTTTCTCTGGCATGCTCTGCGCGGAACCTACGGGCCGCACTATGGAGTTGTGGCGCTCACCATCGGATGTAGCCTTGTCGGTGTGGTGATGTTCGGTACCATGGCAGGATCGATGCTGCCGTTCTTGCTTCGCCGCTGTGGGCTTGATCCTGCCAGTGCGTCGGCTCCGTTCGTTGCTACGCTGGTGGATGTTACGGGACTGGTCATATACTTCTCGGTCGCGAACGTCATTCTGCGGGGAGTCTTGCTCTAGGCAATAACCTTCGCGCGAGTGACTACCCGTTGTGCGGGAGAAACTGGGCAGAAAACCGGCATCGTGCCGCAACCGCTCAGGCGTTTACAGGAATTCCCTCGACCTGTGCTTCAGGGGAGAGGACTCCGGTGATTTCGAAGATAGTGTCCAATTTGGTGACTCTCAATGTGTCGCGAACGTGGGCTGTAGGATTCATTAGGGTGAGATAAAAGCCGGCGGCCTGGAGCGTAACCAAGAGACCGATTCCCGCCGCATCGATAGCCTCGACTTCCGTCAGGTCAAGGATGATGGCGCGTTTCTGCTGCTGAATGGCGGCGCACAAGAGAGCGGTTTCGTCGCCGCGCACAATTCTGCCCGAACATCGTAAAACCGGCACATCGAAGAGGCTATGAACTTTTACGGTCAGCACGATTCGAATCCTCCTAAAGGTTGGCGTTTGGACAGCGGACGCCCGCATTTGCGAGACTAGCAATATAGGCGAATAAAAAGCAAAAGTCAACGGTTAGCGTTGTGTAGCGGTTTCGGCCTCAGGCGTGTGGTTCAGCAGCGGGTGATCCGAAGGAACCGCAACGTCCGTGCATGCCTTGGCGGAACTTTTCGCGTTCCTCGGGGGTCATCGCCTCCCAGCGTTCGGCCATGCGGTGCTTCCAGAACATGTGCCGCCCGGGTCCGCCTCGGAACCCACCGAAGAGGATTTTGCACAGCACCAGCAGGCCCACCGCCTGCCAGAAAGTGATTAGATGCGCGCCGAAGAGGGCCGGCATCAGCCAATTCCAAAGGCTCATGACCACAAAACTAAAGACTGTGAAAAATAGTACGGCGAACAGCGCGAACTTCAATCCCTTGACTGCCCAATTCCTTTTCATATCATTCGTCCTCTATGCATTCGTAAATTCGTCGTAGATGGCTTGGAGCCGCTCGCGAAGTTGCAGCACTGCATAGTGTTTGCGCGAAAGTAGCGTGTTCACGCTCACACCGGTCTGTGCGGCAAGCTCCTTGAAGCTGTGCCCCTTCAATTCGTGTGCGATGAAAACGTCACGCTGGTCCTCCGGCAATTCCTCGATGGCGGCTTCCAATTCGTCTAAGAGAACCCTGCGTGCGTAGGCCGCTTCGGGTCCAGCGTCGGGCGAGGGGAGCATGTCTTCCAAGTTGAGTGCCTCGCCTTCGTGAGCGAATCCAACGTTGAGCCCTCCCGGTTCGTCTGCCAGGAGTCCCGGCCTTTTCCTGCGGAACAAATCTGTGATCCGGTTGCGGGCCACCCGGAATAGCCAGGCCGTGACCCGCTCTACCGGCTTCATCATCCGGTAGGCCTCGACGAGTTCGTAGAAGACCTCTTGCAGGATGTCTTCTGCATCACCCGGGTCGGCTACGCGTTTTCGGATGAAGTTGCGGAGCCGGGATTGCTCCCGATTGATTGCTTCAGAAATCTGGTGATCTTGTATCTCGTAACTCTGCTCCGCCATCATCCACTGTTTTCTCGGCGCCCCTTCCATCTACTGTTGTAGACGAACAAGAGGGGGAAATATTTTAGGGTTGTGGCGGAGGGGAGGGCAACTTCTGCAAAGCGGAGCCCGTCGTTCGAGGCGAAAGGGCGAGGCGAAGTCGCTATCTTATACATGTGCAAGAACTTGCACATTGTAATTGTTGAGCATTGAAGCTTGACACAGTGGTCGAGACAGGCAAGAATGGTCGCCAACGTTCGCTCTTCCCAGGAAGCGAGCGCCCTGGTCCGGTGGTGGTCCTTTCCCCCCAAGGTTCGCCGCAGGAAGCACTTTATATCACTTCCGAACAGCTGCTAGTAGTCCGCCCTGGCGGACTTCCGGGATTAACGCCGTCATGATGACGGCTTAATGTTGTTGCCGCCAATCTCTCAGGCTATCGGCCTGTAAGGACAAACTGACTATGAAGACCTCGCCGTTTCTTGGACGCAAGTCATGGACCTTTGCTGGTGTTTTGCTGGCCAGCGCACTGCTCTCAGGAGTTGCTGGGGCGCAGGCGGCCTTCAATTTTAGTCCGGGGGGAGGATTCACTTCCACCAACGTCTGCCCCAACAGCGTGGCGATCGAGGGTTGCGTCATCCTAACCAATGGCTCGCCCAATCAGCCCACGGTGATTTCGGGCGGCATTCTGCGCCTTAACACCGCGGATCCGAACCAGCATGCCTCGGCTTGGTACTCGACGGCAGAGCCTTTGAACACCGGCTTCACTACGGCTTTCCAGTTCACTATTGCCAATGGCGGTGGGCCTGGGGATGGCATCGCGCTGGTGATCCAAGGCGACCCGGCAGGCACCGGAGCCATTGGCTACACCGGCAACGGGCAGAATATGTCCTATGGCAACAACGATAGCCCGAATGCGAGTGGCCCGGGCAATGCGATCCTGAACAGTCTGGCGGTCGAACTTGACACCTACCAGAATGGCGGCGGACTCAATGTTGGTTATGGTGACCCAAACGGCAACCACATCGCTATTCAGAGCTGCGCTCCCACAACGAACCCGACCGCACCTGCGCCCGTCCTCAATGCCAACAGCGCCGATCACAACTACGTGTGCCCTGACGGGAAACATGCGCTGCTGGGGATCACAAGCCTGACCGGCGTTTCCCTTTCCGATGGCTCCACCCACACCCTGACGGTCAACTATCTGCCACCGGGCACGTGCACCAGCTCTTGCAACAACTTCTCCGTATACCTCGACAGCAGTCTCGTGCTCCAGATCACACTGGACATCACGAAGCAGCTCTCCTTGCCGAACAACAGTGCATACCTGGGATTCACCTCTGCCACGGGCGCCGCGGTTGAGGACAACGACATCGTAAGCTGGTCTTACAGTCAGTTGCCGCTTGCTCCCATCACCATCACCCAGCCCTTGCAGCCCGACGCCACCACTACGTTCAATTTCTCTCCCACCCTGACCGCCAAGGTTGACTACTCGAAGAGTGGCATCGACCCCGCTGCGTTCAACGGCGTTTTCATGCAGAGCACTGTGCAGGTCATCTCCGATACCGATTATCAAAACCTGGTAGCTAACACGCCCTTCCAGGGCACCACCTGCCTGCACCAGGATATCGGCACGAATCCGAGCACCGGCCAACCCACCTACGCCTGCGTCGTGACTACGGATCTGTGCACGACCCCGACCAGCGCGACTCCCTTGGGCACGAATTGTCCCGGCGCGCTCGCCGCTTTGATCGGCACCGCCAACATCTTCAATGCGGATCCGTCTCAGAAGCCCATTACTGGCCCCGGCTACATTATGGGCAGCGACACAGCGCTCAGTTGTGGCAGTGATCCCAACCCGACCGCGTGCAAGAACCTGATCAATATTTTTGACAACATCACTGGCGATCCTACGGTCACCGGCAAAACGAAGAATTTCAACTCGCTGGTCATTCCTATCCAGGGTGTCGTTCAGCCAGTAACTGCGGTGACCACCAATCCGCCCCTGAATCAGGGCTGGGCGAGAGGGCCGGTGTCGGTGATGTTCAACGCCACGGAATCACCCGCCAATAACACAATTACAAAGATCGACTACAGCGCCGCAGGCGATAACCTGCCTGCTCCGGTTTCTGGAACAATTACCGGATCCACTGGATCGATCGCTGTGCCCGCCATTGGTCCCGCCGTGCAAGGCTCGACGGTGCTGACCTATGCGGCAACCGATTCTTCGGGCACTCCTGAGAGAGTCGTAACCAACAATGCCGGGCAACTCTCCACGGCATTGCCGACGTTTGCGATTAACTTCGACTTGACTCCGCCGGTAGTGGCGTGCAGTCCGCCCGCACCAACCTGGCAGGCTCCCGACGTGGGCGTTCCTTGTTCGGCCAGCGATAGCCCTTCTGGCTTAGCGAATCCCTCGCAAGCCAGCTTTAACCTGGCGACGGCGGTGCTTTCCGGTACCGAGACCAAGACCGCGATGACTTCCACCGCCACCGTGTTTGACGTGGCGGGCAATTCCGCCAGCACTGGGCCGTTCGGTCCTTTCTGGGTGGATAAGAAGCCGCCGGTGATTAGCGCGATCACCGTCTCTCCGGTCGTTCCGGTATTGGGGCAGCCGGTGACGGTGAGCTACAGTTGTTCGGACGGCGGTTCTGGAGTGGCGCTGTGCGGGTCGGCGAGCTTCGCCGGCGTGGCTAGCACTGGCACGTTGATCAGCGCAGTGGATGGCACGCTTGGAACGCATACGTTCACGGTCAGTGCCGCGGATCTGGTCGGGAATACGACTTCGACTCCGGTGACCTATACGGTAAGTGCGGGGGCGCAATTGAGTATCAGCCCGACTACCATCGCGTTCGGCAACGTCAAGATCTACAGCATCAACGCCAAGACGATCACGGTCAAGAACACGGGCACATCGGTTGTGAACTTCAGCTCCATCAAGCTGACGCAGACGGAAAGCGACGGCGGGCCGGGGCGGGAGTTTGTGATGCTGAATCTTTGCGGTTCGAAGCTGGCGGCGGGGAAGAGTTGCACGGTTGTGATTGGCTTTGTGGCAGATGAAATCGTGGGCGCGGCGGGGACGGTGACGTTTGTGGATAATGCAGCCGGTAGCCCGCAGCAGGTGCAGATCTCGGGGAATGTGGTGCAGCGGTAGGGGCTGCGCTGGAGGAATGGATAGGGTGCTCTACGCGTAGCGGAGCTCTTTAGGATTTTGACCAGCGAGTGGATTCTGCGAAGGCAGCCCTCAGGTCCGATCGCTCGATTACGTGTTCCGCGCCTGGGTCCTTCTGGATGTCGTGCAGTAGATTCAAGGCGGACCTGTACTGCGCCACACTTTCGACCGTGCTGCCGGAAAGGCGCATGGCCGTTCCGAGCAGATAATGGATCTTGGCGCTTTGCAGGCGTAGGCCTAGCTTCTCGGTGCGTGGCAGGTTGCGTTCCAGTTCCTTACGGGCGCCGCGGTAGTCTTTGTCTTTCACCATTGCTTCGGCCATCCAAGCGGAAGCCTGCACAGCGAGCGACTTGCGGCCCATGAGGTCCGCTTGCTGCGCCAGAGCGCGGAGATCGGCGATCGCGGAGTGAGCTCGGTCTTCCTCGACAGCCACGCGGGCGAGATTGAGCTTCGTGTTGAGATGGGAATCCACGTCGGAGTTGCGAGAGAGTTGCTTTTGCGCCTGCTGGTAGGAGGCGCGTGCCCCCGCTAAATCGCCACCGTAAAACTTGACGTCGCCGTCGGTGTTGAGGAGCGCGTTGTTCAGCGGATCGCTCTTCAGACCCCGCGCGATGGTCTGGGCATCGTCGAGAAATTTGGCGCTCTCGGAACCACGTCCGGCGCGTGCCAGAGCGCCTGCCAAGTCGTTCTCTGCCTGGGCCAGTGGTTGGCCGTGATCTCCAGAGTCACGCAGACCTTTCACGGCGTCCTGCAAAGAACTAATGGCTGGTCCGATGCGACCCTGGGTTTGGAACATGATGCCGAGACTGTGAGATTGCAGTGCCGCGCCGTGATTGTCACCGCTCTTGCGGAATAGATCGAGGGCGCGCATGTAGGCGTCGGTGGCCTGATCGTATTGTCCGAGATTGACGTTGGTGACGCCGAGGTTTCCGAGCGTGTCGGCGATATCGCCGGGGACGTTTAGCTTCTCGCGTAGTTGTAAGGCTTGCTGGAAATAGGTCAGCGCGTCCTCGCTCTCGCCGCGAGCGAGATACACGTTGCCAATCGCATTCAGGCAGAGCGCCTGATAGGTTTCATCGCCTGCATCGCGCTGAATCTGCAGAGACTCTTTGAACATCGACAGCGCCAGGCCGAACTGTCCGCGGTCCAGGTTGAGACTGCCGATATCGATGAGCGAGTCGCCGACTTCCTTCTTGGCGCCAATCTCGCGCCGCAATTGTAGAGCTTGGTTGTAGGACCGGAGCGCGTCATCGGATTTGCCGAGCGAAGTCTGTACCTGCGCGATCTGGACGAGGGCCGCCGCTACGCCGCGTTTCTTGCCCAGGTGCTGGTTGATGTCCATGGAATCCTGGAAATTGCGCAGGGCTTCCTGGGGTTTATTCATGTCCTGGTAGGCAATGCCGGTGGCCAGGAGAATGAGCGCCTGTTGTTCTTCGTTGTTGAGATCAATCGCGATGTTACGGGCGCGGGAAAGAGGATCGAGAGCCGCCTGGGGATTTCCGGCTTTGTCTTCGATGCGGCCCGCGGCTAACAGCGCATCCAGATTCTTAGGATCGATTTTCAGGACGTTGCTGAAGCGCATTCGCGCCTCGTCCAGTTTGCTGGAATCTTCATACAAGCTGCCTAGAGCGAACTGCACATCGAGATCGTCGGGGAAGCTTTTTTCGAGATTCTGGTAGGCGGCGATCGCCTTGGCATTGTCCTTGGTGATACGCGCGTGGCTGGCCTGGATGAGATATTGCGCGGAGAGGGGTAAGTCTTGGCTCGCATCCAGTGCGTGCTGGGAAGCTTGTTCCGCATCCGCTTCAAAGCCCAGAGCCGAGTCGATTTCCGCTAGTCGCGAGAAAGCCAGAGCGAATTGGGGGTCGGTTGCAGTGGAGGCTTGGAAGCGCTTCAGAGCTTCCAGGTTGTTGCCCGCGCGCTGGAGTTGCACGCCTTCGTTGTAGTTGCGAAGGGCGTCGACGGAGTTTGAAGTCGGTTTGAAGGACTGCGCGCGCAGTTCCTTCACGAGATCGGACGACAGGGAGAGATTTTGCCGGATGGAATCGGACAAACGATCGACCGCGGCGGAAATATCCTGCTGGTTCTGGGCTTCCGTCTTGAGGGGTGCGGTGCGGCCGCGTTTCAAATCTTGCAATACGGCATCGATGCGAATCTGGTCGCCGAGGCGGACGAACTGGCCGGAAACGACGATGTCGGCGTTAGCGAATTCCGCGATGCGGCGCAGGGTGGTCGGGTCGATGGCGCTTCCTGGTTCGATTCGCAGGTCATGCAGAATCTGCTGCAAGTGGTCGGAAGAGATGGTGCGCAGGTGAGCGGATTGGCCGACATCCGTGCTGAGCATGTCGCCGAGGCTGGGTCCGAGCCAGCTCAGAGTATCGTCACCCGAGGCATTGTGGAAGGGAAGAATCGCGAGCGACGTGACAGGGCCGCGGGCCGCTTGCGTGCTGCCTGCGGTGTCGGTTGAACTGTGCGTGCCCACCCATACACCGCCGCCGACCAGGACCAGTCCTGTGAGTCCGGCCGCGACCCATTTCCAGGGGAAGGCAGCCTTGGGTAGCAGGCGGTCCATCACCATGGACGCGGCCACCGTACGGTGTCCGCGCCAGGCGCGGATATCCATGAGCATGTCTTCCGCGTGCTGATAACGTAACGCGGGGTCGCGTTCCAGGCACCGGCTGATGATGTCGCTGACTACTTTGGGAATCGACGGGTCGAGTTCGACGACCGGAATCGCGCGTTCCTGGGTGCGCTTGAGCAGGCTGGCAATCGCGCTATCGGCCCGGTACGGCATTTTGCCGGTGACCAGTTCGTACCAGATGAGGCCGACGGTGAATACGTCCGAGCGCGCGTCCAGTTCGCGGGCTTGCGCCTGTTCGGGCGACATATATTCCATGGTGCCGACCATGAGGCCGCTGCCGGTCATGCCATCGCCGCCCATGGACCGGGCCAAGCCGAAGTCCATGACCACGACGCGGCCATCGGCCTCCAGCATGATGTTGCCGGGCTTGAGATCGCGATGGATGATGCCTTGTTGATGCGCCACGCTGAGGCCGCTCAGCGTCTGTTCGATAATGGCGCCGCTTTCTTCGACCGAGAGTTTGCCGCGCTCGTGAAGGAGCGAGCGGAGATCCTCACCCTCGAGGAATTCCATGGTGATGAACTTAATACCGTCGGCATCGCCGAGGTCGTAAATCCGGATTACATTGCGGTGGGTGACCTTGCTGGCGAGGAGAATTTCCTGCTTGAAGCGAGCCAGGATGTCGGGCTTGCCCGCGAGTTCGGGGCGAATGACCTTCAGTGCGACGAGACGTTCCAAAGCGAGATCTTTCGCTTTGTAAACCGCCCCCATGCCGCCTTCACCGATGGGTTTTTCGATTTCGTAGCGTCCGCCAAGTATGGTGCCGTCGGGCAGGATGGGCACGGAGAAGCTTGCGGAGATTATCTTGGGCCGTGGTTTCGGGGCTGACGCCGGAGGGTGCGCGGCAGGAGCGGACGAGGGAAGCGCCGGCGAGTCGAAGAGCGTTGCCGCATCGGAATCGGACAACGCAGGTGTGTCGAACATCGTCGCGGAATCCGAATCGGATAGAGCCGGCGTATCGAACATGGTGGCGGCGTCGGAATCGGAAGGTTGCCGCAAAATAGAGGAATCAATCCCGGAGGGCGGGGTTTGCACGGCGTTGCCGACGTCTTTGTTTCGGGCGTCTTTCTCGGGAGATTTCGGGCGAGACTCGGGCGACTGGTTGGAGAGCTTAGGATCGCGCGACGGATCTCTGGGAGTATCCAATCGTCACCTGTACATCGGCCCGCACGGCAACGGAAATGAAGCAAAATTTACGCCAAATTTACGCCAAGAACAACGCTGCCGGTTGCAGGGAGCGGCCAGCGCTCCGGCTGGGGCAGCCGGGGGGTTCAATCAGTATATACGCGGCTCTGCTGAGGGTCTAGACAAGCTAGGCGGAAAATCAGCAGTAAGAAGTACTCAAGCGGGTTCCGAGCTAACCGCCGCCAGGGCGCCGTAAGGGTTTACAATCTGGCCGTAGTTCGCGATGGATTTGTTGACGAGTACTCGGTTAGCGATGCGCAACTGGTGCTCGGCGAGGTATCCAGAGATAATCGATGTATCACGGACCCGAGAGGGAATCTGCATGGCAGGAGTTTTCGTAATGACGCACCGAATCGCGATTGCGGTGTTTTGTCTGGTGGTCTTGGTTTTCGGCGTAAGGCCGCTGTTGGTACACGCGGCAACGCTGCCAGCGGTAGGTAGCGTAGCACCGGAATTCACACTTCCTTCCCAGGAGGGAACCCCGGTTAGTCTCAAGGACTACCGGGGCAGGTGGGTGGTTCTTTACTTCTATCCGAAAGACTTTACGGGTGGCTGCACGATTGAGGCGCACAACTTCCAGCGCGATCAGGCGCAGTATGTCCAGAAAGGTGTGGTGGTGCTGGGCGTGAGCGTCGACGATGCGGATTCGCACAAGAAGTTCTGCACCAAGGAAGGTTTGACTTTTAAGCTCTTGGCGGACACAGATAAGAAGGTGACCGAAGCTTACGGTTCCTTGACCAACATGGCGCTCGTGAAATTTGCTGCACGGCACACCTTCATCATCAATCCGGAAGGCAAGATCGCCAAGGTTTACGAAGATGTCAACCCAAATAAGCACAGCGAAGAAGTGCTGGCGGCTTTGGCGGAATTGCAGAAGTAACGCTTCGATCTATGAAGCAGCGCTGCCGAGGTTGCTAGCGATGGCCTCGGCAGACACAAAGCGCCTGTTGATGGCTTTTCCCTATAGTTGCCGCATAGTCGCGGCAAGTGTTGGGGGCCGCTCTGAGTAAGCCTGCCCTCCGTGTCAGTAATCTACTAACGCATCGGATAGTTCCTGTCTAGCTGGATAGCCCCCGTCCTTCCACGCGGTTCAGCGAAAGGGCAAAAGGCCCTGTTTCCGCGGGGTTCCGGGAATGCCTACTTTGGCAGGAAAACTGCCTCATAGGTATAGTATTTGGGCTGGCGAAGAGCGCTTCTGATCAGCCCTGAGTTTTGAGATGTTTTCAGGGGGCCAGTTGATGATCGCGTCAGAAGCAATTCATCCGGGGCCGATGGTATCCGTGGGTTCTGAACCTGCCAATGGTGTGACTCAACTCCTCGCCCTATGGGGCCGCGGTGACGCTGTGGCTCGCGACGCCCTTATTCCGTTGGTCTATGACGAGTTGCACCGCTTGGCGAAGCACTTTCTCTCCCGGCAGCGACCGGGGCACACCTTGCAGAGCACGGCGCTGGTGCACGAGGCGTACCTGAGGTTGGTGGGGCCGTCGCCCGTGCACTTTGCCGATCGTGCGCACTTTTTTGCAGTTGCGGCGCGGGTGATGCGGCATATTCTGGTGGATCACGCGCGGGCTCGAGGGGCTGCTCGGCGAGGGGGCAACAACCTAACAATGGTGCTCGACGAAGCCGTGGCAGCACCCGCGGAGCGCGAAGTGAATGTCGTGGCTTTGGACGACGCGCTGAATCGTCTAGCTGCTCTGGACCCACGTCAGGCGACGATTGTCGAAATGCGATTTTTTGGGGGCCTTTCCATTGAAGAAACGGCGGCGGCTCTCGAATTATCGGCTTCGACGGTGAAGAGAGACTGGATCGTGGCCAAGACCTGGATTCGGCAGTGCCTCGAAGCCTAGCAGTCCTGGTAAGTTAGTCGGAGGAAAATCAGTAGAATCCTGACGCGGAGCACCCGTATGGAGCCGGAGGTTTGGCGCAGAGTCTCCGACCTGTTTTCGGAGTGCCTCACTCTGCCCGAGGGCGAACGGACGACGTTTCTCGCGAAAATTGAAACCACCGACTCGGCGATAGCCCAGGAAATCCGCAAACTGCTGGAGACTTACGGCGAGGACGAAGAATTCCTGGAAAAGCCGGCGATCCCGATTGGGCCGGAAGCTGGAGCTTCCGGAGATAGTGATTCGGCGGAGATTGTCGCGCGGTTTGCCTCCGCCATCGGAGCACCGCGAGCCCGCGAGGCGCGCGGGAAAGGGCGGATGTTTTGGGTTCTGGTGGGAGCAAACGTCGTAGTTCTTTGCTGTTTTATCTTCTCTTTTTCCGCCATCCATCGCTACCGCGGCATGACCTCGGAACTTGGCTGGTCGGCCAACCGGACTCCTCAAGGCTGGCAGGTCAACGATATCGACAATCCGGGACCTGCCGCGGGCAGTTTGCAAATTGGCGACTACGTTCAGGTTGTCAATCATCAACCGATCTGGCTGGCGGATGCGCCGGCGGCCGGGGCGACGTATTCCGTCCAGTTGCTGCGCAGAGGGGAATCGCACGTCTTCGAGCTGAAAAAAGAGGTTGTTACCGATCCGGCGTGGTTCCGTGAGACGCTCTCGTTGCTGTTGGTGAGCTTGACTTTTTTCATCACAGCGGTCGTGATTTCTGTTCTGCAACCCAAGCCAAGAATCACGCGGCTGGCTTGGGCCGCGCTCGTGGGGCAAGCAATCACCCTGCTTTGCATGCTCCTTCGGTCTTACGACGATCTTCTCTCGGGCACGGCCTACGCATTTCTCTGGACCATGCAATTGGTGAACGGCCCGCATTTGGCGTTCTCGTTCCATTTTTACTCGCGAGCATTCCGTAGCCAGCACAGTGGAAAGTTGTCGGCTTTGTTGGTTCGGAGCTTCTACGTTTGGGGAGCGTTCAGCTCGGTCTACATTGGCTTGATTTATGGGCGGCGGCCGTTTTCTCCCTTGGCCGCGTTTCTGTTTTCTCACCTCGCTTTGTGGCACGTCGTGGATGTGCTGGTGCACAACTTCTATCTTGTTGCGCCCCTCGGTATCTGCATTGCTGTGGCTTACAGCTATTTCCGGGCGCAAGGAGTGGAAGAGAAGCGTCGCGCCCGGTGGATCGCGGTAGGCTCCCTGGCGGGAATTTTGCCGTATGTGGCGGTGCGCCTGCTAGCGACTCTAGGCGTGCCTGGGGCGGACTACTCGAGCCCTATCGGGATACTCCCGGCGGCGTTGATTCCGATTGCGACCGGCTACGCGATTCTGAAACACCGCTTATTTGATATCCACGTTGTTCTCCGCCGGGGCTTGCAGTATCTGGTGGCCCGGAATGTCCTGCGTTTTATTCTTGCGCTCCCTGCTTTGGCGGTTCTCTACTCGCTTGTGACCAACGCCAACCGTACCATTGGTGAAGTAGTGTTGCACAACTATGGATTCATTGTGCTGGTCGTGCTCATCGCCGTTGTTTTGCGATATCAGCGGCGGCTGGCAAGCTGGCTCGACCGGAGGTTCTTCCGCGAAGGTTACCAACAAGAGCGCATTTTGCTGGCACTGATTGACGATTTGCGGACCCTCGATTCCATTCCCGAGATGGGTGTGCGAGTTGGCACCGAGCTGGTGGCGGCGCTGCATCCGGAGAGCGTCTACTTTTTCTATAACTCGCCGAAGGATCGTGCCTACATTCAGGGCTTCGGTACGGATCAGCGTGCGGAGGGGCTGCAAATTCCAGAGGGATCGGCGCTACCGGTGCTATTGGCCAATACCGATCAGGCCGTGAGTGTCGAATCCCTCCCAACAAACGGTGCTCCCCTTATGTCGTGGAGTTGGTTGTACGCTCTGCGCCTCGACTTGGTGGTTCCTCTGAATCGGGCAGATGGTTCCCCGGTAGGGTTTCTGTTGTTGGGCAGGAAAAAGTCGGAAGAGCCTTACTCGCTGGCGGATCGCAGCCTTCTGCTAGGCCTGGCGCACCAGATGGCGGTGAGTTGCGACAACTTGTTGTTACAAGAACGAGTGATGCGGCAGCAGCGCACGAATGAACAGATGCGCAGCCGCGTCGAAGGTTTGGGCACGGCTTGGTTGCAGGAGTGTCCGCAGTGCGGGCGTTGTTTTGATAGCTCCCTGCGGGCCTGTTCGGAGGACGGCACAGAACTCATGCTTTCGAGCCCTGTACACCGCCTCCTGGACGGCAGATACCGGCTGGATCGCGTGCTGGGCCGAGGCGGCATGGGTACGGTGTTCGAGGCGCTGGACGAGCGCCTGCATCGGCGGGTGGCCGTGAAGCTGGTGCAGGCAGGGAGGACAGCGAATCCGGCCTGGTTGCGAAGGTTTGGCCGCGAGGCGCGGGCGCTGGCCCGGTTGAACCACGGGAACATCGTGCTCACGTATGACTTTGGCACGGTGGATGATGAGGTTGCATACCTGGTTATGGAGTTTGTGGCGGGAACGACTCTTCGCGCAGAGATCGACCGAGGCCCGATCTCGCCAGGGACCGCGGCGGCATGGTTTGGGCAGCTGCTGGACGGGGTGAAAGCAGCCCACGCAGCCGGCATTGTTCATCGAGACTTGAAACCGGAGAATCTGTTGATTGCGCATTCGCTGGATGGCGGGGAACGCATCAAGATTGCAGATTTCGGGATTGCGAAATGGCAGACGCCGGACTCGGACTCGGTGAGCCTGACGTTGCCCGGCACTATTGTTGGGAGTCTCCGCTATATGGCTCCGGAACAGCTCGCAGGGCAGGCCGTCGATGTGCGGAGCGATTTGTTTTCGATTGGGGTGATGGTTTTTGAGGCGCTCACGGGAAAGCTTCCGTTTGGCGGAGCCAATCATGCCGAGCGGATGGCGTCGATGGAGCAAGAATCAGAGCTACTTGAGTCGGCCCTGCGCGGCGCCCCGGCCCTGCAGGCAACACTACGAAAATGCTTAGCAAGGTCCGCCAAGGACCGGTTTGCCTCCGCCGAGGAACTGCAAAAGGAACTCATCCCGCGGCTGGCGGAATGCCCTGTAGACCTGCGTATCGCGGAGACCTATCCCTAAGAAAACAAGAATTCTTCGCAGAATCGGGAATAAATCCACGACCCGCTTAGTTTAAGCTGATGGGCATGTCCGGAGCGGTTCCTCCATCGCACGTGTTCGAAGAACTGGCGATGCCGCTCCTTGATTCGTTGTACAACTTTGCCCACTGGCTCACCCAGAATCGCGACGAAGCTGAAGATCTGGTGCAGGAGACCTACGTTAAGGCGTTGAAGGGATTTTCGTCGTTTCAGCTGGGGACGAACTTCCGGGCGTGGATGTTTCGCATCTTGCGGAACGCGTTCTTGACGTCGCGTACTGGATTGAAGGCGACCATGACTGTGCCGCTGGACACCGATGACGATGGACCGGAACTGGCGGTAGAGAGCGTGACGCCGGAGACGATTCTGATGGAACGGTCGAGTCAGGAATTGGTACGTGGCGCGATGGATCGGCTGCCGGTGAACTATCGGGAGGTCCTCCTGCTTTGCGAAGTGGAAGAAATGTCGTATCAGGAAATTGCGGAGACGCTTTCCATTCCGATAGGCACGGTGATGTCGCGCCTATCGCGGGCGCGGAAGGCTTTGGGGGAGCAGTTGCGGGCGCAGGTGCAAGGGAGATAGACGATGGCTTGTGAGTCGTGGCAGGCAAAACTCGACACCTACCTGGACGGTGAGCTGCCATCGGAGCAGATGCGCGCCTACGACGCTCACGTGCGCAGCTGTTTGTCGTGCTCGTCGGCGGCTTTGGCGCTGGTGCTGAGGAAGCGGAGCGTTCACGATGCGGGGAAAAGGTTTACGCCGAGCCCGGAGTTCCGCAGCCGGATTCAGAAAAGCATTGCCGCGCGGCCGCAACGGAGCGTTGGGTTTGCATGGAGGACGGCGAGTGCTGCCTTTGCGCTTGTTTTGGTGGTCGGGACCGTGTATTTCGGTACCTTGCGATCCCGTACCGACCAGGCTTTTGGCGAGGTTGCGGACTTGCACGTGGCGACTCTGGCGAGCTCGTCTCCAGTGGACGTTGTCTCCACCGATCGTCATACGGTGAAGCCCTGGTTCCAGGGAAGGATACCTTTTTCGTTCGATTTGCCGGAATTGCAGAATTCAGAATTCTCTCTGCTAGGCGGCCGCATGACTTACCTGGAACAAGCGCCGGGCGCTCACTTGATCTATCAAGTGCGGAAGCATGATATTTCCGTGTTTATTTTTCAGGAGGCTTCGCTGCGCGGCCGGTTGGATGAAAACGCCTCCGCGACCAAGAAATCGTCGTTCAGCACGGAGACGTGGAGCCGGGGTGGGCTGCGCTATTTCGTGATTGGCGACGCGAGCACGGGCGATATCGAGAATCTTGCCCGGTTGTTCAAGGCGACCCAAGGCTAGATTCCACTTCCATGATTGTCTTCTTTTTTCATCTCCCTCTCGTTTCTGCCGATTTGCGCCGATTGCGACCTTTGGAGTAACTGGCGTAACTGAGTTGTTCGGGCGAATTCGCGCAACCCCGTATCCAGACCGTACATCCATTCCTCACCCAATTGCCTCTTAGAATGAGTAAGATAGTGCGGACGAGGGAGAAGTGCGTCATGCTCCTTCCGGTTGGGCACCCTTCCGAAGCCGTTGCGCTGTTCTTATTGCCTGGTGATCCTGATCCCTATGCGTTTCAGATACTTACGGAAGATGAGCTCAGTTGCGATACTCGCGCTGTGGCTCTCGGGGACGATTCTGGGGCAGGGTACGACGCGAATTACGTTGGACCAGGCCGTTGATTTGGCGTTGGCACATAACCACGCTCTCCTGGCGACACGGACTCTGGTTTTTCAAAACCAGGCGCAGGAAATTACAGCCAATTTGCGTCCCAATCCGACTCTCTCCGCAGACAGCCAGTTTCTACCGTTTTTCAGCCCGCAAGACTTCACAGGGGACAATCTCGATCAGGTGCAACAGTTCGACCTCGGAATTGGGTATTTGTTTGAACGGGGACACAAACGGCAACGGCGGCTGCAGGCGGCGCGCGATGAAACTGCGGTGACGAAGGCGCAGATCGCTGACGCGGAGCGGACGTTGGTATTTAGTGTTGGGCAGCAGTTTGTCGGCGTGTTGCTGGCGGAATCAACTTTGGATTTTGCCCTCCAGGATCTCAAAGATTTCCAGCAGACGGTCGATATTAGCGAGGCGCAACTGAAGGCCGGAGCTATCGGCGAGGGTGACTACCTCAAGATCAAGCTGCAGCTTTTGCAGTTCCAGACGGACGTTTCCTCAGCGCGGCTGGCGAGAGTGCAGGCGCTGGTGGCGCTGCGACAATCGCTGGGATTCAATGCCGTTCCGGAAGACTATGACGTGGTCGGCGACTTGGCCTATGAGCCGCTGAAGGTTGGGCTGGAAGATTTGCAGGCCAAAGCGCTTCGCGAACGTCCGGACTTCCGCGCCGCGGATTTGGGGATTGCCGCTGCGCGGAGCCAGATTCTCCTTGCGAAAGCCAACGCGAAGGTGGATGTCAACGGCGAGTACGCGTTCTCGCACGTTGCGGGATCGACCAGTGCCTCGCTATTCGCGAGTTTTGATCTTCCGTTCTTCAACCGGAATCAGGGCGAGATCGCGCGAACCGGCTACGCGCTGACGCAGGCGCAAGAACAGCAGCGGGCGGCTAGCGATACGGTGCTGGGCGACGTCTCGAATGCGTATGAGGCGTTGCGGAGCAATGATGAAGTGGTTCAGCTTTATACGTCCGGTTACTTGAAGCAAGCGCAAGATTCGCGCGACATCAGCGAGTACGCGTATAAACGTGGGGCGGCAAGCCTGCTGGATTTTCTTGATTCCGAGCGCAGTTACCGGTCGGTGCAACTAGCTTACCGGCAGGCGCTGGCTTCCTACATGACATCTCTGGAACAGTTGAAAGAAGCGGTAGGGACAAGGAGCCTGCCATGATGCTGCGGACGAATGCTCGGCTGGCGCTCTTATTGGTTTTGGTGGCTAACCTGCTCTTGGTTGGGTGCGATGGCACTGGGTCGAACGCCTCGGCGAACGCCAGCGCCAAGAATCCGAATGAACCGGAATTGTTTACCATCCCGCAGGAGCAGATGGCGCATGTGCAGTTGCTGACGGTTCAGCCTACAACGCTGACTCGTACTTTGCGTTTGACAGGTGCCGTGGCTTACAACAGTTTTCGAACGACGCCGGTGATTACGCAGGTGAGCGGGCCGGTGAGCCGCATTGTCGTGGTTCCAGGACAGAAGATTGCGAAAGGCGCGCCCATGTTGTATGTGGCGAGTCCGGATTACTCGCAGCTGCGGACGAACTACATAAAGGCTAGAGATGCTTATGCCTTTGCGCAAAAGGCTAACGTGCGCGCGCAGGATTTGTATCAGCACCATGCGATTGCGGAGCAGAATTTAGAACAGGCGCAGTCGACGGAGGTGCAAGCCGGAGGCGACCTGGCCTCGGCGCAGGCGGCGTTGAAGGTCATGGGCATTACCGATCTCGATGCGCTGGTGAATGGTCCTCCGTCGTTCGAGGTTCCCGTGAGAGCGCCGATTGGTGGCGAAGTTGTCGAACAGGACGTGTCTGCCGGCCAGCTGGTACAGCCGGGCACCACGCAATGCTTCATGATCTCGGACACCAGCAGCGTTTGGGTTCTGGTGAATGTTTATCAGAAAGACCTGCCCTTTGTGCGCGTCGGCGACGTAGTGACGATTCAAACCGATACCTATCCGCAAGTATTCCACGGGAAGATTTCCTACGTTGCGGCGTCTCTGGATCCGAACACACGAACATTGCAGGCGCGCATCGAGACTGCTAATCCGGGAGAGAAGCTAAAGAAAGATATGTATGTATCCGCGACGGTAAGTGCGGGAAAGATCCCCAATGCCATTACGCTGCCGGACGCTTCTGTGCTGCGGGACGCTGAAAACCAGCCTTTTGTGTATGCGGCGACCTCAGCGAACCAGTTTGGCAGGAGGTCCGTTACGGTTGGAGATAGCGTCGACGGGCAAACGCAGATTACCAGCGGGCTGAAGGCAGGGGATCAGGTAATAGGAAACGGCAGTTTGTTCCTGCAGTTTGCGAACTCTCTACAACGCTAGACCGAATCGTGCAGGCACTTTACAGTGCCGACACAACTCAAGCCAAGGATGGGGTCTACCACGCCGGAATGATCAACCGAATCGTCCAAGCAGCGCTGCGACAGCGGTTTCTGGTCCTTATGCTGACCGGCTTCATTACGGTCGGAGGAATTCTGTCGTTCCAGCGCATGCCGGTGGATGCCTATCCAGATCTTTCTCCGCCGCAGGTCGAAATTATCACCCAGTGGCCTGACCACGCTGCCGAAGAAGTAGAACGGTTGGTTTCGCTTCCCCTTGAAGTGGCGATGAATGGCGTTCCGCACATGGTCGTAATGCGATCCATATCGCTGTACGGCCTGTCGGACATCAAGCTCACATTTGAAGACACTACCGACGATTACTTCGCGCGGCAGGTAGTGTTTGAGCGCCTTACGGAAGCCACGCTGCCGAGCGGAGTCGCTCCGAGTGTGGCACCACTATTTAGTCCGAGTGGCTTGGTCTATCGATATGTGCTGGAAAGCCCTGATCGCAGCCCGCAGGAACTCAAGACCATCGAAGACTGGGTGGTCGAGCGGGCCTATCGATCGGTTCCCGGCGTGGCTGACGACTCGGGTTTGGGCGGTACCACGATGCAATATCAGGTGCTGCTCGATCCGGCGAGGCTATACGGATACCACTTGACCGTTCCGCAGGTGAATGCGGCCTTGGCGGCGAACAATTCCAACTCTGGAGGTGGGTTTGTCTCCCAAGGCGGGCAATTCTCCTACGTTCGTGGGCTGGGCTTGATACGGAATACCGATGACATTGGAAACATTGTGGTGGGGGCCAACAAAGGTGTGCCCGTCCGCGTCCGCGACGTGGGGGACGTTACGATTGGGCACGCTCCGCGACTGGGCCAGTTCGGCTTCCAGAAGAACGACGATGCTGTGGAAGGCGTCATTCTGATGTTACGTGGCGGGCAGACGCAGAATGTTCTTAAAGGCGTGGAAGCCAAGACCGACGAGCTGAACAAGAGAATTCTTCCGCCGGATGTGAAAATCCATACTTACTACGACCGCAGCACGCTGGTTGAACTCACCACCGACACGGTGGAAGGGAATCTGCTTCGTGGCATGATTCTGGTGCTAGTCGTGTTGATTTTCTTCCTGGTGAGTTTCCGTGCCGCCGTCATCGTGGCGGTGATCATTCCCCTGTCATTACTATTCGCGTTTATTGTGCTGCATGCCCACGATGTGGCTGCAAATCTTCTGTCCATCGGCGCCATCGATTTTGGAATTGTCATCGACGGTACTGTGGTGATGATGGAGAATATCTACCGTGAGCTGGCCTTGCGCGAGGGGCAAGCCTATAAGCTGACCGATGTCATTCTTACTGCTGCGAAGGACGTGGATCGGCCGATTTTTTACTCCGTCGCGGTCATTCTAGCTGGGTACCTGCCAATCTACGCTTTGACCGGTCCGGCCGGGAAGTTGTTCCATCCGATGGCCGAGACGATGTCGTTTGCATTGGTCGGCGCATTGATCTTGACTCTAACGCTGGTTCCGGTGCTGGCCTCGTATTGGTTCAAGGATGGCGTCCGCGAAAAGCAGAATCGCGCCATGGACTGGATGAAAGAGAAGTACGCGAAGCCGCTGGATTGGGCGCTCGATCATCCGAAGATGACGATGACGGTCGCTACTTTGATCTTTGGAGCATCGCTGTTACTCATTCCGTTCATTAGCGCTGAGTTTATGCCTCACCTTGACGAGGGCGCGCTCTGGATCCGGGCGACGATGCCTTACACAATTTCGTTTGAGGAGTCTAGCAAGATCTCGCCGCAGGTTCGCGACATTTTGTTGTCGTATCCACAGATCACAGTGGTGGGCTCGGAGCACGGACGGCCCGACGACGGCACCGATCCCACTGGATTCTTCAACTGCGAGTTTTATGTTGGCTTGAAGCCATACAAAGATAAGGCGTGGGGCGGTGAGATCCACGACAAAAAAGAATTGATCGAATCGATCAACAAGAGACTTACGGCCTTTCCTGGAATTGTTTTCAATTACACCCAGCCTGCGGAAGACGCTGTCGATGAGGCGTTAACAGGACTGAAGAGTTCCCTGGCGGTCAAAATCTATGGTGAAGATCTGAACGTCCTGCAAGACAAAGCGATTCAGATCAAGAATACGCTTTCGAACGTTCCGGGATTCAGCGAGCTTACGGTTGTGCGTGAGTTGGGACAGCCCAGCCTTTTGGTGGACGTGGACCGAAACAAGATTGCCCGGTATGGGATCAATGTGGCGGATGTGGAGGCAGTGATTTCGTCTGCTGTCGGCGGGCAGGCGGTAACGCAAATCATTCAGGGTGAAAAGCTGTTTGATCTAGTTGTGCGGATGCAGCCGCAATTCCGGAGCGATGCTCACGAAATTGGGAATTTGCTTGTCGGTACTCCGGATGGCCAACAGATTCCGCTGAGCCAACTCGCCAAGATTAGCCAGGGGAACGGGGCGTCGTTTATCTATCGTGAGAACAATTCCCGCTACATTGGCGTGCAGTACAGCCTTGAGGGCCGCGACCTGCAGCGTTCCGTGCATGACGGACAGGCGGCGGTGCAAAAGGCAGTGACGCTGCCGCCAGGGTACTGGACGGAATGGGGCGGCGAGTACAGCCAGTTTCTTGAAGCTCGTGAGCAGATGTTTGTGATTGGCCCGCTGGCGGTCGGGATGATTTTCATGATTCTGTTTGCGCTTTACGGAAACTTTAAGTTCCCCGTGACAATTGCTGTGGGCGTGATTATTACACAACCCGTGGGGGCGCTGTTTGCGCTTTGGATCACGAAAACTCCGCTCAGTGTTTCCTCGGTCCTGGGGCTTCTCGCGCTGCTCGGCGTCTCGGTGGAGACGGCGGTCATTCTTGTTTCCTATATCAACAAGTTGCGCCAAGAGGGCATGGACATTCGGACGGCAACGCGGGAGGCGTCACTGTTGCGGCTGCGTCCCATCATGATGACGGCGCTGGTGGCCTGCCTGGGTCTGCTTCCTGCCGCCCTTTCCACCGGGATCGGGTCGGATACGCAGAAGCCGTTTGCCATCGTGATTGTGGCGGGACTGATCTCCCGGCTCTTTATAGGATTCTTCGTCAATCCTGTGTTGTACGAGATGGTGGCCCGAGAGGGCGACGTACTCCAGGTCTAGTTGGTCGTTTGTTCTTGCCCTCCGCCTAAGGATCAGCAGCTTCAACCCGGTGGTCTTGGTACGCGCTCCACAATTTGCTTGCAGCCCTGACCCTTCAGTAGTAAAACGTTTCAATACTAAGTTTATGAACGCGTCGCGCGATGGGTGAGGTGCGCCCGTCGCGAAGACTTCTTCCACGAGGGGTGTTGCCCATGGTGACGTGCCAGAGAAGAATGCTCGGCGTTGTGCTCTCCGTTGTCGTAGTGCTGACGGCGCGTCCTGCGTTGTCGCAGTCGCTTTCCGTGCAATGGGAGGAACTTACTTCCGCGGATTTTGTGAAGGGAATTCAGCAGTCCCAAGGAACGTGTCTGCTGCCCATCGGAATCCTGGAGAAGCATGGTTTGCATCTGCCGCTGGGCAACGATCTGCTGAACGTCCGTTATGTTGCGCTGCACTCCGCTCAGCAGGAGTTTGCGATTGTGTTCCCGGAGTACTTTGCCGGACAGATTTTTGAAGCCCGTCACCAGCCTGGAACCGTGGCCTACAGTCTTCGTTTGCAACTGGAACTCCTGCAAGAGACGACGGACGAGATGGCGCGCAACGGGTGCAAGAAGATCATCCTGGTCAACGGCCATGGTGGAAATGTGAATTTGTTGCCTCTGTTTGCCCAAGCGCAGATGGCTGCGCCTCACGACTACGTTGTGTATGTGTTTATGGCTCCGGGTCACGACAGTGAACCTGGTAGGCCGCCGCTGAAGTCCTCGAAGGGGACGGCGGACTACCACGCGGGCGAGAAGGAGACCTCGCATAGCTTGGTGGCGCGACCTGATCTTGTCCATTTGGATCGCGCCAAAGAAGAATCGGGCGCGGATCAGGCGCGGCAGAAACTGCCGGACAGTTTGTACACCGGTATCTGGTGGTATGCGCGCTTTCCCAACCACTATTCGGGGGACGGTTCCGTGGCTTCGAAGGAGTTGGGTGAGTTCGATATGAAGTTGATGATTTCCGATTTGGTCACTGCGATCCGCGCGGTGAAAGCGGACAGCGAAGGTCTCAAACTGCAGAAGGGGTTCTACGAAGAAGCGACCCATCCTTTGGATACCAAGCCTTAGGCTTACTCGAAGATTGCACAAAGCGGATGTTTGGGGGATTCATGCGTCACGACGGAAGTATGTTTCAGATGTTTGGATGGGCGACGGCGATTGTTCTTTGTGCATTCGTACCGTTCGGTTTTTCTCAGACAGTCCGAGTCGACATGACGCCGAGCCATGTTGCGAAGTCGTTTGTGCCGACCGAGGCATTGGGTGCGGGCGTGGATCGTATCAGCACGGCCTCGACCGATAAGGTCTTCACCGACGCGGTGATGAAGCAAGTGCTGTCCGCCGGATGGCAGCCTGTCAGTTACCGCCAAAATACCGAACTCCACGTCGAAGCCTGGCACTGGAATCCGCAAGGGAAATGGAGTGAGGCAGGAGGGAAGGGATATTTCGTTGGCGACGCGAAGCCCGGCGATTTCATTCGCCATTCGTTCGGCTATGCGTTGCCCCATCGCGGTTTCACGCGCAACGAAGGTACGGATGCCAACGGTTTTTCCGTACTGACCGACGGCGACGAGAACACCTACTGGAAGAGCAATCCGTACCTGTCGAAGGCTTTCACCGGTGAGGACGACGCGAACTACCCGCAGTGGGTGGTGATCGACCTGGCTCACAGCCATCCGCTCGATGCGATTCGTCTCTCGTGGGCAGAGCCCTATGCGCGGCGGTATCTCGTGCAGTACTGGACGGGAAGTGAGAATCCGGTCAAGCAACCGACGAAGGGGGCGTGGGTTACATTCCGCGGTGGGGTGGTCAGTGATGGGGCGGGTAGGAAGGCTCTGCTCCAGCTCAATCCCGATCCTATGGCGGTGCGATACCTGCGCGTTTGGATGACGGAGTCGTCGAATACTTGTGACACCCACGATTCGTCGGATCGCCGCAACTGTGTGGGATATGCGATTCGCGAAATCTATATTGGGACGGCAGCCGCGGACGGAAAGTTTCATGACATCGTTCGCCACACAGCCGATCCCGACCAGACGACTACGTTTTGTTCTTCGGTGGATCCGTGGCACGAGCCTGGCGATATTCAGGATAAGGGCGATCAGGTTGGGATGGACCTTTTCTATACCAGTGGCTATACGCGGGGACTGCCCGCGATGATCCCGATTTCTTTGATCTACGGTACGCCGGAAGACTCGGTCAACCAGATCGCCTATTTAAACGCCCGGGGATATCCCATTTCCTATATCGAAATGGGAGAGGAACCCGACGGCCAATTCATGCTTCCCGAGGACTACGGAGCCTTGTATTTGCAATGGGCGGCGGCGCTGCACAAGCTCGATCCAAAACTGAAACTTGGGGGACCTGTTTTCGAGGGCGTCAATGAGGACATTCTGGTCTGGCCGGACGCGCAGGGCCGTACTTCTTGGATGGGCCGCTTTCTGGCGTTCCTCAAAGCCCACAATCGCATGCAGGATTTGTCGTTCATGTCGTTTGAGCACTACCCTTACGATCCCTGCACCATTCAGTGGGATGACTTGTACGACGAACCTACGCTCATCAGCCACATCCTTCAGGTGTGGCGCGATGACGGGCTGCCGCCCAATGTGCCCATGATTATTTCCGAGCTCAACATGTCTTCGTCGAGCGGCGAGTCGTTTGTCGACAACTTTGGTTCTCTCTGGCTCGCGGATTTCGTCGGGTCGTTCCTGACTTCCGGCGGAGACGCGCTTTACTTCTTCCATTACATTCCGGAGCCGCTCGACCACGGCTGCGGAGGGTCCATGTCGACGTTTTCCATGTTCTCGGTGAGCAAGGACTACCAGATTCAGCAGCCGACCTCGCAGTATTTTGCCAGCCAGCTTATCAATCTGGAATGGGTGCAGCCCGGGAGTGGCGTGCATCAGGTGTTTCCGGCGGGCAGCGATGTTTTGGATTCCGCAGGACATGTGCTCGTGACTGCCTATGCGGTCCGGCGGCCCGATAGCCAGTGGGCATTGATGGTTGTCAACAAGGACCAGGAAAATTCCCACTCCGTGCGATTGGTGTTTCGCGATGCTGCCACGAATCGCGATACTGTGTTCACCGGTCCGGTGGACAGGATCACCTTCGGGAGCGAACAGTACCAGTGGGTGGCGCGGCCGAACGGCGGTTCGGCGAATCCAGATGGCCCTCCGGCGCGATCGCAACTCTCCGCTGACGTGCGAACGAGCTTCACGTTTCCCAAAGCCTCTGTTACGGTTTTGAGGGGACATATCGCCGACAAGTGAGGGCCGCAATTTTGAAGAACATCTGCATTCTTCTCGCGTTGGCGGGCTGTGCAGCCGCGCAGGCGCACTACGATCTCCTGCTTCAAGGCGGCCATGTTATTGACGCGAGCAACAGACTCAGTGCTGTGCGTGACGTTGCCATCAAGGACGGAAAGATTGCTGCAGTTGCTGTCCACATTCCGAGCGCCGAGGCGCGTAAGACCATCGATGTGCGCGGGCTCTATGTGACTCCTGGGCTCGTTGATATTCACGTCCACACATACGCCGGCACCGGAATGCGCGATGCGTACTCCGGGGACCACAGCGTCTATCCGGACGGATTTACGTTTCGTTCCGGCGTGACCACGGTGGTCGACGCAGGCAGTTCCGGCTGGCGCAACTTTGAGGACTTTAAAGATCGCATCGTCGATCGTTCCAAAACCCGGGTCCTTGCCTCGCTGAACATTGTCGGCCATGGGATGGGCGGGGGAGCCATCGAACAAAACCTTGATGATATGGACGCCAGGGCGACGGCAGAGGAGGCCAAGAAGTTCAAGGCAGTCGTTGTTGGAATCAAGACCGCGCATTACGACGGGCCGGAGTGGACTCCGGTCGAGCGTGCGGTCGAAGCCGGTACTTTGGCAGGAATTCCTGTCATGGTGGATTTCGGGACGTTTCGGCCCGAGCGCCCGTTCCAGGACCTAGTGCTTAAGAAGTTGCGGCCCGGAGATATTTATACCCACACCTACCTCGATGCGGTGCCCATGTTGGACGCGCAGGGGCGCGTGCAGCCTTATTTATTTGAGGCCCGAAAACGCGGAGTTATCTTCGATGTGGGACACGGGGGAGGGAGCTTCCTGTTCCGGCAGGCGGTGCCTGCCATCCGCCAGGGTTTTGTGCCCGACTCTATTTCGACAGATTTGCACATTGACAGCATGAATTCCGGCATGAAGGACATGCTGAACGTGATGTCGAAATTCCTGAACATGGGCCTGTCCCTGGACGATGTGGTCGCGCGATCTACGCGGAATCCCGCGAGGGAAATCCATCGGGAGGACTTGGGAAGTCTTTCCGTCGGCGCTCCCGCAGATGTGGCCGTGCTCCGCTTAGACAAGGGACATTTTGGTTTTGTGGATGTCTTTGGAGCGCGGCTGCAAGGAAGCCTGAAGCTGGCGTGCGAGCTTACGGTGCGCGAGGGGTTGGTGGTGTACGACCTCAACGGAATTTCCAGAGAGGACTGGAATAAGTTGGGTGTGTATCGGCCGCAGGGTGACGCGACTTGGGACGGCACCATCAATCCCGGTCTGCGAGCACCTAAAAAGTAGACATTCGCCAACTGTAGTCATCCAGGAGTCTCCGGTCTTCAAGGTTTCTTCCCATCATACTTTCAGAGGGGTTCTCCCCAAAGTCCGAGACCGCGTCGTACAATGCTTGCGACCACCGTCTGACCAGAAACTCCAAATGGCTACCGCAGCTGAAAACGTAGACAGCGAACCTGTGCACGCCGGCCAGGCCGCCGGTCCCTGCGTGATGGTATTGTTTGGCGCATCGGGCGATCTCACCATGCGCAAGCTGGTGCCCGCCCTGTACAACCTGGTGAAGGCGAAGCTGCTGCCGTCGAATTTCGCGGTGGTGGGTGTCTCCCACGACGACCTGAGCGTGGAGCAATTCCGGACACAGGTGACGCAATTCCTGCAAAAGGAAGACCACGCCAGCGACGCCTGGAAGTGGTTCACAGAGCGGCTGTTCTACCAGCGAGGAGACTTTGGCGATCCCACCGCATACGGCACCCTCAGCGGCCGCCTGGCCGAAATCGACAAGACCCATGGAACCGGTGGGAACTATTTGTTTTATCTGGCCGTCGCGCCGCGATTTTTTGCTGAGGTCGTGCAGCAGTTGGGCAAGGCCGGCCTAGCGGATCAGGAAGATGGGCGCTGGCGGCGCGTCGTCATCGAAAAGCCTTTTGGAAACGATCTCGATTCCGCCAGGACGCTGAATAAACAATGTAAGGGCGTGCTAGCCGAAAACCAGATCTATCGCATCGACCACTATCTGGGCAAAGAGACGGTGCAGAACATTCTTGTGTTCCGTTTCGACAATGCCATCTTTGAGCCGATCTGGAACCGGCGCTACATCGACCACGTCGAGATTACGAATGCTGAAACCGTGGGCGTGGAGCAGCGCGGCGGGTATTTCGACACAGCGGGCACTCTGCGAGACATGGTTCCCAACCACATCATGCAGTTGTTGAGCCTGACCGCCATGGAGGCGCCGGCGTCTCTGAACGCAGATGCGGTCCGCAATGAGCAAGCCAAAGTCCTACGCGCTGTGCAGCCCCTGGACCCCGACGACGTGCTCGAGCGCAGCGTTCGCGGGCAGTACGGCGAGGGAGTTTTGGGCGGCGAAAAGGTTCCCGGCTATCGTACTGAACCTGGTGTTGCTCCCTCATCTAAAACCGAGACGTACGCCGCTCTTCGGCTCAACATCGATAACTGGCGTTGGGCGGGAGTGCCGTTCTATATCCGGACCGGGAAGCGAATGGCGAAGCGCCATACCGAGATTACGATTCAATTCCGGCAAACGCCGACCGAGTTATTCCGCAACGCAGCCATGCACCAGATGCAGAATAATCAACTCGTCATTCAGATTCAGCCGGTGGAGGCAATTTCGCTAAGCTTTGGCGCGAAAATTCCGGGCGCGGTCCTTCGCGTCGGTGCAGTGGATATGAGTTTTGAATATTCCAAGTATTTTGGAACGGATTCGAATACCGGCTACGAGGTTCTCATCTACGACTGCATGATCGGAGACGCTACGCTGTTCCAGCGTGCGGACATGGTGGAAGCCGGCTGGAAGATTGTGGACCCTGTGCTCGATGTGTGGAAAGCTCTGCCGCCGCGGAAGTTTCCCAACTATGCCGCCGGTACGTGGGGGCCGAAGGAGGCGGACGACTTGCTCGAACTCGACGGCCGTCAATGGAGGAAAATCGAATGATTCTCGCGGGCGAGATCGGTGGCACGCATGCTCGGCTGGCGGCCTTCGAAACCGAAGGCAATAAGCTGAACCGCGTCATTGACACGGTGTTCGAAAGCCAGCAGCACAGCGGGCTGGCCGAGATTATCAGCGAGTTTGTGAAGAAAAACGGCGTACCGGTGGATAGCGCGTGCTTTGGCGTTGCCGGGCCCGTGCGCGGCGGGCGCTGCAAGATTTCCAACCTCTCCTGGATCATCGATTCTCGCGAGTTGGCCAAACAGCTCAGGCTTCACTCCGTTGGACTCCTCAACGATCTGGAGGCGTATGCCTATGGGATTGATGCGCTTGGGGACGAGGATTTCATCACGCTCAATGAGGGGTCAGAGGATGCGGAGGGGAACCGAGCTGTGGTTTCCGCGCGAACCGGGCTAGGCGTGGCGGGGCTCTACTGGGACGGACGCCGCCATCATCCTTTCGCCTGCGAAGGCGGGCACACGAATTTCGCACCGCGGAACGACCAAGAAGATGAACTTCTGTGCTACCTGAGGAAAAAATACGACCGGCGCGTGAGCTATGAACGCATCGCTTCCGGACCGGGAATTAAGAACATTTATGATTTCTTGCGTGAAACTGGAAAAGCCGAGGAACCTGATTGGCTAAGGACGCAGATGCAGGGGGCCTCCGATCCTCCTGCTTTGATCTCCCGGCTAGCGCGGGAAGGTAACGCTCCGATCTGTGATCAGGCACTTTCCCTGTTTGTGAGCGTGTTTGGCGCACACTCTGGGGATTGCGCCCTGACGTTCATGTCGACGGGTGGCATATTCATCGGCGGCAGTATTGCGGCGAAGAACTTGCCCAAAATGCAAGAGCCGAACTTCATGCAGGCATTTCTCGACAAGGGCCGTATGGCAGAATTGCTGAAGGATATGCCGGTGAAGATCGTCCTCAACGATGACGCCGGGATCCTGGGAGCAGCGCGGTATACCTTGATCCAAAAGGCCTTCGACCGCAGCAGCCGCAGCGCCGTTTGACAAGCAGCGGGAGGCCATCGTACAACTTTGCAGGAGCCTAGTTAAGCGTTTAAGCGCAAAGTGCCCTTGCTCCGGTCAGGCGCCGCCCCACAGCCTTCATGAACCCAACGAGCCGAACCGTCGAGGAGTCCGCCCACAGCCTGAGCCGCCAGTTTCGGCAAAGGTTCGGGGAGTCTCCCCGTGTTTATGCGGCGCCGGGACGCGTCAACCTGATCGGTGAGCACACCGATTATAACGACGGGTTCGTTATGCCTGCAGCCATTGGGTTCTACACCCAAATCGCAGTGGCTGCGCGGACCGATCGCAAGCTTCTGATTCACTCCGAGAACTACGGTGAGCAGGTGGAGTTCGACTTGGATAACCTGCCGGCTGGACGTGCGGGACACTGGAGCGACTATGCGCTCGGTGTTACGGAAATGGTTGCCCAGAGCGGGGTTCGTCTGCAGGGCGCGAACCTGCTGGTTTCTGGCGATGTACCACAAGGTGCCGGGTTGAGCTCGTCAGCGTCCATTGAAGTCGCGGTTGGTTACACGCTAATGGACCTAGCCGGCCAGTCGATTGACCTCACGAAACTCGCCCTCATGGCCCAGCGCGCGGAAAATGACTTTGTCGGCGCCAAGTGCGGAATTATGGATCAGTTTGTGTCCACGCATGGGAAGCGGGATCAGGCGCTCTTGCTGGATTGCCGCTCGTTGGATTATCGTCTGCTACCCCTTGCTGGCGTGCCGCTGGTCATTTCGAACACGATGGTGAAACACAGCCTTTCTCAGGGCGATTACAACGAACGGCGCGAGGAGTGTGAAGAGGGAGTTCGCAGCCTCTCAAGGCATCTGCCACATGCGAGAGCTTTGCGGGATGTGACGCTCGACGATCTGGATGCCTATGGACACGAGCTTTCCGACAAGGTCTTGCGGCGCTGCCGGCACGTGGTTACTGAGAATGCTCGCACGTTGCAGGCCGCGGATGCACTGGATGCGGGAGACTTGCCAGCCTTCGGAGCCTTGATGCGTCAATCCCACACCAGCCTGCGGGACGACTTTGAAGTCAGTTGTGCTGAGCTCGACCTGATGGCGGAGCTGGGCGAACAGGTGGAAGGCGTGTATGGCACGCGAATGACCGGTGGCGGTTTTGGCGGTTGCACCATTACCTTAATCAAGAGCGAATGCGTGGAAGTCTTTCGGGTCAGTGTCAGTGAGGGATATGAGCGTGTCACGGGACGGAAACCGGAGATCTATGTTTGTTCGGCCGCCGACGGAGTAGGAAGGATCGCGTGAGTTCCAAGCCCAGGGTGCGAATGCCAATGAGAACAAGGCTATGAAGGTTCTGGTGACAGGTGGGGCTGGCTACATCGGTAGCGTTGTGGTGGGGCAGCTCGTTGCGGCGGGGCACGAGGTTGTGGTGTTCGATAACCTGAGCCGCGGTCATCGACAGGCAGTGCCGGAGGGAGCGGACTTGGTGGTCGGCGACATCGCCGACCGAAATCTCCTGGACCGAATTCTTGGTGCGCGCGACGTCGACGCTGTGATGCACTTCGCCGCCTTGATCGAGGCGGGAGAGTCGATGAAGACTCCGGAACAATTCTTCCGGAACAATGGCCTGAATACGCTGACGGTGCTCGAAGCCATGCTGGCGGCGGGCGTGAAGCGTTTTGTCTTTTCCTCGACGGCGGCTTTGTTTGGGAATCCGAGCCGTACGCCGATTGAGGAAGAGGACATGGTGCGGCCGACAAATGCTTACGGCGAGTCGAAGTTGTTAGTTGAGCGCATGCTCGCCTGGTTCCATCAGATTCATGGATTCCGCTACGCCAGCCTGCGCTACTTCAACGCCGCAGGCGCGGTGAGCCCTGATCAGGGCGAGGCGCACCAGCCTGAGACGCATTTGATTCCGCGGATTCTCAGCGTGGCACTGGGACGCCTGGAGCATGTGAATATCTTCGGGATCGATTACCCTACGCCGGATGGAACCTGTGTACGCGACTATATTCACGTCAGTGACCTGGCTGCGGCGCATCTGCTCGCACTGAATGCTTTGGAAAAGTCCAGTCCGCTCATCTACAACCTCGGCAACGGGCAGGGTTTTAGCGTGCGCGAAGTTGTGGAAGTGGCGCGGAAGGTGACTGGACACGCGATCCCGGTGGTTGAGACGCCGCGCCGACCAGGCGATCCCGCCGTTCTCATCGCAAGTTCAGAAAAAATTCGGCGCGAGTTGGGTTGGGAGCCGAAAGTGCCGGATGTGGAATCGATTGTTGCCAGCGCTTGGCAGTGGCATCGTTCGCATCCGGACGGATACGGTAGGTCATGAGCACCTTCGACCTGGCGGCGCACCCGCACCGGCGCTTCAATCTCATGACGCGCGAGTGGGTGCTCGTTTCTCCGCACCGCACTCAGCGTCCGTGGCAGGGACAGGTGGAAGACGCGGCTCCCGAGGCGCAGTTGGCGTTCGATCCCTCCTGCTATCTCTGTCCGGGAAACCCGCGTGCTGGCGGCGCCAAAAACCCCGCCTATTCCAGTGTGTTTGTGTTCGACAACGACTTTGCCGCGCTGAAGCCCGATACTCCCCCCGGTGAGGTCCACGAGCAGGACCTGTTGCTAGCGCGGAGCGAGTCCGGGCGGTGTCGGGTGCTCTGCTTTTCGCCGCGTCACGATCTCACGATCGCTCGCATGAGCGTCGCGGATGTGCGCGACGTGGTTGACGCTTGGGCGAAGGAGTACACGGATCTCGGCAGCGAAGGCAAAATCCGTTCTGTTCAGATTTTTGAAAATCGCGGTGCCATGATGGGTTGCAGCAATCCGCATCCGCATGGTCAGATTTGGGCCAATGAAACCATTCCCAATGAACTGGCCAAAGAACTGGCTGCGTTCGCTGATCACTACAGGACCCATGGTTCGACGCTATTATCGGACTACCTGAAGCTGGAACTGCAAAAACAAGAGCGCATTGTTTGTTCGAACGATGATTTTGTTGGGCTCGTGCCTTTCTGGGCCATTTGGCCATTCGAAACGCTGGTGCTCAGCCGCCGTTCCGTCTCTGGTCTCGATGAGCTTAGCGATGGCGAACGGACAGCTTTGGCCGACATCCTCCGCCAGATCACAATCCGCTACGACAATCTCTTCAAGACCTCGTTCCCCTACACTATGGGCTTTCACCAGCGTCCCACGGATGGCGAGCCGCATCCAGAATTTCCCTTGCACGCGCACTTCTATCCCCCGCTGCTGCGCTCGGCAACGGTCAAGAAATTCATGGTCGGTTACGAGATGCTCGGCATGCCCCAGCGCGACATCACCGCCGAAACGGCTTCGAAGTGGTTACGGGACCTATCCTCGAAGCACTATCTCGATCAGTAGTAGACGAAGGGTCGCAGAGCTTATCTTCTGGTGTTGAACTCAAAACATCTAAGGCATTGAAAACAAGAAGGTTACATGGATCGTTCTTCCTTCCATATTTTCTTTAACTTTTCATGACCCAATCCCCCTGAGTTTTCCGCTTTCCATAGTGAAGGGGAAGATGTTTCGCAGGCCGCACGGTCGAGCATCGGCTTCGTAACCCGAGATCGGCCGTGCCCCCCGCGAAGCGCTTCACCCTAAAGCATCTCCCAAAGGAGTCCACTATGTCTTCCCTTCGATTTCGCTTTGCGATCGCCCCCGTGATATTGGCGGCGTCGGTTCTGGCCCAGGCGACTGACGCACCGGCAAAAAAGGCAGCGCCAGCGGCGGCGCCGGATCTGCACATCAAGAAGAACATCACCGTGAACGGATATCTTGCCTCCTCCGTTGACATCTCTCTTAAGGGCGCCCGCGAGCGAACCGCGAACGGGACCTCCGTCACGGTTCGGCAATGCGACCTGAAGCGCACCCTGACTCTGAACGAAGAAGCGCAGACCTACCTGGTCACCAACGACCCGCAGGATACAGAGGCGGCTCGCGCGGCCGCACTGGCCACCGGGGCGCAGGTGCCGGATTCCGACGGGGCTATCACGGTGACGACCACGATCACCGACACAGGCGAGCGCAAAACGATGTTTGGCTATCCGGCCCGCCACTTGAAGGCCTCCATCGTCGAGGAGTCCTCTCCGAAAGCGTGTTCTCAAGTTCACGAGAAGTACGAACTTGATGGCTGGTATGCCGATATCGCCAAGGAGCAGGCAGGCTGCGCGCATTTTGTTCCGCCTGTCCGGCAGGGCGACACCTGTCACGACGCGGTGATCTCGAGGCATATTGGAAGCGGCAAGCCCGGTTATCCGATGGTCGAGACGATCACCATGCACAACGCCGACGCCAGCGCGACCACGGTCACGACTCAGACCGAAGAGGTCTCCAAGCAAGAGAATCTGCCCGCTGAGTTGTTCGACATCCCGCCGGGCTATCACCAAGTGGCCACGGCGGCTGGCTTGCACGGTGTGGCGCAGCCGCTCCAACAAGGAAGCCCCAACCCTCAGGCTTCCGCTGCTCCGGTGAGCACGACCATGGCTTCGGCGCAGTCAGCCGCTCAGCCGGCTCCTGATCCGACAGCCAAGAAGAAAAAGTTCAATCCCTTCGGTGCAGTCACGCAAATGGCTGCGCAGAAGAGTCCGATGGCGCAAGCCCAGCAACTTGCCGGCATGGGAGGCAACGCTGCTGCGGCGGGCGGCGTGGCGTCCGGAATGGCCAGCATGATGGGCAATATGGGTGGCGCTCAGGGCATGGGAGCCATGACAGGCATGGGGCAGCAACAACTGGCAAGCACGAACATGGCGGCGCCGCAGGCTTTGGGACCCAAAGCGGCTGGAAAGATTCGCGTTGGCATCGCTCCGCCGGATGCCCAACTCGGTCAAGGTAGCAACGCTGGTGCGGACTACAGCACTCCCATCCGCAATGCGATTGTTGCGCTGATGAGCGGTCCTGCAATTGAAATTGCAGGGCTCGACTCGCATATTGCGATGCAGGTGCAGGCCGAGGCGCAACAGAAGCAGTGCGACTACATCCTGTACTCGAGCGTGGCTGTGAAACACAGTGCCGGAAGCGGCTTCGGGAAGTTCATGAAGATGGCAGGGCCAGTCGCCAACATGACGCCGATGGGAATGATGGCGCACGGCATGGGCAGCATGGTAGCGCTGTCTGCGGCCCAGGCGGCTGCCCAGCAAGCGCAGCAACACGCCATCAGCCAACTCGCCGGGTTCAACGGCCAAGTCAAGTCCAA
>Ga0137409_10000240_pt1 | contig 57951 bp, 49 predicted proteins | sample CZODoug1_16funga_FD_122059 | JGI IMG/M metagenome (GOLD analysis project Ga0137409, IMG submission 122059) | Vadose zone soil fungal communities from Angelo Coast Range Reserve, California, USA - CZODoug1_16fungal (Hybrid Assembly) | ecosystem: Environmental > Terrestrial > Soil > Vadose zone... | reverse complement strand
CCGGATTTTCCTGAAAGATTGGCGTCCATTTCGGGCAGAGGCGAGATCAGCACATAGAGAATGCCGAACACCACAGCGAGTGAAATAACGCACTTGAGGGAGGTGGACACGCAGTCAATATTATCCGATTTTCAGCGCTCTTAAAAGCATTTAACGGAGTAGCAGAAGATCAAAATCGCGTATTTTCATGAAAACGGGCCGGAATTTACAAATTTATACAAACTATAGAAACTAAAGTGCTTGATTCGGTTGTGAAGTCATCCAGAAATGCCTCCGGCAACCCGCGAAAGTTAACACTTAGCAAAACATTCCCGTTCCCGCTCTGAAATACTGAATCAGCGATGGCAGCTTTTTACACCACGTTCGCGTGGATAGACGAATGGGGTACCAACTTGCGCGGGAGTAATTGCATCGATTAGCGGTAAGCAGGGAGTTCCACGCGGACAGTTTTTCACCCCCAACCCTTATGGACTTTTTTTACAAGAGCGCGGAAGCAATCCCTGACACTGGAATCTATCGTGTCATCCACACGCAACATCGTCTGCCTCATGAGGTAACGCTGGTTGCAGGACAGACCTTTCCGCCCTGCGCAAAGTGCCATGAAGAGGTTCGCTTTCAACTGGTGCGGGCTCTTCCAGAGCTCGCACGGGAACGCCGAGGCAGCGTTTCACTCTATAGCCTTCCGGTCATCGACGAAGAAGAGGGTTCATCTTCGTAAGAAAATGCATGTTGAAAGTCCAGTGGCCTGATCTTGGACCGGAGAGGTCACTAACGCTGCAAGGTCACAGATCTTGGGGCCGCGCCGTGGAGGCCGCGGGCGACGTCAACGTCCTCCTCCTCGACAAAACCGGCACGATCACTCTGGGCAACCGCCAGGCCGTGGAGTTCATCCCCGCTCCCGACGTCAGCGAGGAGTCGCTCGCCGACGCCGCCCAGCTGTCCTCGCTGGCCGATGAAACTCCGGAAGGGCGCAGCATCGTGGTGCTCGCCAAGGTCAAATACGGGCTTCGGGGCCGGGCGATCTCCGATCATCCGAACGCGAGATTCCACAAATTCACGGCGCAGACGCGGATGAGCGGGATGGATTACAACGGGAGCCAGGTCCGCAAGGGCGCAGCCGACGCGATCCGCCAGTTCGTCGGCGGAACGCTTCCGGCTCCCGTCGAGGCGGCGGTCGAAGGGATCGCCCGCAGCGGGGGGACCCCGCTCGTGGTCGCGGAGACCGGACGGGCCCTGGGCGTCATCCATCTCAAGGACATCGTGAAGGAGGGCCTGAAGGACCGCTTCGCACGATTCCGGGCCATGGGCATCCGGACGTTCATGATCACCGGCGACAACCGGCTGACGGCGTCGGCCATCGCCCGGGAGGCGGGGGTCGACGACTTCCTGTCGGAGGCGAAGCCCGAGGACAAGCTCGCGCTGATCCGCAAGGAGCAGTCGGGCGGCCGGCTGGTGGCGATGACCGGCGACGGCACCAACGACGCGCCGGCGCTGGCCCAGGCGGACGTCGGCGTGGCCATGAACACCGGGACGCAGGCCGCGAAGGAAGCCGGCAACATGGTCGACCTGGACTCGAATCCCACCAAGCTGGTGGAGGTCGTCGAAATCGGGAAGCAGATGCTCATGACCCGCGGGGCGTTGACGACGTTCAGCGTGGCGAACGACGTCGCCAAGTACTTCGCGATAATCCCCGCGATGCTCCTGGCGGTGTTCCCGGAGATCGCGCCGCTCAACATCATGAAGCTGTCGTCGCCGCAAAGCGCGATCCTCTCGGCCGTGATCTTCAACGCGCTGATCATCGTCGCGCTGATCCCGCTGGCCCTTCGCGGCGTGAAGTTCCGCCCCATGGCGGCGGTGGACCTGGTCCGCCGCAACATCCTGATCTACGGCCTGGGCGGGGTCCTCGTCCCGTTCCCGGGGATCAAGCTGATCGATCTGATGGTCAGCGCGATGCATCTGGCCTGAGGGAAGACGCCATGAAAAGCATGATGAAGGAAGTCGGGACCTCGATCGCGGCGACGATCGCGCTCGGGGTGATCCTCTGCGGGTTCTATCCGGCGGCGGTCTGGGTCGCGGCCCGGGCCTTTCCATCCCGCGCGTCGGGCAGCCTGGTCGAGGTGCAGGGCAGGGTCGTCGCCTCCGAGCTCCTCGGTCAGCATTTCGCCGCGGACAGGTACTTCCATCCCCGGCCCTCGGCGGCGGGAAACGGCTACGATGCCGCCAACTCGGGCGGCAGCAACCTCGGCCCGCTGTCCCAGAAACTCGTCGATGCGGTGAAGGACCGGGTCGCCCAGTATCGGAAGGAGAACGGGCTCGACGGGAGCCTCCTCGTGCCGGCGGACGCGGTGCTCGCCTCCGCCAGCGGTCTGGATCCCCATATCACCGTGAAGAATGCCGGATTGCAGGTGAAGCGCGTGGCCTCGGCCCGGGGCATGAGGGAGGAAACGCTGCGGCAGTTGGTCGAGCAGAGGATGGAAGGCCGGGACCTGGGCGTCCTCGGGGAGCCGCGGATCAATGTCGTCCTCCTGAACCTTGCGCTGGACCGGTATCCGGGTGGAAAGCCTTAAGGAGAAGTCGCCATGACGAGAAACGAGAAACCCATCGAAACCCTGGACCGGCTGGACCCGACGCTGCCGCTGGCCGTCTTCCTGGTCGGCGGCGACAACGATCTCGGCCCCGCTTCGCTTCTGCTGTTCCGCAGCGTCCACGCGGCTGATTTCACCCAGGTCCTCTTCGTCTCCGTCGGCGTGATGGACTACGGGGTGCTCGACGCGGGCGCGGACCCGAGCCGCGGGTTCGAGGGTCCGGAGGAGAGCGGGCGGCTCCGGGAGAGGACCCGGAGGAAGCTCGACGTCTTCGTCTCCGAGGCCCGGCGGCTCGGCCTGAAGGCCGGCGCGCGGGTGACGATCGCCACGGACCCGGTCGCGGAGATCGACGCGCTGGCCGGCATCCTGGCGGCGGAGTATCCCAAGGCCGTCTTTTTCCTCAGCAAGATGGTGTTCCGGAAGAGGCGCTGGTTCCATCAACTGCTGCACGGCGGGACCGCGGACGCGCTCGAACGGGTTCTGCAGCGCCGGGGGCTGCAGGTGAGAGTGCTGCCGATCGTCCTGTCCGCCTGATCGGGTCCGGCGCATTGTGATATTCTGGGAGGCATGATCCCCCAGCATCAGGGGCGGGCCGAGGACTTCCTCGAGCTGGTCGAGCGCGGCCGTCGGGGCAAGGTGAAGGTCTACCTCGGGTTCGCCGCGGGGGTCGGAAAGACCTTCCGGATGCTCGAGGAGGCCCATGCGCTCCGAAAGCGCGGCGTCGACATCGTCATCGGCTATATCGAGAGCCATGGACGCCAGGAAACCGAGGCGCTGACGGCCGGCCTCGAGATCGTCCCCCGGAAGAAGGTGGAGTATCGCGGCATCGAGGTCGAGGAGATGGATCTCGACGCCGTGCTCGCCCGGAAACCGCAGGTCGTCGTCGTCGACGAGGTCGCGCACACCAATCTTCCGGGAATGAAGAACCGGAAGCGGTATGTCGACGTGCTGGACCTGGCGCAGGCGGGAATCAACGTCATCGGCGCCTTCAACATCCAGCACCTCGAGAGCCTCAATGACATCGTGCAAAAGGCCACCGGGGTCGTCGTCCGCGAGACGGTGCCCGACAGCTTCCTGAAGGCGGCCGACCAGGTGGTGACCCTGGATCTCGCCGTCGAAGACCTGATCGAGCGCCTCCGCGCCGGCAAGATCTACACGCAGGACAAGGTCAGCAGGGCGCTGGAGGAATTCTTCCGGACGGAGAACCTGTCCAGCCTGCGCGAACTCGCGCTGCGCGAGGTGGCCGAGAGCGTCGACCGTGGATCGGCAGCGGGAGGAAGCGACGAAACGAAGCGTCAGGCGCGGGCCTCGGCCGGCCGGGTCATGGTCTGCCTGAGCTCCCGGGGGCCTCGGGCGGCCGCGCTGCTGCGGCGGGGATCCCGGCTGGCGGGGCGCCTCAACACCGACTGGTACGCGGCTTACGTGGAGACGCCCCGCGACGCCCCGGAGCTGATCGATGCGGAGGCTCAGCGCCACCTCCTGGACAACCTGGAACGCGCGCGGGAGCTGGGCGCCGAGGTCGTGAAGCTGAAGTCCGAGGACCCGCTGACCGTGCTCCTGGACTTCGCCCGGTCCCACCGCGTGCGCCATATCATCATCGGCCGCTCCAGCGAGCCGGCGTGGAAGATCCTGCTGGGGCGCTCGTTCATGAATCGCTTCCTGAAGGAGAGCGGCGAGTTCGACGTGACGGTCGCCTCGCTCGACGAGGACGACAAGGCGGTATGACGCTCCGGACCAAGCTCGTCCTGGCCCAGGTCCCGCTGATGATCGGCATCCTGCTGATCGGGTTCCTTTCGCTGAACACCATCACGGAGCTGGGGCGCCGGTCCGAACTCATCCTGAGCGAGAACTATCGCAGCGTGCTCGCAGCCCAGCGGATGAAGGAATCCGCGGAGCGGCTCGACAGCGCCGCGCTGTTCCGCTTCAACGGGCGCCAGGAGGAAGCCGCGACGCTGATCGGGATCCACCGCCCGCGCTTCGAAACCGAGCTCAAGGTGCAGGAGGCCAATATCACGGAGGCGGGCGAGCTGGAGGCGACGAGGCGGCTGCGCGCGGTGTGGAACCGATACGCGGAGCTGTACCGGCGCCAGGAGGCGCTGGCCGGCCCGGAGCAGGAGCGGGCGGCGTACTTCTCCGACCTCAACCCGGCGTTCGTCGCGCTGAAAGGCGCCGCCGACGAGATCCTGACCCTCAACCAGGACGCCATGGTCCTCAAGAGCGACCACGCCCGGGCTGCGGCGGAGCGGCTGTCCCGGGTCACCATTGCGGGCTTCGCCCTGGCGCTGGTGCTGGGCCTGCTCATCTCCGCCTCGCTGACCTACCGGGCCCTGCGGCCGCTGTCGTCGCTGAACCAGGCGGCGCGGCGGATCGGCGAGGGCGACCTCGAGATCCGGGTGCGGGCGACCGGGGACGACGAAGTCGCGCAGCTGGCCCGCGAGTTCAACACCATGGCGGGGAAGCTCGACGTGTATCGGAACAGCTCGCTGGGCGACTTGTTGCGCACCCAGCATCAGATGCAGGCCGCGCTCGACAGCATCCCCGATCCCGTCCTGATCGTCGCGCCCCAGGGCGAGGTGCTTCACGTGAACCGGTCCGCGCGGGAGTTGCTGGAAATCGACACAGGCCAGGAGTCCATCGACCTTTGGAAGTTCGTCCCCCCGCCGGTTCGGGAGGTCGTTCAGCGGGTCGGCGGTCACGTGCTGGCCGGGAAGGGCGCTTATATCCCCCGCGGCTTCGAGGAGGCGGTCCGCGTCACCTTCCCCTCCGGCGACCGCTCCTTCCTGCCGCGGGCGACCCCCGTCTACGGGAAAGCCCGCCAGGTGGTGGCCGCCGCGATCGTGCTCCAGGACGTCACGCGGCTCCGCCGCTTCGACGAGCTTCGGAACGATGTCGTCGCGACCGTGGCCCACGAGTTCCGCACGCCGCTGACGTCGCTGCAGATGGCGATCCATCTTTGCGTGAACCAGAAGGTCGGGCCGTTGACGGAGAAGCAGGCGGACCTGTTGTATGCCGCGCGGGAGGATTGCGCGCGGCTGCAGGCGCTGGTCGAGGACCTGCTCGATCTCTCGCGGATCCAGACCGGCAAGGTCGAGATGCAGCGGCGCCCGGTCCCGGTGAAGGAGCTCGTCGAGCCGCAGATCACGGCCCACCGGAGCGAGGCGGAGGCACGGCAGGTGCATCTCGGGGCGGAGCCGGCGGCGGAGGAGGTCTCGATCCTGGCGGATCCCGCTCGGATCTCCCTCGTCCTCTCGAATCTCATCTCGAATGCCGTGCGCCATACGGGGCAGGGGGGGAACGTGACGGTCCGGGCCCGGGAGTCCGACGGCCAGGTGCGGGTCGAGGTGATCGATACCGGGGAGGGGATTGCGCCGGAATACCGGGAGCGCATCTTCGAGAAGTTCTTTCAGGTCCCGGGGGCGCGCATCGGCGGCAGCGGCCTCGGCCTCACGATCGCGAAGGAGATCGTGCTCGCCCACGAGGGGCAGATCGGCGTGGAGAGCGAGGTGGGGAAGGGAAGCACCTTCTGGTTCGCGCTCCCGGGCGCCGGCTGAGTCAGCGCTCGTACTTCTTCCGCTTCCGCCAGAGCGTGGAAGCGTCGATGCCGAGGATCTTCGCCGCCGCCTCAAGGTTCGCCGTCCGGGCGACCACGCGCTCGATATGCTCGCGCTCGATGTCGTCCACCGTGAAGTCGCCGCCCAGGCGGGCTCCGCCGGGTCCCGCGGGAGCCATCCGCTCGGGGAACGCGGCGGGCTCGATCAGGGCGGCGGGCCAGAGGATGACCGCGCGCTCGATCGCGTTCCGCAGCTCGCGCACGTTTCCCGGCCAGCCATAGTGCAGCAGCAGGTCTTTCGAGGCCGGCGAGAGCTCCGGGAGCGGACGGCCCGAGGAGCGGGCGAAGAACTCGAGAAAGCGCTGCGCCAGGGGCAGGATATCCTCGCTCCGCCCGCGGAGCGGCGGGAGCGTGATCTCGATGACGTTCAGCCGGAACAGCAGGTCCTCGCGGAAGCGGCCGGATCGCACCGCCTCGGCCAGGTCACGATTCGTCGCGGTCACGATCCGGACGTCCGCCCGCCGCGACCGGGATTCGCCGACGCGTTCATAGGTCTTCTCCTGGAGGAAGCGCAGCAGCTTGGACTGGAGCGCGACGGGGAGCTCGCCGATCTCGTCGAGGAAGAGCGTGCCGCCGTCGGCCGATTCCACGAGTCCGGCCCGGTCGCGGATCGCCCCGGTGAAGGCTCCCTGGACATGGCCGAACAGTTCGCTGGTGAGCAGCTCCTCCGAGAGGGTGGGGCAGTTCACGACGACGAAGGGCTTCGCCGCGCGGGGGCTCGCGGCGTGGATCATGCGGGCCAGGACGCCTTTGCCGGTCCCGTTCTCCCCGCGAAGCAGCAGCGTCGTCTCCCCGGCCTGGCTGGCGCGGCCGGCGGTGTCGATCACCGCCTTCATGCGGGGCGAGCGGGTCTCGAGGTCGACGTCGGGCGAAAGGTCCTGCAGGCGCGACTCCAGGTCCCGGACGCGATGATGGAGGGTCTTCTGTTCGGAAAGCCGCTGGACCAGGTGTTCGATCTGCGCGGGGGTGAAGGGCTTGGGGAGATAGTCGCGGGCGCCGCGTCGGACGGCCTCCACGGCGGTGTCGAAGGTGGCATACGCCGTGATCATGATCACGTCGCAGCCGGGATTTTCGGCGAGCAGGGGGGCCAGGAGGTCCAGGCCGGTGCTGTGCGCCAGCCGGAGGTCGAGGAAGGCGGCGTCGAAGGGCTGCCGTCGGGCCGCGGCGAGGGCGGACTCGGCATGGGCGGCCTCGTCCACGTCGTGGCCCAGCCCCTCGAGGCAGGCCCTCAGGGTGGTCCGGATGTTCTTCTCGTCGTCGACGATGAGGATGCGCACGACGGCAAGATACCACAAAACAGCCCGGCCGATTAGGGAGGGCGGCGAACCTTAATCGGGGTTCAGGCGTCAAATCAGAGTGTCAAACGGGGGGGGTCCGGCGTTATAATCCTGTTCCTGGAGAGGAGCTGAGGCCCGATGCCAGATCCCGCTGAAGTCGCCCTGATCAAGCGCTGCCAGGAAGGCCGCGAAGACGCCTTCCGCGAGCTGGTCGACAAATACCAGCGCCGCGTCTACTGGATCGCGTTCAACATGCTCTCCAACTACGACACCGCCCGCGAAATCTCCCAGGAAGCCTTCATCCGCGTCTTCCGCAACATCACCCGCTTCGACATCAAGAAGAACTTCTACACCTGGCTCTACCAGATCACCGTCAACCTGTGCATCGATCGCATGCGCAAGCTGTCCCACGGGAAGACGGTCGACATCGATGGCATCGGCGGCCTGGCCGACCCCGGCCTGCGCGACCCCGCCGAGAGCACCGAGCGCACCGAGACGCGCGGCCGCGTCCACATCGCCCTCGACCGCCTCCCGCCGAAGTACAAGGCGGTCCTCTCCCTCCGCGACATCCAGGGCTTCTCCTGCGAGGAGATCGCCGAGATCGTGGGCTGCACGAACGCGACGGTCCGCTGGCGCCTGCACCGGGCCCGGAAACTGTTCCGCGCCATCTGGGAAGGCAAGGGCGTCGAGATCGGCGACGATTCCGACACGAGCTTCTAGGATATTCGCGGCCCAACACGCCCCTTCTCCCGGCGTATAAAGGTCGACATCTTGAGGAGAAGTACACACATGGGTTGTGATGAAGTGCGGGACCTCCTGGCCCTCTATGCGGGGGGAGAGTCCTACGACCACGAGCGCGCGGCCGTCGAGATCCACGTCGGGGTGTGCGCCGCCTGCGCCCGGGAACTCGACCAGTACCGCGAAGCGCGGGCGAACCTCGCGCTGCTCCGCGAAGGCGACGCTCCGCCCGGGACCTTCAAGACGATCTGGGCCGGGGTCCGCGCCGAGCGCTTCCCCGCGAGACCCGCCCGCTCGCCGGCCTGGCTCGACCCCGCCCTGCGCTACGCCGCCGTGGCGATGGTCGGCGTGGCGATCGGCGTCGTCGCCCACTTCGCCCAGCGGAAGACCGTGGCCGCCGATCCGGGCTACGCGACCGTCGCCGCGCCCGTCCTGATTCCGGCGCCGGTGCAGCCGGCGACGATGCCGCACGTCATCGTGCCGCATCGCAAGCCCGGCGCTGCCGGGCTCGAGCTGGATGGGACCTATTACCTGCCGCGGGTGGAGTCGCTGCCGGCAGGCCGGGAAAAGGATTACTAAGGGGTCGCCGTGTCGCTTGCCGCCCTCGCCGCCCTGACGCTGACCCTCGCCGCCCAGGAGGAGTCCACCCTCCAGAAGCTGGAGAAGGAAGTCTCCGCCGTCGTCGAGAAACTGCGCTGCTCGGTTGTCCGCATCCAGGCCGACCAGCTGTCCTTCTCCGGCGTGATCTACTCGCCGGAAGGCTACGTGATCACCGACGCGTCGGGACTCGACCACGCGCGCGAGATCAAGGTCTCCATCGGGGAGAAGGTCTACGTCGCCGAGCGGCTGGATGCCGACCGGCGCACCGGCGTTGCGGTGGTCAAGATCGCCGCGACCGGCCTCAAGCCCGCGTCGATCTGTCCCGATACGTGCAGGCCCGGGACGACGGCGCTGCTCGTGGGCAACTCTCTGGGGCTGCCCGGCAGCTTCTCGAGCGGGACCATCGGCGGCATCGGGCGCTCCATCCTGGTCCGCGGCCGCAAATACGAAAACATGCTGCAGATGACCGGCGCCGACGTGCTCCCCGGCGACTGCGGCGCGATCGTCGCCGACGCGGCCGGGCACTTCATCGGCCTCGTGCACTCCGCCGCGACCCCGGATCCGGGCGGTGAGGAGAAGTCGTCCCCCGTTCTCGCGTTCGCCGTGCCCGCCCCCTGGGTGAAGTTCTCGGCGGACCGCATCATCAAGAACGGCCATATGGTCCGCGGGTGGCTCGGCGCGAGCCTGCTGCCGCTGACCGAGTCGGTGCGGACCCAGCTGGGGCTGGAGCCGGGCGTGGGCGCGGAAGTCGCGCGCGTCGACCGCGATTCGCCCGCGGCGAAGGCGGGCCTCGCCACCCGCGACATCCTGGTGGCCTTCGGCGACGAGATCGTCCGCGACCTCGAGGCGCTGCAGTGGAAGATCGCGCGGGTCGAGACGCCCACGCCGATCAAGCTCTCGTTTCTGCACAACCGGGAGCTGCGCCAGGTGGAGGCCCGGATCGAGCTCGATCCTCAGAAGTAGGAGGAGGACCCCATGCTCGCGCTGATGCTGCTGTCCCTGCTCCAGACGCCGGAGCAGAAGCTCGACACGGAGAACACGAAGCTCCTCATCTACGACTCCGCCAAAGGCATCACCCTCCAGGTCCGCAACGACGGCAGGGTCGAGCTCATCGTGAAGGAAGAGGATAAGGAGACCGGGAAGAAGGTCCCGAAGACGTATTCCGCGGCGACCGCCGACGAGTTCCGCACGAAGCATCCCGCGCTCGTGAAGAAGTACGATCTCGACCGCTTCCTCGGCAAGCCCAAGGGCGTCGCCCAGGACGAGTTCGACGAATGGTGGCAGCAGCTCAAGAAGGGCGTGCCCGGACTCGGCCCCATCCCCGGCCTCGACCAGCCGATGGACGAGGAGCTGCGGAAGTTCATGGAGGAGCAGGGGGACCTGTTCGGGCGCCTGCGCCGGATGCCCCGGGCGCCGGGCCAGGAGCAGCCGCCCCGCCAGCAGCCGCAGCCCGGCGGCCGCGAGCTGGGCGTCCGCGCCGAGACCGTGAGCGAAATCCTGCGCGACCAGCTCTCGCTCCAGGAGAACGAGGGCGTCCTCGTGACCGAAGTGAAGCCCGGCTCGGTGGCCGAGAAGTCGGGACTCAAGGAGCACGATATCCTCCTCAAGCTCGAAGGCAGGCCCATCACCGACCGCTTCCAGTTCCGCGCCGACGTCCTCACCTCGCTCGGGAAGCCGGAATTCAGCGTCGAGCTGCTCCGGGCGGGGAAGCGCGAGACGGTCAAGGTCAAGACCGGGGCAAGGAAGGACGAATAGATGATGAAGCCCTGGGTGCGTGCGATCCTCGTGACCTTTTTCCTGGCCGGAGGCGTCGCCGCGGGAATGGGACTCGGCCGTGTCATCGATCCGCTCCCCGGCGCGGCCCTGGCGGCGGAGCGACGGGCGACCCCGCCCGGCCTGGCCGCTTTCCAGGACGAGCTCGCCGGCGTGGCCGAGGCCGTCAGCCCCTCGGTGGTCCACATCATGACCACGGTCGGCGGGCAGGACGATCTCTTCCAGTCCAAGGGCGTCGGCTCCGGCGTCATCGTCAGCGCCGAGGGCCATATCATCACCAATCACCACGTCGTCGACTCCGAGGGGCTGAGCCAGAAGCTGCGCGTCCGCCTCTCGGACGGCAAGGAGTTCCCGGCGAAGATCGTGGGCAGTGATTCCGACGCCGACCTGGCGCTGATCAAGATCGAGCCGCGGGGGGCCAGGCTCCAGCCGATCCGCTTCGCCGACTCGGGCGAGGTCCGCGTCGGCCACCTGTGCCTCGCGGTGGGCAGCCCCTTCGGCTACAGCAACTCGGTGACGTTCGGCATGGTGAGCGGCAAGCACCGCCGCGCCGCGCTGGCCCAGCCGTACCAGGACTTCATCCAGACCGACGCGCCGATCAACCCCGGCAACTCGGGCGGCGCGCTCGTGAACATCCGCGGCGAGCTGATCGGCATCAACGCGGCGATCATCTCCGAGACGCGCGGGAGCGACGGCGTCGGCTTCGCGATCGCGTCGAACCTGGTGAAGTGGGTGAGCGACCAGCTGCGCGAGCACGGCCGCGTCCGCCGCGGCTATATGGGCGTGCGCCCGATCGATTTCGACGATCCCGCGCTGGAGTCGATCCGCGAGAAGCTGCTGGCCGACGTCGGCCTCAAGGAGCAGCGCGGCGTCTTCGTCTATTCGGTGGAGCCCGACTCCCCCGCGGACCGCGCGGGCCTCAAGAAGGGCGACGTTATCCTGGAGTTCGACGGGGAGGCCGTGGCCGGTCAGAGCGCGATGTTCTTCAGGGTTGCGGAAGCCAGTCCGGGCGCGACCGTCACGCTCAAGGTGCTCCACGAGCGCAAGGAGAGGAACCTCAAGGTCGTGGTCGGCGAGCGGCCGCCCGTCGATTCCCATAGCCGCCCCCGGTGATTCCGCGTAACATCGGCCGCGGATGACGGTCAGACCGGCATGAACACCCTCCTTCTTTCCGCGCTGCTTCTCTGTTCGACGGGCGATGTCCGATATCCCCCGAAGCCCGGTCCGCGCGAGTTCATCCTCGACGAGGCGAAGCTGCTGTCCTCCGAGGACGCGGCGGAGATCAGGACGTTTTGCGACGAGGCGCTGTCGAAGAAGCGCGCGCCGATCATCGTCGTCACGATCCCGTCGCTGGAGGCCTACGGCGCCGGCGGCTGGCCCATCGAGCGCTACGCGCTGAACCTGATGTCGGAGTGGGGCGTGGGCTGGGAGGACTGGGACTACGGGATGCTGTTCCTGGTCTCGAAAGGCAACCGGAAGGCGCGGATCGAGCTGGGGGCGAGCTGGGCGAGGCGGAAGGACGACGACGCCAAGCGCATCCTGGGCCAGCACGTGATCCCGCTCTTCAAGAACGGCGACTACAGCAAAGGCATCCTCGAAGGCGTCCGCGGGCTGCGCGGCATCGCCCTGGACGACGTCCCGCAGCGGACGACGCACAGCGCTCCGGTGATCCCGCCGGATCCCTATCCGCGGGGATCGGTGCCGGGCTCGAAGATCCACGAACCCTCGGCGGGCTGCTTTCCCGCGGGGGGCCTCGGGCTGATCGTCCTGATCGTCGGCGGGGTGCTGGTCCTGAGCTTCCTGTCGCGGATGCTGCGCGGCGGGGTCAACTCCTGGGGCAATTCGGGTCCGGGCTACTCTGGGGGCGGCTATGGCGGGGGCCCCCGCGGAGGCTGGTTCGGGTCGAGCTTCGGAGGCGGCTTCCTGGGCGGCGCGCTCGGGAGCATCCTGGCCGACCAGTACGACCGGCGTCATTCGCAGTCCAGCCAGAGCAGCGGTCCCAGCGATAGTCCTCCGCCGAGCTCCGATTCCGGGTCGAGCTCCAGCGGGAGCAGCGGCGGCATCAGTGATTCTTCCTTTGGAGGCGGCTCCTTCGGCGGAGGTTTCTCCGGCGGCGGGGGCGCGACGGGCGAATGGTAGCCTCACAGCTGTTCACGGCGGAGGACCGCAAGGCCATCTCCGCTGCAGTCGCGGAGGCGGAGAAGAAGACCTCCGCCGAGATCGTCCCGGTCGTCGCCACCACGAGCGACCGCTACGAGCGCGCGGAAGACCTGATCGGGCTGTTCACGGCGATGACGGCGGTCGCTGCGACCTGGACGCAATTCCAGCGCCTGAAGCCGCCGTCGGGCTGGGACGGCGACCCGGAGCTCGTGCTGCATCTTCCCATCGTGCTCGCGATCTTCGCGGCCGGCTGGGCGCTGGGGATGCTGCTGGCGAAGTCGGTCCCGTGGGTCAAACGGCTGGCGATCCCGCGCAAGGTCATGATCGCGCGCGTGCTGATCGCCGCGCATCACTCCTTCGATTCGCTCCACGTGCGGAGCACCTCGGGCGCGACCGGCGTCGTGATCTACGTCTCGCTGTTCGAGCGCCGGGTCTGCGTCTGGGCCGACCAGGCGGTCTCGGCGAAGATCCCGGAGAGCGAGTGGAAGGACGCGACCGGGATCCTGGTCCGTTCGCTCGGGGCGGGAACGCCGCGCGACGGATTCGTCGAGGCGATCCGCAAGCTGGGCGACGTCCTGGCCAGGCACTTCCCGGTGCAGCCGAAGGACGTGAACGAACTCTCGAACGAGCTGCGGATCCTCGACTAGCCCAGCTCGCGGGTGAGGCGCAGGTAGAGGTCCGCGACCTTGCGTCCGACGGGGCCCGGCTTGCCGATGGGGAGCACTTCGATCAGGGCGTTGGTCAGGAACGCCTCATCGGCCTTCCAGAACTCCTTCAGGCGGACGGTGCGCTCCTTCACTGGGATCAGCTCCATCACGACCCGGCGCGTCACGCCGGGAAGGATGCCCGGGACCTTCGGCGTCACGAGCCTGCCCTTCACGACGAGGAAGATGTTCGTCACCGCGCCTTCGAGCAGCTCGCCTTTGAGACCGACGAAGAGGGCGTCCGCGCAGCCGCGCTCCATCGCCTCGTCGTGCACGAGGACGTTCTCGAGATGACTCGTGACCTTATGGCCCGCCAGCAGCCCGCGCGCGTCCCGGCGGAAGGGGACGACCATGACCTCCGCGCCCCGGTCATACCAGGACTGAGGCAGCGGCTTGCGCGGCTTCGTCGTCACCAGCAGGCGGCCGTCGCCCGACAGCGTGATCCGGACCGCGGCGTCGTCCCCCTCGTTCCGCTTGCAGAGCTCGCGGACGACCTCGTCCAGATCGGGCGGGGTGAACTTCATCTTGAAGTGCGCGGCCGACACGGTGAGGCGCGCGAGGTGGTCGTCGAGGCGGAAGGGGACGCCGCCGTAGGCGCGCAGGGTTTCGAAGAGGCCGCGGCCGTGCAGGAAGCCGCGATCCGTTGCCGGGATCATGGCCTTCTCCTCGGGGAGATAGATGCCGTCCAGCCAGACCATGCTCATGCGAGGGTCACTCCCAGCGCGCGCGCCATCGCCGCCGCCTTCGCGAGCGTCTCGTCGTATTCCGCCGCCGGGTCGGAGTCGGCCACGATGCCCCCGCCGGCCTGGAAATAGCAGTCGTCTCCGTCCGCGAGCACCGTGCGGATCGCGATCGACAGGTTCATGGAGCCGTCGAAGCCGAGCCCGCCGATCGCCCCCGTATAGAAGGCCCGCCGCGTGGGCTCCAGCTCGTCGATGATCTCCATCGCGCGGATCTTCGGCGCCCCCGTGACGGAGCCACCCGGGAAGGCCGCGCGCAGCACGTCCACGGCGCCCAGCCCCTGACGCAGCCGCCCTTCGATGGCCGCCGACAGATGGTGCACGGTCGGATGCGACTCCAGGACCTTCGGCGCGGAGACGACGACGCTGCCGGGATCGCAGACGCGGCCAAGGTCGTTGCGCTCGAGGTCGATGATCATCGCGAGCTCGGCGTCGTCCTTGGGACTCGCCCTCAGTTCCTTCGCGAGCCGCGCGTCGTCGTCGGGAGTCACCCCCCGGCGCCGGGTGCCCTTGATGGGACGCGTCAGCAGCGTGCGGCCCCGCAGCTCGAGGAACTGCTCGGGAGAGGCCGAGATCAGCGCCCGGCGGCCGAACTCGAGAAGCGCGGCATAAGGGGCGGGGCTTGCAGCGCGCAGCGCCTGATAGACCTCGAACGGCCGGGTCGAAGCGCGCGCGTGGAAGCGCTGCGACAGGTTGACCTGGTACACGTCTCCCGCGTGGATGTACTCGCGGACGCGGGCGACCGCCGCCAGGTACTGGTCGCGCGTGAAGTTCCGGCCCTTGCGCGCGGTCGATTCGCCGCCGCAGAATGCGTCGCGGTACGTGACGGGATCGATCGCCCGCTTCGGGAAGCGGGTCGGCAGTTCGACCCGCAGGGAGCGTCCGTCGAGGCAGGCGACCGCGTCGTAGAAGCCGAGCACGAGGTCGGGGAAGTCGAGGTCGTCCTCCGCGCGATGGGACAGGCGCTCGAGGTGCTGGCCGAGATCGTAGCCGAAGGCGCCGACGGCGCCGCAGGGCAGGGCGAGGCCGTCGGGATTTTCGAGCTTCTGTTCCGCGAGGAGCTGCGCGACCGCATCAAAAGGATTGCCCCGGAACGTGCGTTCGCGGCCTTCCCGCCATAAGGAGACGCGGTCTCCGCGGGCGAGGAGGACGGCGTAGGGGTCTGCGCCCACGAAGGTGCGGCCGCCGGGGACCGCGCTCTCGAGGAGAAAGGGGAAGGGGGCGCCGGAGATCGAGCGATACTCCGCCGTCGCGTTCAGCGGGGTCGCGGAGACGGAGACCCTGGCGACCCTCCCCTCGGTGGCCTTGAGCACAGTCGGCGGATTATACTAGACTCGGACTATGAGCGCCATCAAGCGGCTGGCGATGGACCTGGCCTGCCGGGGCTGCGGGCGGGGCAACATCATGCTGCTGCCCGAGGCGAGCTGCGGCAACGAGTTCGTCTGGCACGCGCGCTGCAGCGGCTGCGGCGAGTGGCGCTGGTTCCATTCGCGGCAGGACGCGCCGTTCGTCCGTGCCGTGAAGGACGCGGCGTTGCGGCGCGGCGAGCCGGGGGGACTGTCTCCCGAGGGCACCCGCGAAGCTCACGAGGCGTTCGCATCGACGGTCGACGCCTGCCCCTGCGGAGGCCGCTTCCACGTGGTGCGGGAGATCCTGGACGAGCCCTGTCTGGGCTGCGGACGCACGCTGAAGGACGCGGCCCTTCCGAAAGTGCGCCGCCGCGAAATTGACGTCCCTCCGCTGAGGTCCCCGACGTCTAGTTCCTAGGATGTTCATCGTCGTTCCCGCCGTCCTCGCCGTCCTCCTCGCCCAGGATCCGGCGGACCAGCTGCGCCGCCAGGAGCTGGCGCTGCGGCTGTCGGAGCTCGCCGACGCGGAGAAGCTTGACGGCTTCGCGCGGGCGGTGATCCGCGAGCTGAAGGCGACGCGGACCGACGCCCCGATGTTCGATCAGTGCTGGAGGCCGGTGGCCCGCCGCCGCTGGGGGGACCGGGCCGAGGCGCTGATCGCCGCGTGGGACAACGCGGCGTCGGACCCGCCGTCGCCCGGACAGCTCCTCTTCCGGGCGCGGCTCGAGACCCTGGCGAACCGTCCGGGACCCTGCCGGGACCGGATGGAAGCGGCGGCCCTCCAGTTTCCCGACGACCCCGTCCTGCTCCTTTATCTCGGCCGGGCGCGATTCGAGGGCGGCGCGCCCGGACCCGCGGCCTCCGCGCTCGAACACATGGCGGCGAAAGGACCGGTGAGCGATCCCGAGGAATTCCACCGGCTGCTGTTCCAGTGCTATGCGCAGACGGACCGGCCCCTGGCCGCGATCGAGCATCTGCGCGCGGTGAAGCACGAGGATGCGGATGCGGTGGACCTCGCGCGGCTCGCCCTCAAGAACAAGGTCCCCCTGGAAGCCGCGCGCCTGTACCGGATCGCGCTGCGGGCGGAGCCCGAGCGCAGCAGCCTCCGGATCGGGATCATCACGGCGCTGAACGCCTCGGGGGAATATGCCGAAGCCGCCGCCGAGCGGACCCGCATGTTCGACGTCGACGGCAGATTCTCGCCGGAGCGGATGCACGACTATTTCTTCCTGCTGCCGCAGGAGGGCCGGGCGGAGGAGATCGTCCGGACGTTCCGGTCGCTGACGGCGGTCCCGCAGGACACGCTCTGCTCGCACGTGCCCCCAGAATGCCGCACCGCGGTGCTGGCGGAGTGGGAGAAGTCGGCGGCCGACGGCCGCGACTGGGCCCTCCTCGCCCGGATGAAGCGCGCGTGGTCCAAGGCGGCGGACGCGATGGACTGCGTGCGGGAGGGGGAGAAGCGCTTCCCGGACAACGTCTGGATCCTGCGGCAGAAGATCGACGCCGCGCAGGAGGCGCAGGAGTGGGCGATCGTCGGGGACACCTACCTGAAGCTGTCGGAGCTGGACCCCGGGGGCAGGATCACCGGAGCGCCGCCCTTCGGCTCCGTCAACGAGGCCCTTCAGTTCCTGGGACCGAGGGACGCGGCCAAATCGCTCGACATCGCCCTGCGCCTCCTCCAGGAGCCCGGGATGGACGAGGAATCCCTCAAGAAGACGCGAGCGTTTCTGAAATCAGGCTGGGAAGCCTCGAGCCCCGAATATTGGGCACACCTGAAGAAGGCGTCGCTCCGCAAACCCCGTAAGGACGAGGAGCAGAAGCTCCGGGGGCAGATTCACCGGCTCTCTTCGGATGAGTTCGCGGACCGGGACGACGCCTCGGCACAGCTTCGGAAGGCCGGGCTTCCCGCCGTCTCCGTGCTGCTCCCGAGCATCGACGATCCGGACGCGGAGGTGCAGGGCCGTGTCCGCGACGTGATCCGGGCGATCCTGATGGGCGACTAGGCTCCGTCGTCCCAGTCGCCTTCGCTCAGCTCGAACTTCCGCGCGCGCAGGCGTTCGGAAACTTCATCCTGGCGCTCGTGCGGCAGTTTCCGGAACAGCGGAAAGACTTCCATCTCCTCCTCGTGCGCGTGGTGCTCGACGTTCTCCTTCAGCACCTTCATCTTGGCCTCGAACTCGACGTCGCCCGCCTCGAGCTCGGAGAGTTCTTCCAGCAGGGTCCGCACGATGGCGTGCTCCTCGACGGCCGCCTCGACGATCTCCCCGGCCCCGGCCACCTGGACCTCGCGCGTCGCCGGGTAGAAGATCTCCTCTTCGATGGTCGCGTGGTCGTCGAGCTCCGCTTTCAGCATGGCGAAGATGTCTTCCTTCTGCTCGACTTCTTCATCGCTCAGCTTCTCGTACTTGCGGAGCAGTTCCTTGAACCGCTTGTGATCGTCCCTGAGGAGGGACGTGGCATTCATCGCTTTCAGTCTCGAATCCGGCATGGTTCGCTCCTTTGCTCAAAAAGGGGACCCGGTATTCTGTCGAGCCTGCCCGATTTGAAAAGTTATGGGCGGAATATGTTGCGGCGAGGAACCGTTGTGACGGAACACCGCCCCAATCCGCGGCGGATGAGGAAGGGAGGAACCATGCGCTTCAAGAACAAGGTTGCCCTGGTCACCGGCGGCAACAGCGGCATCGGCCTCGGCGTGGCGAAGGCCTTCGCCCGCGAGGGCGCCGCGGTCGCGATCACCGGACGCGACGACGCCACCCTGGCCTCCGCGGCGAGATCGATCGGCGGGGAGACGCTCGCGATCCAGGCCGACGTCTCGAAGCTGTCGGACATCGACGCCGCCATGGGCCGCATCAAGGAGCGCTTCGGCCGCATCGACGCGATGTTCGTCAACGCGGGCGCGGGGAAGTTCGTCCCCTTCGACCAGGTCACGGAGGCCTTCTACGACGAGCTTATGGCCGTGAACCTGAAGGGGCTCTTCTTCACGGTGCAGAAGGCGCTGCCGCTGATGCAGCCCGGCTCCTCGGTGGTGCTCAACGCGTCGCTCAACGCCCATAAGGGGATGCCGGGGACGACCGTCTACGGGGCGACGAAGGCGGCGGTGGTCAATCTCGCCAGGACGATGTCGGCCGATCTGATCCCGCGCGGGATCCGGGTCAACTCGGTGAGCCCGGGGCCGATCGAGAGTTCGCTGCTGAAACGCCTCGGCATGACGCAGGAGCAGCTCCAGCAGACGAACGACTGGATCAAAAGCCAGGTGCCGCTGAAACGCTTCGGCACGCCCGAGGAGATCGCGGAAGCGGTGCTCTTCCTGTGCTCGCCGGGCGGCGGCTTCGTCGTAGGGGCGGACCTGCTGGTCGACGGCGGGATGGCGCTCTAGACTCTTTCGCTGACGACCTTGGCCTCGAGAAAGAGGCGGAGATAGTCGCGGCCGCCGGCCTTGGCGTTGGTGCCGCTCATGTCGAAGCCCCCGAAAGGGTGGCCGCCGACGAGCGCTCCGGTGCTCTTCCGGTTCAGGTAGAGATTGCCGACGTAGAACTCCGCCCTCGCGCGGGCGAGGTTCGCCTTCCCGTAGAAGGATCCGGTGAGGCCGTACTCGCTGTCATTCGCGAGCCGCAGCGCGTCCTCGCAATCCGTCGCCTTCAGCACGGCCAGCACGGGGCCGAAGATTTCCTCGCGCGCGATCCTTGCCTCGGGGGCGACGTCGGCGAAGATCGTCGGCTCGATGAAGTGGCCGGCTCCCGCGAGCTTGCGGCCGCCCGCGACCAGGCGGCCCTCCTTTTTCCCCTGCTCGATATAGGCGAGGATCTTGTCCCGCTGCTTCTCGTCGACCACCGCGCCGACCTGGAGGTCGGGGTCGCTGACATCGCCGATCTTGAGGGCCTTCGTCTTCTGCACGACGAGGTCGAGGACCTGGTCGTGGACCTTCTCGACGAGGATCGCGCGCGAACAGGCGGAGCACTTCTGGCCCTGGAAGCCGAAGGCGGAGGCGACGATCCCGGTCGCGGCCGCCTCGAGGTCCGCGTCCTCGTCGACGACGATCGCGTCCTTGCCTCCCATCTCGATGACGGTGCGCTTGATCCAGCGCTGGCCGAGCGGGACGTGGGCGGCGCGCTCGTTAATGCGGAGGCCCACGTCACGGGAGCCGGTGAAGGAGATGAAGCGGGTGAACGGATGCTCGACGAGCAGATCGCCCACGTCGCCGCCGCTGCAGGGCAGGAAGTTGAGCACGCCCTTGGGAACGCCCGCCTCCTCCAGGGCTTCGACGACCTTGTAGCCGATCGCCGGCGCGAGGGACGACGGCTTGAGAACGACGCTGTTGCCGGTCACCAGTGCGGCGGTCGTCATCCCGGTCAGGATGGCGCAAGGGAAATTCCAGGGGGAGATGACGACGCCGACTCCCAGCCCCTGGTACGTCAAGCGGTTGCGCTCGCCCTTGACCGGCGTCAGCGGCTGCTCCTCGGCGTAGCGCAGCATCTCGCGCGCATAGAACTCGCAGAAGTCGATCGCCTCGGCGGTGTCGGCGTCCGCCTCCGGCCACGACTTGCCGACCTCGAGGATCATCGTCGCGTTCAGCTCGTGGCGCCGACGGCGGAGGATTTCGGCGGCGCGGAGGAGGATGTCCGCGCGCTTCGCGGGGGAGGTCCGGTTCCAGCCCGGAAAGGCGTCATAGGCGATCCGCATCGCCTTTTCGGCCTGAGCCTTCGACGCTTTCGCGGCCTTGCCGACGACGCTCTGCGGCCGGCAGGGGTTGAACGACGTGATCGAGGCCTTGGTCGTGGTTCGGATTCCGCCGATGACGAGCGGGGCATCGACGGGGGTGAAGGACTCGAGGGCCTGCTTCTGCGCCTCGCGCGCGGCCGCGTCTCCGGTGAAATCGAGGAACGGCTCGTTGCGGAACTCCGAAACCATGGGCGCATTATAGCGGCGGGAACGGGGGAGGCCAGCTTTGCCGGAACGGGGTTTGGGGTGGGTTAACCGCCGACGCGGCCCTTCGCTTCGGCGATGCGCTTCTGGAGCGCGTCGGCGCGGGGGATGCCCATGGCGACGGCCTTCTCCCAATCGGCGGCGGCCTCGGCAAAACGGCCGAGGGCGAAGTGGGCGTTGCCGCGGGCGAGGAAGGCTTCCGGGTAGTTGGCCCGGCGCGCGATGGCCTCGGTGTGGCACTGCGCCGCCTGGCGGAGGAGGTCGCCGCGTTTCTCCTTCTCGGCCTTCTGCGCCATCTCAGCGAACGCGTCGCCCTTCAGCTTGAAGACCTCCTCGTTCGGCGTCTGGCGGCCGATCAGCCGGTCGCAGAGCTGCAGGGTCTTCGAGGGGCTGTGCTCCGACGCCGCCAGCAGCGCGTCGGCGAAGTCCAGCTGGTCGCGGTCGCCGGTGCCGGTCTTCTTATAGCTTTCCACGTCGGCCCGGGCTTTTTCACGCCACGAGGCCGAGTCCTCCTCCGCCGCGAGCGCGAGATAGAGGCGGGCGCGGTCGTAAAGCGCCGCCGAGAACGCCTTCTGCACCTTGAGGGCGGCGCTGAAGTCCTTGTCGGCCTCGATCGGATTCTGCCGGAGGACGTGGGCCTGCCCCCGCAGGTGCAGCAGCTCGGCGTTCCCGGGGAGCAGCGCGAGGGCGCGGGTGAAGTGGTCGACGGCCTCGGAGAGCAGCGTGCTCATCCGGGAGACATCGGCGCCGGGCTGGTAGAGCAGCGTCGTGGCGCGCTGCAGCTTCGTGCGCCCCTGGTCGATGTCGAGCTGAGCCTTGGCGCGCGCTTCGTCGAGCCGGTTGATCTCTTCCTTGTCCGTGGTGCGGATGCGCTGTCCGGTTTCGTCGATGCGGCCCTTCACGCCCGCGTTCTCGGGATCGAGCTCGCGGGCGGCTTCGAACTTCGCCAGCGCGGCCTTGAGGTCGCCCGAGGCGGCGAGCCGGTCGCCGGCCTGGAGGAGGGCGCGGACTTCGTCGGCCTTCGCCGGGCCGCGGGTGAGCAGGAAGCCGACGACGAGGGCGAGGAGCACGGTGGAGACGGCGGCCGCGATGGGAACCCACTGGCGGCGGACTCGACGGGCCACCAGGGAGGCGGCCCCTTCACGGCGGGCGGCGATGGATTCCCCGCCCGCGAAACGCTCCAGGTCGAGGGCGAAGGCGGTCGCCGTCGCATAACGCCGCGCGGGATCCTTCTCGAGGCACTTGAGGACGATCGTCTCCAGGTCCGGCGGCACGGCCGCGTTGACGCGGGAGGGAGGCTGGACGTCCTCGTGGACGACCATGCGTAGCGTTTCGACGGGGTTGGGCCCCTTGAAGGGCGGCTGGCCGGTGAGCAGTTCGTAGAGGACGGCGCCGAGCGAGTAGATGTCGCTCTGCTTCCCGACGAGGGCGACCTTGCCGGCGGCCTGCTCGGGGGCCATATAGCTCGGGGTTCCGACCACGGTGCCCGACATGGTGATCTGCGAGTGGCCCTCGAGCACCTTGGCGAGGCCGAAATCCATGACGAAGGCGTTGCCCTCGCGGTCGGTCATGATGTTGTGCGGCTTGATGTCGCGGTGGATGATGCCGCGCGAGTGGGCGAACTCGACGGCGCGCGCGACGCTGGCCATGAGCGCGGCCGCCTTGGGGGCGGGGAGCTTCTCGCCCGCGAGGCTGCGGCCGTCGACGAACTCCATCGCGATGACGTGCTTGTCGCCGACGTCGCCCACCTCGAAGATGCCGACGATGTTGGGGTGGCGCAGCGACGCGGCGGTCTGGGCCTCGCGGCGGAAGCGGACGAGTTCCTCCTGGCCGCCGGCGCCAAGGAGGATCTTGAGGGCGACCCAGCGCTTGAGCGGGCTTTCCCAGGCCTTGTAGACGACGCCCATCCCGCCGCGGCCGAGCTCGCGGATGAGGACGTACTTTCCGAGGAGGTTTTTCGAGCTCTTCTGGGCGGTGATCACCTCCTCGGGGATGTCGGGGGGCAGCTCGCCGGGGGGAAGGAGGGCGCCGGAGCACTTCTTGCAGAGGTATTTCTTCCGGGTATTGAAGTCGAGGACGGCGTACTGCGAGCGGCAGGAGACGCAGTGGAGGACCGTCTTGCCGTTCTGGGACTGAAGGGCGTCCTCCAGCGCGGCGAAGGTGACGTGGCCCTTCTGGAGCAGGACTTCGCCCAGCCGGGGCACGTCGCCGCCCTTGTCGGCGAGATGCTGTTGAATGGAAAGGGCTTCGATCACCTGCTCCTTGGTGCAGGCTCCCGCGCCGACGAGGATCTGGCCGAGGGCCGTGTCGCCCTTGCGGACCACGGTATAGGCGGACTCGTTGGCGAGGATGCGCGAGACCTCCTCGCGGAGGGCGGCCATCTGCTCGGCGGTGACGAGGCCCTTCGCGATGAGCATGTCGGTGAGGCGGGACTTCGAGCCCTCGACGGACGGGGTGTCCGTGGTGGTGGCCACCTGGCGGAGACAGTCGACGAGCTGCTCGCGGGTGACCCAGCCGCGCTCGACGCAGACTTTCCCGACGATGGTTTCGAAGGCTGCGACCACGTTTGCTCCTGATCCGATCCCGCTTGAATCGGGGGGTAGGCGGATCTTCCCTCCCGGGCCCGGGCTGCGTCCGCAGCGGGGCTCATCCTCCTTAGACGGAAGATCCGGGTCGCGTTACACGGAATTTCCAGCCCTGAATCCTGCTCCTTGCTCCCCTCCCTAGACTACCTCCCGGAAGGGGCGGACCCTCGTGTGAAAATGAATTGAACTTACTGGTCGCCGAAGTAGAGGGATTCATCGACCGCCTGGGACGTGGCCCGGGCCGGGATCCGCAGCGGCGAGCCGCACTTGTAGCACTGGATCGACGCCCCGGGACGGAACATCACGACGTTGTACTGCGTGTCGCACTGCGGACAGTACACGATCAGACCCTTCTGCGTGTCGGTGATCTTCTTCACCTGCTCCACGCTCAGGTAGCCCTTGATCACCATGATGTCGCCCAGGCGCATGAAGCGCTCCTTGGGGAGCTGCTCCTGGAGCGCGAGGCATTCCTGCAGCTGCTCCTCGGTGCAGCAGGCCAGCCGGATCGCCACCTTGCCGAACAGGTTGTCCTCGCGGACCGCCTTCTGCCGGCTCGAGGCCTCCATGAGCAGCTGCTTCTGCGCGTCGAGAATCCTCTCGAGATCCTTTTGCGTGACGTAGTTGAGCTCCATCAGCAGCACGCCCAGGGGCTTGTGCCCGCGGGCGAAGCGCTGCAGCTCCAGCACCTCCTGGAGTTGCGCTTTCGTGAGGATGCCCAGCTTCACCGCGATCTGGCCGAAGAGGCCGTCCGCGCGTTTCTGGGACTTTTCCTGCTTATCCTCGGCCATGATAGATCATGAGGCCCGCGATCGACTTCGCATCGCGGATCTGTTTCTTCCGGATCATCCCGATCGCCTTGGCGATGCTCATGCGGATCGGCTTCAGGATCTCGTCGGCGTCGCCGTCGGCCTTCGCGGGCGAGAGCCCCTGCGCCAGATAGACGTGGATCAGCTCCGTGCAGAAGCCGGGCGCCGTGTAGAACTCCGTCAGCTTCGACCAGCGCTTCGCCCGGAATCCCGTCTCCTCGATCACCTCGCGCTTGGCGGTCTCGATCGGATTCTCGCCCTTCTCGATGGTCCCCGCCGGGATTTCGTAGATCTCCCGGGCGATCGAGGGGCGGAACTGCTTGAGCAGGACGACGTCGCCGTTGTCGTGGACGGGGACGATGGCGACCGCGCCGGGATGCTCGACGATGTGGAAGGTGGTCTTGCGGCCGTTGGGGAGGACCATGGCGCGCTCGACGAGCCGGATGATGCGTCCCTTGAAGATTTCCTTCTCCGCCTCAACCCGGAATTTCATGCCTCGGGCCATTGTAGCCCGTTCAAGGCGGAATTCAATACAAACGGGCCGCGCAATAACGGACTCCGGGCGATTGCCGGCTTCAGCGCTGCGAGGCCGTGGTGGCAGGCGCGGCGGGCTGCTCCGGCGTGGAGGCCGACGCCGGTGCGGTCGCCGGACGGGGTCCCGCATCCGCGTCGTGCGGCGCCGCGGGATCGTAGAGGAAGGCGTACTGGAGCTCGTCGAGCCAGTCGTAAACGGTCTCGAGGGAGACCATGATGCCGAGGTGGGGGACGGGGGTGGAGACGGCGCCGTCGTAGGTGCAGACCATGACGGAGACGCCGATGAGCTCGCGGGTCTGGCGGTGAAAGACGCCGCCGCCCGAGTTCCCGAAGATGGTGGGCGCGTTCATCATCCAGAAGCGCTCGCCGTTGACCTCCTTATGGAGCGTCGCGATCTCGCCGAGCGTCGGGAGCGGGTCGTGGCCGAGCGGACAGCCGACCGCGTAGATGGGCGTGAACACGCGGATCGCGCGCAGCGTCTCGCGCGACGCCAGCCGCGCCGCGTTCGGGTACTCGCGGACCGAGCGCAGCCGCAGCAGCGCAAGATCCTTGCGGTCGTCCCACGCCACGAGGTCGCCTTCGACGGTGTCGGCCGCGTCGCCCAGGTCGTCGTACATCGTGACCTCGACCGGCTCGCGCGTCTCGTCGTCGTGCCCGGCGATGATCTTCTGGATGACGTGGCAGGCGGTGACGACGTAAGAGGCCGCATCGCGGCTGAAGAGCAGAGTGCCGCCGCCGACGCTGCCCTTGACGTTGACCTGGACGGAGGGTCCGAGGATCTCGTGGTGGAGGCGGGCGGGGTCGGGCGCGGCGGTTCGCGCGTCGATGCGGACGAGCGCGGCGCCGACGGCGGCGGCGTTGTCGGCGCGGAGCTGACCGAATTCGGCGCGGGCATCGGCAAGTCCGGTCTCGGACTGGTCGATGCGGTTTCGGAGCTCCTGAACGGAGACCCGGAGATCTCCGAGGGTCAGGATCAGAAGGGCGCCGAGCGCGGCGCCCAGAGTGGCGAAAACGGTGAATCCCTTCATGCCCCAGCTGCCTCCTCCCCCCAAAACAGCCGGGCTGTTTTAAGGGTATAGGAAACCTTCGGCGAAATGGGTGTCGGAACTGAACGGGATACTTAAAGTCCTGGATTCCAGGAAGATGCGCAATGTTTACTGGGCGTGAATCCTTGCAGCGGGGGGGGTGATGAGTATAATGAGCGCCTCGTGGCCGACCCCAAAGATCCCAAGAAAGACGACTCCAAAACTCCGCCTCCACCTCCCGGCGGCAACACCGTCCCCACCCTCGTCGAAGAGGAGATGAAGGATTCGTACCTCAACTATGCGATGAGCGTCATCGTCTCGCGCGCCCTTCCGGATGTGCGCGACGGACTCAAGCCTTCGCAGCGCCGCATCCTCGTCGCGATGAACGATCTGGGCCTCGGCCCCCGCGCAAAGTACCGCAAGTGCGCCAAAATCTGCGGCGACACCTCGGGCAACTACCACCCGCACGGCGAATCAGTCGTGTATCCGACCCTGGTCCGCCTCGCGCAGGACTTCGCCACGCGCTATCTCCTCGTCGAGGGACAGGGGAACTTCGGCTCCATCGACGGCGACCCGCCCGCCGCGATGCGCTATACGGAAGCGCGCATGACCGCGCATTCCACGCTCATGCTGGAGGACATGGAGAAGGGGACCGTCGACTTCGTCCCCAACTACGACGAACGCCTCGAAGAGCCCGTCGTCCTGCCGTCGAAGTTCCCGAACCTGATCTGCAACGGCGGCGTCGGCATCGCCGTCGGCATGGCCACGTCGATCCCCCCGCACAACCTGGCGGAGGTCGTCGACGCGCTCGTCTACCTGATCTCGAATCCGAACTGCAGCATCCCCGACCTGATGAAGTTCATCCCCGGGCCGGACTTCCCGACGGGCGGCATCATCCACGGCACGGCGGGCCTGCGCGGCGCCTATGAGACCGGCCGCGGCCATATCAGCGTCCGCGGCCGCGTCGAGATCGAGGAAGCCAAGAACGGCAAGAAGACCATCGCCATCGTCGAGATCCCCTACAACCTCAACAAGACGAACCTCATCGAGCGCATCGCCGAGCTGGTCAAGGAAGACCACATCAGCGGCATCAGCGACGTGCGCGACCTCTCCAGCCGCGACGGCATGCGCATCGAGATCGAAATCCGCAAGGGGGAGGACACGGACGTCATCCTGAACCAGCTCTACGCGATGACCCCGCTGCAGGAGACCTTCTCGGTCATCATGATCGCGCTGGTGAACGGGCGCCCGCAGACCCTCTCGCTCAAGCAGATCCTGCACCACTATCTCGAGCACCGCAAGGAAGTCATCCGCCGCCGCACCCGCTTCCTCCTCGAGCAGGCGGAGAAGGACGCCCATATCCTCGAGGGCCTCGTCAAGGCGCTCGACATCATCGACGAGATCATCGCGCTGATCAAAAGGTCCGCGTCGCCCGCCGTCGCGCAGCAGGGCCTGATCGCCGAGTTCGGCTTCACCGTGCCGCAGGCCGAGGCGATCCTGCGGATGACGCTGTCGAAGCTGACCGGCCTCGAGCGCGAGAAGCTGATCAAGGACCTGGAGGAACTGCGGGTCAAGATCACGGAGTACAAGGCGATCCTGGCCGACGTGAACCTCGTCTACGACATCATCCGCGAAGACCTCTACGAGATGAAGAAGGGCTCCGACCAGCGGCGCACCGAGCTCAGCGCCGAGGAGCTCGAGGACTTCGACCGGGAGGAGCTGATCCAGGAGGAGGACGTCGTCGTCGTCCTCTCGCACCTCGGCTACATCAAGCGTGTGCCGATGACGAGCTATCGCAAGCAGAAGCGCGGCGGCAAGGGCCTGATCGGCGCGGACGTGAAGGAAAAGGACTTCATCGAGCAGATCTTCATCGCGTCGACGCACGACTACCTGATGTTCTTCACCCAGGACGGCAAGGTCCGCTGGCAGAAGGTCTACGACCTGCCGGCCCTCGAGCGCACCGCGCGCGGCAAGCCCATCTCGGCGATCCTCGGCCTCAAGGAGGGCGACCGCATCGCGGCGACCGTCGCAGCGAAGACCTTCGAGAAGGGCTTCCTCGTGATGGCCACCGAGCGGGGCCTGGTGAAGAAGACGGAGCTCGCGGAATACGGCAACCCGCGCCCCAGCGGCATCATCGCGATCAAGCTGGAGGAGGGGGACAAGCTGATCGGCGTCGCCATCACGACGGGCGAGAGCGAGGTCGTGCTCGGCACGGCCGACGGCATGGCGATCCGCTTCAAGGACGGCGACATGCGCCCGATGGGCCGCGCGACGGTCGGCGTCTACGGCATCGACCTCGACGAAGGCGACAAGGTCGTCGACATGATCGTGCTAACGCCCGGCGTGTCGATCCTGACGGGCTGCGAGAACGGCTTCGGGAAGCGGTCGGAGGTCGAGGAGTACCGCCTGCAGACGCGCGGCGGCAAGGGCGTCATCAACATCAAGACGACGGACCGCAACGGCAAGGTCGTGGCCATGCTGGCGGTGACGGACGACGACGACCTCATCATGATCTCCGAAGGCGGCATCGTGCAGCGCATCGCGGTGAAGGACATCCGCTCGATGGGCCGCGCGACGCAGGGCGTGCGCTTCATCCGGCTGGAAGGCAGCGACAAGCTGGTCTCCATCGCGCGGGTGGTGAAGGAGGAGGAGCCCGATACGGGGATCATCCCCCGGGCCGAGGTTCCCCCGCCCGAGGAAAACGGCGCCGGCCCCGCCGCGCCCGCCCCCGGGGTATAATCCCCTTTACAGGAGGACTTCATGGGCGACGACAAGAAGAAAAAGGGCGGATTCCTGAAGAAGATCGGCCTCGTGCTCGGTCTCGTCGGGGCCGTCTGGGTCGGCTACTTCGCCTACGCGAAGGCGACCCACCAGGAGCCCACTTGCCTGTTCACGGTGATCTGCAACAAGTTCAAGTAGACTCCCGGAAGAACAGGTCCGCGTTCCGGAAAACGAACTGGTCCAGCGCCGCGGCCACGTTGTCCTTCTTGTCCCACGCATAGAGCTTCCGGTCGAGCGCGGCCAGGGAGAGCCGCGCGCCGCCGGCCTTCTTCCGCTTCGCCGCCGACTCCAGGAGCGCATTCCTCTCCTCACGGTCCCGCGGGTAGTGCGCACCGAAGAAGGACAGGGCCTTCCGGACGATCTCCGCCCCGTTCTTCAGTCCCGCGAATTCGAAGCCCGCGGCCGACTCGGGCGCGAGCACGCCGGTGTCGTTGTAGAAGAACTGCGCGAAGCCCCCGTTGGAAACCTCCGACAGGCACCAGTGCACGGCGAGGAGGTGGGCCTGGGCGCGGGTCACCGAGCAGAACTGCCGGATGAACTTCTCGGAGCCGTCGTAAATCGAAACCTTCCTCCAGATGGGCTCGACCGCCCTCCAGTAGAGCTGCCCCGTGGGCATCAGGTCCGCTTCGCGGCCGTCCGGCCTCGCTCCGCGCGTATCCATGCTTCCCACTATACCCTCTTTGTGTTTAAATCGTGTTCATGTCCCCGACGCCGGAGCTCGCGGAGCGGATCCGCTGGTTCATCCGACTCCGCTGGCTCGCGATCGCCGGAATCCTGGTGGCGGCGGGCGTCGTCGCGTCGCTCGGCCTGGAGGGGTCCTGGCGGCAGCTGGTCGGGCTGGCCGCTCTGCTGGGCGCCCTGAACGTCGCCTATGCGGCGCTCTCGCGCCGCGGCGTGCCGCCCCTCGCGTTCACCTGGTGGCAGATCGTGGCCGACCTCACCGTGCTCACCCTCGCGCTCCACGTCTCCGGCGGCATCGAGAACCCGTTCGCGTTCTTCTACGTCTTCCACGTCATCATCGCGTCGATCCTGCTCCCGCGGCGCGTCAGCTACATCGTCGCCGGCCTCGCGACCCTGTTCTACCTGGCGATGGCCGCGCTGGAGCACTGGCGCGTCCTGCCGCACACCGACCTGGGCCTCGTCCGCTGGGACAACCCGCGCTACCTCGCGGCGGCGTCGGCGGTCATCGCCTCGACGCTGTTCAGTTCGTCGTACCTCGCGTCGACCATCATGGAGGGGCTGCGGCGGAAGGACGAGGAGATGCGCCGCTTCAACGAGCGGCTGCTGCAGACGGAGAAGCTCGCGGCCATCGGTCAGCTCGCGGCGGGCATCGCGCACGAGCTCAACACGCCGCTCGCGTCCATTGCCGGCTACGCGGAGGAACTGGGCGAGATCGTCCGGGGCTCCGACGGCAAGATCGTCCAGTATACGGGCGTGATCCGGTCGCAGACGGAGCGCTGCAAGGCGATCACGCAGAGCCTGTTGAATTTTGCGCGCAAGAGCGAGATCCGCGTGCAGGCGGTCGACGTCAACGCGGTGGTGCGCGAGGCGATCGACTACCTGCGCTTCAAGAAGCGGGCCCCGCAGCTGAGGATCGAGACCGACCTGGTCGACGTCCCGCCGGTGCAGGCCGACCCGGGCCAGCTGCTGCAGGTGTTCCTCTCCATCCTGATCAACGCGGCGGACGCGGTCGAGGGCGGGGGGACGATCACGGTGCGGACGCGGGCGGGGAAGGAGGTGCAGGTGGCCGTCAGCGACACGGGGATGGGGATTCCGCCCGAGAACCTCAAGAAGGTCTTCGAGCCGTTTTTCACGACCAAGGAGCCGGGCGAGGGGACGGGCCTGGGGCTGTCCCTCAGCTACGGGATCGTGAAACAGATGGGCGGAACGATCGATTTGAGGAGTAAGGTAGGGGAGGGCACGGAGGTGACGATTGCGCTGCCCCGATAGATGACGGACAAGCCGGGCGTCCTGGTGGTCGACGACGACGAGACCTTCCGCAACCTCGTCGCGGACCGGCTTTCCCGCACGGGGCACCGGGTCGCCGCCGCGCCGGACGGGGAGACCGCGCTGACGCTGCTGGACGGAGTCGAGATCGCCGTCGTCGATCTCCTCATGCCCGGCATGGACGGCCTGACCCTGCTGCGGAAGCTCCGCGCGGCGAGCCCGGACGTCGGCGTCCTCATGCTGACCGGCCACGGGACGATCGACAACGCGGTCGAGGCGATGAAGCTCGGCGCGGCGGACTACCTCCAGAAGCCCTGCAGCCTGGCCGAGGTCGAGCTGCGTATCGCGCAGGTCTGGGAGAAGAGCCGGCTGCGCAAGGAGAACCAGCAGCTGCGGGCGGCGCTGCTCCACGAAAACCCCTACCAGGGCATCCTCGGGAAAAGCGCGCCGATGAAGGTCGTCGTCGACCTGATCCGCAAGGTGAAGGACAGCCCCACGCCCGTCCTCATCGAGGGCGAGAGCGGCACCGGGAAGGAGCTCGTCGCGCGCGCCCTGCACTTCGACTCCAGCCGCCGCGAGATGCCCTTCGTCGCCGTCAACTGCGCGACGCTGCAGGAGACGCTGCTCGAGAGCGAACTCTTCGGCCACAAGGCGGGCGCGTATACGGGGGCGACCCAGGACAAGCGCGGGCTGCTCGAGATCGCCGACCGCGGCACGCTCTTCGTCGACGAGATCGGCGAGACGCATCCCAACGTCCAGGCCAAGCTGCTGCGCGTGCTGGAGACCGGCGAATTCCGCGCGGTGGGCGACGTCCGGGAGCGGAAGGTCGTCGTCCGCCTCGTCGCCGCGACGAACAAGAATCTGCGCACCGAGGTCGGCGCCGGCAGGTTCCGCGAGGACCTCTTCTACCGGCTGAACGTCGTCTCGATCCCGCTGCCTCCGCTGCGCGAGCGCGGCGAGGACATCGCGCTGCTGGCGCGGCAGTTCCTGCTGCGCAAGGGGCGGACGATCGGCGACGCGGCCCTGGCCACGTTGATGGGGTACTCCTGGCCGGGCAACGTCCGCGAGCTCTTCAACACCCTGGAGCGCGCGGTGCTGTTCAATTCGAGCGGCCGGATCGACGCGGTCGAGATCCCGTCGGGCACGGGCGCGCCGGCGCCGAAGGACGGGACGCTCGAGGAGGTCGAGGTCGCGCACATGAAGCGCGTGCTGGAGAGCGTGCAGTGGAACATCTCGCGCGCGGCGGAGATCCTGGGGACGTCGCGGCGCAACCTGCACCGCAAGATCAACCAGCACAACCTGAAGAAGTGAGGGGGTATACTCCTTCTATGGCGCGTTCACGGCGGTCGGTCTCGGGCTGCTGCAGATCCTCTGGTGCTGCTCGATGGCGGGGCTGATGGCCAACACGCGGCTGGGGAAGTACTGGCGCTTCGGCGAGACCGTCGGCCGTCGCTGAGCCTTACTTCGAGCGCGGGTACTTGAGCCACTGCGACCAGAGCTCGAAGGACTTGCGCGGGTTGCCGGCGCCGTCCATCAGGCCCGTGTCGCGGATCGGGAGGATGATCTCCCGGACCAGCGGCGGCAGCGCGTCATAGAGCTTGTCGAGGTCGCGCGGGATCATCCACACGATGAACTTCGCGTTGTGCTTCACGCCCTCTTCGAAGCAGAACCTCAGGTAATCGGCCTGCCAGGCCGCCTTGCCGACGCGCTCGATGTGGAGGGCGCCGAGGTCGACGTTGACGTCCTCGGCCAGGAACGCCGTTTCGGCGATCGCGAACGGCTTCTGCGGCGCGAGCGCCGCCATCTGCGCGAAGTAGTTCTTCGGGATCTTCGCGGGGTTGGGTTCCTTGAGGTAGGGAATCGCGGTGACGGCGATCAGGTCGGTGACGGGGAGGATCTCGCCGATCGCCTTTCTCTGCTGGCCGATCTGTTCCGGATCGGTCGCCGTCTCCGTGCTCAGCGTGAGGATCAGGGGGAGCTGGGGATTTTCCTTCTTGAGCGCGACGTAGATGTCGCGCGCGAAGAGGACGAACTTTTTCCACTTGGCCGGGACCTTGATGAGGTTGTTCACCTCGAGGCCGTAGGCGAGGTAGTCCGGCTTGAAGCGCCGGATCATCTCGCGGCAGAAGTTGAGGTAGGCCTTGGCGACCAGGGGATCGTCCAGGTCCTTCTTGTTCCACGGGTCCGGGTTGGGCATGTTCTCGAAGGCGCCGCGGTAGCCGGCCATGCCGGTCTTGTCCTTGTTGAGCGGCGTCAGCGACAGGAAGACCTTCTTATCCTGGGGTTTCTTGCCCTTCCAGTCGATGCTCGACTCGAACGCCGGGTCGTAGGTGTTCTTGTTCTCGAGGGCCTCCTGCCAGGGGACGCCTTCGTCGAACTTGACCGCAGCCAGGTCGGTGTTGTCGAGGATCCAGAGCTGCGTGGCCTCGACGGCTTCCGCGGTGATCTCGTAGGGGAAGGGGTTGACGCCCATGGCGAAGGGGCGGGTGCGTTTGTCCTGCGGCCCGGCGGCAAGGAGCAGGAGGGCGAGGCCCAGCGCGGTGGCGGCATTCTTCATGCCCAGAGTATACCGCCCCCCGTCCGTTCAAGGTTTCACGCCCGGAAGGATCCCGGATGGTTTTCGTCAATTCGTGTTAACCGGGGCGGCGGGGCGTCCGTCTATACAGGATGATGGGGGATCTGCGCGAACTCAGCGACGAGGACCTCGCCCTGCGGGCGCGAACCGAGCCGCACGGCGCGTTCGAAGTCCTCTTCGAGCGACATCGCGGACCCCTCTATAACTTCCTCCTCCGCCAGGGGGCCGACGCGGGCCGCGTCGACGACCTCTTCCAGGTCACCTTCTTCAAGGCCTTCCGCGCCCTCCCCGGATTCCGCGAGGAGTCGCGCTTCAAGACCTGGCTCTATACGATCGCGGTCCACGTCCTCACCGACGACCGCCGCGCGACCCTGCGTCGCGGGCCGACCACCGAGATCCGCGAGACGATGCTCGTCACCGAGCCCGAGCTGCCCCGGCGCGACGAAATCGACCTCGTCAAGACCGCCCTCGACCAGGTCCCCGCAAACCACCGCCGGCTGTTCACGCTGGTCCGCTTCCAGGGACTGCCCATCGCGGAAGCGGCGAAGGCCGTCGGGATGACCCCGGCGGCGGCAAAAGTCACCCTGTTCCGGACGACCAGACGGGTCGGCGAACTGCTTTCGCCGGCCAGGGAGAAGATGAAATGACGTGCGACCAGGCCGAACTGCATATGGCCGAGCTGCTCGCCGGCGAAATCGCGCCGGCGGAGCGCCGGACGCTGGAACAGCACCTGCTGGAGTGCGCGACGTGCCGCGACGACTTCGAGCTGGCCCGCGTCGGCGCCCGCGTCGAATGGGCCGACGTCCCCGTCCCGCACGAGCTGATCGAGACCACCCGCGCGTCGCTCCGCGAGCCGCCCCCGCTCGTCCGTTTTTTTCGATGGGGAACCGCGGCGGCGGCCCTCCTCGGCGTGGCAGTGCTTCTGGTGACCTCGTCCCGTTCGATACCCCCGACGCCGCCGACCGTGGCGGCTGCCGCCTGCGCGAGCCCGCGGACCGACGTCCTGGCGACGATGCAGGACGCGGTCGTCGGCGGCCTCGCCTGCAAGGACGAGGACGGCCGCCCGGTCGGCGACCTCGGTCTCCGCTCGCACGAGGTCTCCGTCGAGATCCTCGACGGCGTCGCGAAGACGACGGTCGAGGAGAACTTCGAGAACCATACGGACCGGCGTCTCGAGGGAACGTTCACGTTCCCGCTGCCCGCGGATGCGTCGATCTCGCGCCTCGCCCTCGAGGTCAACGGCAAGATCGAGGAGGGCACCTGCCTGGAGCGCGAGCGCGCGAAGCAGGTCTTCGAGTCGATCGTGCGCAGGATGCAGGATCCGGCGCTGCTCGAGTGGCAGCCGGGCGGCCTCTTCAAGTGCCGCGTGTTCCCGATCGAGGCGCGCGCGACGAAGCGCGTCATCGTCGCCTATACCCAGACGCTGCCCTGTTTCCAGGGCAAGATGACCTATGTTTATCCCCTCGCCAGCGAGAAGACGCGGACGCACCCGCCTGGAGAGGTGACGATCAACGTCCTGGCCCGCTTCTCGGGAGCGCTGGCGAAGATCGAGTCGACGTCGCACCACCTGGACGTGCAGCGCAAGGACGCCCACGAGGCGTCGATGACGTTCCGCGCGACGAACTACCGGCCGAACAATGACTTCGTCGTCGCGCTGGAGCCGACGGAGGAGGAGGTCCGCGTCGTCTGCCACAAGCCCGAGGGCGAGGACGGCTACTTCGCCTGCTTCGCGACGCCAAAGGGCGGAGAAGCTCGCGTGCCCGCGAAGTACACCTGCGTGCTGGACGCGTCGGCGTCGATCAGCGCGCCTCGGCTCGAAGTCGCGAAGCGCCTCGTGCGGGCGATGATGGAGCGGAGAATCCCGGGGGACCGCTTCGAGGTCCTGACGCATTCGGTCGAGGTGACGTCGAGCGGCGAGGTCGACCTGCGCGCGGCGAACACGTTCATGGATTCGATCCGGCCGATCGGCGGCAGCGACGTGCTGAAGGCGCTCGAGGCGGCGGGCCCGGGCGAGATCGTCTATATCGGGAAGGGCGCGCCGACCTTCGGCGAGACGGAGACCGCGAAGATCCTGGAGGCGGCGAAGGGGAAGCGGATCCGCACCATCGCGGTCGGCAGCGACGCCAATCTCGGGCTGCTGGAGCGGCTGGGCGGTCTGATGCGGATCACGCCGAACGACGATGTCGACAAGCGGGTCGCCGAGATCGCGGCGACGCTGGGCAGCCAGGCGGTGTCGGAGCTGAAGGTCGAGGGCCCGAACGTCTCCGACGTGGGCGGCACGCGCGACGTGTTCTACGGTGAGCGGCTGGTCGCGGTGGGGCGCTATAAGGCGGCGGGTCCGTCGAAGTTGCTGCTGAGCGGGCGCGGCTACCGTCGGGAGGTCGACGTCGATTTCCCCGCGAAAGAAGAAGGGCACAATCCCGTGCGCCGCCTCTGGGCGCAGCGGCGGCTGTCGGACCTGATGGCGCAGGGCCCGTCCAAGCAGGCGGAGATCACGGAGCTGGGCGTGAAGTACCAGATCATGACGCCGTACACCTCGTTCCTGGTCCTCGAGAGCGAGCAGATGTGGAAGGACCAGCAGCTGAAGCGCGAGCTGCAGAAGCAGGACCAGCTGCTGGCGAGGTGCACGACGGCGGATGCGGATTTGAGGACGGAGGTGACGCGCAAGGTCGCGCACCTGCTGGAGCTCGCCTATAGGGCGACGGAACAGCGGAAGTACGACCGCACGACGACGCTCTGCGACGAGATCCTGCTGATCGATCCGGAATATCCCGTGGCGAAGGATCTGCGGGAGCACGTGGAGAAGCTGCGCCATAAGGAGGAGTACGGCAATTTCACCGCTCGAAAGCTCGATGCACTGAAGAAGCTGACCGACGGCGACGCGACGCCGAAGATCCCGGAGGCCGAAAAGCTGCGGATCCCGTCGCGCGAGCAGTGGGGCGAGGTGTCGAAACGCCTGACGGAGGCGGTGATCAAGACGGAATCCGGGACGACGGTCGGTGAAAACGAGGGCCGACTCGCGGTCGATCGGAAACTCGATACGATGAAGGTCGATATGGCCTTCGAAAACACGAAACTCGAAGATGTCGTGGCCTATCTCCGGGATGCGTCAGGCTTGAACATCGTTCTGGATGCCGACGTCCGCGACAAGGTTGATCCGGACAAGGTGGTGACTTACAAGGCCAGCAATCTGACTCTCAAGGATAATCTTCGCAGTGTCATTGGTCCGCTCGGACTGGACTATATGGTCACCCCTGACAATGTCGTCCTGCTCACGGATCCGTGGAAGAAAGCGTTGGCCGAAGTCGCTACTCGAGATGCGGGACGTCGGAAGGACCCCCTCACCGGGGCCGAATTCATCTCCCCGACCGTTACGGTCAAGCCCGTCGACCCGAACAACCCGGCTCAAGCACGGCCGGGATTCTCGAGCCAGGAGACAGCTCGCCTGGATTCCTGGGATGTCCGCGAGCAGACCTTTACAAGGAACGTCACGGCATCCGGCGCCCCGATCACCGAGGCGCTGCCGATGACGGTCGAGAGCTTCGACTACGCGCAGGGCATTCCGCTTCTCGGCGATATTCCCATGAAGGGCTGGCTCTTCAAGGACGGCACCACGGTGGACAAGCCGTTCGGGAGGTTTGTCGGTGCCGGCGGGACCGCATACGGGCTGAGCCGCGTCGAAGAGGAGAAGGCGCGCGAGGAGTACCGCCGCTACGTCATGGCGGATTTCCCGGGGGTGGACGTCGAGTTCGCTACCGGGAGTACCGGCAAGATGGGTCGCCTCCAACAGAGGGCGGGGAAAGGCCCTTTGCCCGCGTCGCCGGATCCCGACACCGTGACGAACAGCACGGTCCTGCGCTTCCAAGGTCCGCAGCAGCGGAGCGCCGACGGCGCCAGCCAGACGGCCGGGGTCGAAGCGGACATGCAGATCTATGTCCGCCAGCTCGAAGTGCAGCTCGCCCAGATCCAGGAGCTGACCACCACGGTGGACGAGCATCGTGCCAAACTGGCGAAGTCCCTCAACGAGAAGTCGATGGCGGTTGCGGAACTCCAGTATGCGCGCCAGCGGGCGGAACGTCTCGAGCGGGACCTCAGCGAGCTCGAGGGGAAACACGTCGAGATGGCCCGGGACAAGGCACACCTCGAGGAGAAGGTCAACGCCATCGTGCAGAACGGCGCCAACGTCAACGTCGCGCCGAAGAAGGCGCTCGAAGGGAGGGTCACGGCGGTCGCGCTCGAGATCGGCCTGATCGTGATCTCGATCGGCAAGGACGACGGGGTCGTCGAGGGCGACGAGTTCACGATCTACCGCGGCGGGGACATCATCGCGAGGATCGTGATCGACCGCGCCGACCGCAAATGGGCCGCGGGGAAGATCGCGCTGAAGAAGGGCGATCCGCGGGTGGGGGATGAGGTCTCCAACCACATCTTCATCTCCGGTCCCAGGCCGGCGTTCGCCTGCGAGACCGCCGTGCCCGTGGACGAGTCCAAGGCCGGCCTGGAGCGGATCCGCACCAAGATGGGGTTGAGGGAATGAGCGGACAGACGACCCGCTGGGCCCTGGCCTTTGCCGTGACGGCGGCGATCGCGGGCGCCATCCTGGCGTCGGCTTCGAACGTTCCCGCTCCTGCGGCGGCGGAGACGGTGCCGACGCGCGACCCGGCCGGCGTCAGCCCGGTCGAGCTGGAGCTCATCCTGAACAAGATCCGCGAGGGCGACCTGCTCGCGATGAAGAAGGACGAGGCCGGCGCGCAGCGGGCCTGGCTCGAGGCGCGGCGCATGGGCGAGGGGCTCTGGCCCATCCACGAGGGGCTGGGCGACAGCTACGCGCGTGCGAAGAACTACGAGGCCGCGCTGCGCGAGTACAAGCTCGCGGCGGAGCGCGTGCCGGAAAAGTTCGCGGCGATCAAGCTCGCGATCGGCGCCAAGCAGGCCGCGACGATCGCCGCAGCGGGCCGGCCGCTCGACGCGATCCAGGCCTACCTCGATCTGAACCAGCTCGGCATCCTCGGGCCGAAGATCTTCGGACTCGCTTTGGAAGGCGACCGCGTCGCGGCGATCCGCGTTCTCGAGCGCCACGCCGAGGTCTACGACGCGCGGGTGTACCGGCTTGTCGCGGGGGTCTATAAGAGCATGGAGCGGACTGTCGACGCGGCCGAGGCACTGGCGAAGGTCGCGGTCCGCGTCGAGCCGTGGAACGACGCGCTGAACCGGCCGGTGATCGAAGAGCTGCGCAAGGCCGGCAAGTTCGAGGCGGCGCTCGAGGTCGGGCGCGCCTGGGTCAAGGCCGTGCCAGACGCGAGCGAGGGATACCAGGCGATCGGCGATACCCTGTGGGATGCGGGGAAGGAGCGGGAGGCGCTGATCGCGTACTCGTCGATCGTCGACGTCAAGCCGGCCGACGCCGCGGCGCGGCGGCGTCTCGGCGAGATCTACCGCCGCCGGAACCGGCCGGAGGAGGCGATGGCGCAGTTCGAGGCGGGGCTGAAGCTGTCGCCGGACGACGCGGAGCTGCGCTGGCGCGTCATCGATCACTGCTTCGCCCGGATCGCCGAGCTGAAAAAGGACGGCAAGGCCGACCAGGTCCGCGAGCTCCGGCGGCGGCTGGGGGAGATGAAGGTGCAGGAGGCCGGGATCTTCGACATCAAAGTCCTCCTGACGTGGGACGTGGCGTCGGACGTGGATATGGACGTCGTCGAGCCCGACGGGAAGCGGATCAACCATGAGAGCCGGAGTTCGAACTATGGCGGCGTCTACTCGGCGGACAACACGATGGGGTTCGGGCCGGAGTCCTATACGGTGCTCCACGCGAAGCCGGGCACGTACCGGGTCGGCGCGCACCTCCACAGCGGACCGAAGTCGACGGTGAAGTTCGTGGTCATCCTCTTCGAGGACACCCCGCGCGAGGAGCGACGCGAGGAGACCCTGGTCCTCGAACGCACGGGAACGGGCACGACGTTCATCCCCGAAGTGGTCATCCCCGACCAAAAGTAACCTGGATACTTTTGGGAGTGGGTCAATTCGGCACACATTCCTGCGACTGCGCTGCGCTCCGCCGTGGCACAGGGGTTGCTTCCTCTTGACCGGCTGAAGGTGCGTCCTTATAGTAACGGCGCTCCCAGCCACCCCCATGAGGGAATCCTTGACCGAAGATCGCGAACTCCAGAAGCAGATCGCGGAGGAGGCGCAGGTCGATGTCCCGACCGCCGCCGGCCCGGTCGTCCGCGCATTCCAGTTTTTCCTGGTCCCGCTCCTGATCGTCGGCGCCTGCGTTCTCGTCTATTCGATCCTCAACTGGGTGGTGGCGAACCCGAGATCGGCGCAGGAGTGGCTGGTCGACGTGAAAGAGGGGGGTCCGAACACCCGCCATCACGCCCTGATCCAGCTCTCCCAGACGATCCGGCGCATGGATCCGCCGGACCAGACGCTAACGCCCGAGTTGATCGCGCTGTTCCGGGCCACGCCGGAGGATCCGGACCCCAACAATTTCAACCTCCACAAGTATCTTGCCTCGTGCATGGGGTACCTGCGGGACCCGCGGGCCTGCGACCTGCTGCTCGAGGCCATCACGAAGTACAAGAGCAGCGAAACTCGAGCGGCCGCGATGGACGCCCTGGGGACGATCAAGGATCCGCGCACGCTGCCGGACCTGGTCAAATTGCTTGACGATTCCGAACCCCTTGTTAGAAAATACGCCGCCTTCAATGCCGGCGCCGTGGCGGAGAAGGCGACTGGGGAGGCCAGAGCGTCGGCGCAGGCGGCCCTGAAAAAGGCGCTCGCCGACCCCGCGTCGGACGTGACGTGGAATACGGCGTTCGCGCTGGCCTACTTCCTGGGCGACGGCTCCGGGACCGACACCTTGAAGAAAATGCTCGACCGGAAGTACCTGGGGGAACGGATCAACCGGAACGATCCCAACTGGGACATGCTGGAGGCCCGCGCCATGTTCACGGCCTGCAACGCGGCCGCGCGCCTCAAAGACGAGAGCTTCCTCCCGCTCCTGAAGGAGCTGACGGACATCCAGAAGGAACGCGACGCGGACGTGCGGTTCGCGGCGCATCAGGCGATCCACAAGATCCAGGAGAAGAAGTAGATGGCCGACCAACCGGCGGCAACCTCGGAAGCGGCGGGCCCGCAGAAGAACGTCCCGCAGCAATACGACCTGATCGCGGACTATCCGCCCAAGGTCACGCGCCGCTCCTTCATGATGTCGTGGGCCGGGGCGGCCTGGGGCGCGTTCGGTCTCGCGAGCGGGGTGGGCAGCGTCGCCATGCTCCGCTTCATGCTTCCCAACGTCCTCTTCGAGCCGCCCCAGGTGTTCAAGGCGGGGAAGATCGAGGACTACGAGTGGGACAAGCCGGACGAGCGGTTCAAGGTGGACAAGAAGACCTGGATCATCAAGCTCCACAAGGACTGGGACGGCAAGCCCCAGCTGGCGGCGCTCGATACGACCTGCACGCATCTCGGCTGCACGCCGAACGTGCTCTTCAGCGAGCTGAAGATCAAGTGCCCCTGCCACGGCTCGGGCTTCCGCTTCAACGGCATCAACTTCGAGGGCCCCACGCCGCGGCCCCTCGAGCGCTACAAGGTCTCCATCGATCCGATCGACGGCCAGATCGTGGTCGACAAGACCAAGAAGTTCCAGTACGAGAAGGGGCAGTGGGAGAGTCCTGAGTCGTTTATCCCTGTGTAAAAGGACGACATGGCAAAAAAGGGCGACATCGGCCGCGTCTGGGACTACGTGGTCAACACGCAGGTCTGGCGCTCCATCATGCGCCACGGCTATCCCGACACGCCGCGCAACCGCTCGCTGGCCATCATGGCCAACGTGTTCTTCCACCTGCACCCGATCCGTCTGCGGAAGAGCGGCCTGCGCGTCCGCTATACCTGGTGCATGGGCGGCCTGACGTTCTTCCTCTTCCTCGTCGAGACCATCACGGGCCTGCTCCTGATGTTCTACTACCGCCCCACGGCGGAGTACGCGTACCACGACATCGTCTACCTCCGCGCCGACGTCGCGCTCGGCACGATGCGCGAGATCCATCGCTGGGGCGCCCACGCGATGGTGATCACCATCTGGCTGCACATGATGCGCGTCTTCCTCACCGGCGCTTACAAACCGCCGAGAGAATTCAACTGGGGCGTCGGCGTGGTGCTGCTGCTGCTCACGCTGCTGCTCTCGTTCACGGGGTACCTGCTGCCCTGGGACCAGCTGGCGATGTGGGCCATCACGGTCGGCACCAACATGGCGCGAGCAACGCCGTTGCTCGGGCATGAAGGTCCGGGTGCGGCCTTCATCAAGGTCGGGGACATCAGCGTCGTCCATTCGGCGAGCGACGTGCGATTCGGCCTGCTGGCCAGCCGCTTCGTCGGCGCGCCGGCGATCCTCCGTTTCTACGTGCTGCACTGCGTGGGCTTCCCGCTGATCGCCGCATTCCTCATCGCGGTCCACTTCTGGCGCGTGAGGAAGGACGGCGGCATCTCGGGACCGCTCTAAGGCAAGGGGAACCAGAGAGATGGAACTGCTCGGCCGGATCATGATGGAAGGCCCCCAGCACGGAGGGGGTCCGCTTCCCCAGGCCTTCAAGGACTTCCTCAACACGGCCTTCAACCCGATCGTCTACACCGTGCTGAGCGTCGCGCTCTTCATCGGCATGATGGTCGGCTACCGGGTCTGGACGAAGCCGAAGATCGCGCTGTCCATCCTGGGCGTCGGAGTGCTGTTCTTCATCCTCGCGTTCCCCGACATGAACTTCCGGAAGATCGTGACGAAACCGGACAACGTGCCGATCGTCGCCCTGATCTTCGTCCTCGGCTTCTACTCCTGGTGGGCGCTGCGCCAGGCCGCCATCAACGACGAGCGGATCGAGAAGGGCCTGCCGCCGATGGAGGCGACCGAGGCCAACGACCGCGTCCTCAGCTGGCCCGACCTGATCTATTCGGAGCTGATCTGCTCGGTCATCTTCACCGTCATCCTGGTCGTGTGGGGCGTGCTGTTGAACGCGCCCCTCGAGGAGCCGGCGAGCCCCGGCAAGACGCCCAACCCGTCGAAGGCGCCCTGGTACTTCCTCGGCCTCCAGGAGATGCTCGTCTATTTCGACCCGTGGATCGCCGGCGTCGTCCTGCCGTCGATGATCATCACGGGCCTGATGCTCGTGCCGTACTGCGACAAGAACCCGAAGGGCGTCGGGTACTACACGCTGAAGGAGCGCCCGCTGGCGGTCGGCACGTTCATGTTCGGCTTCCTGATCCTGTGGATCTCCCTGATCGTCATGGGCACGTTCCTGCGCGGCCCGAACTGGAACTTCTTCGGACCGTTCGAGAACTGGGACGTGCACAAGCTGGCGACCCTGTCCAACGTCAACCTGTCGGAATTCTTCTGGGTGTTCGGATTGAAGAAGGCCCTCCCGCAGAACTTCCTGGTGCGGGAGGCTCCGGGCATCCTCCTGGTCGTGCTCTATATGGCGGCGCTGCCGCCGATCCTGGCCTTCACGGTCTGCAAAGGCCTGTACAAGCACACGGGTTTCATCCGCTACAACCTGGTGATGGCCCACCTGCTGGTCATGGTCGGCATGGTGATCAAGATGATCCTCCGCTGGACCATCAGCCTCAAGTACGTGGTCTTCATCCCCGAGTACTTCTTCAACATCTGAACGAACAGAGACTATGGCTGACGCTCCGAAACCCGACGCCAAGACGGCCCCCTACGTTCCGCCCAAGGAGCTGGAACAGAAGGCCGCAGTCCAGAAGTTCCAGGGGCGGCCGAAGCGCCAGCCGATCGAGCAGGCGGAGTACTTCTACAGCGTCAAGGGCACCCATATCGCGTTCTTCGTGTCGTCGGTGGGCCTGCTGATCTCGTTCCTCATGATGTTCCACAAGGACTACGCGCGTCCGTGGAAGCCGTACCAGACCGAGTTCGCCCAGATGGACTTCGAGAAGCTCTGGTACGACATGAACACCCTCGAGGTCGAGGTCACGGCCAAGGAGCGGGAGATCAAGGATCTTGATGCCAAGATCGACCAGTTCATGGCGAAGTTCGAGGTCCCCGGCGGACTGTCCCTGGACGAGTCGCTCTTCGGCGCGGCCCTTCCTCCTCCTCCCGCCGTCGCCGGAGTTCCCGTCACCTCCAGCAAGAAGGTCCATGTCGTCGTCGACAAGGCCAAGCAGAAGCTCGCTGCCGACGAGCAGGAGCAGATCCGCGGCGTCCTCTACTCGCGGAACCAGGGGCAGAACTTCGCCAAGGACGAGCTGGGCGCCATCCGCTTTGCATATGAGGACGCGAAGCACCATTACGAAGAGGCGCAGAAGTCGGCGCCGGACCGCGTCGAGCATTTCGAACGCGAATACGAGCACGGAAAGAAGGAGTGGGAGCGGGTCCTGAAAGAGGTGGCCGACACGAAGGCCGCCTACGACGAGGTCCAGAAGCGCAGCACGTTCTACGAGGATTTCGCCGCCGAACTCGAGAAGCGGGCGGTCGTCGAAGGCATCTGGAACGGCGAGAAGTCGTTCAACGCGCTCAAGGACGATCGCGCGGCGAAGGTCAAGGAACTGGAGGACAAGAAGACGCGCTTCTCCAAGGAGAAGCCCAGCTTCGCCAATACGGTCCGCAACGCCCCGGGCGCCGACTTTTTCGCCCCCACGCTGAAGGTCCGGAATCACATCCTGCTCAACCTGAAGGACCAGCTGAACTTCGCCCAGGTCACCAAGGTCGACCGCTGCGACACCTGCCATGTCGGCATCGACAATCCCGTGTATGAAGTCCGCTACAAGCCCGACGCCCAGAACGACGAAGACCGGGTCGTCTTCAAGGATCCCTTCCTCCGCGGCTTCGTCGATCATGCCCGCGGCCGGGTCGACCCCGAGAAGTGCATCGTCTGCCAGGGCCACAACGAGAAACTGGCGAAGAACGAGGCTCCGGGGGAGAAACACGACTGGATCAAGCAGCCTCTGACGGAGCACGGCGCGTGGAAGTCCTCCGGCGAGGCCGTCAAGTTCACCAAGGTGTTCATGGCGCATCCGCGCCTGGATCTCTTCGTCAAGGACTCGTCGAAGCACCCGCTCGACCGGGTCGGCTGCACGATCTGCCACGAGGGCGACGGGCGCGACACGGACTTCACCCGCGTCGTCCACACGCCGAACACGGCGAAGCAGGGCCAGGAGTGGCGCGTCCGCCACGGCACGCCCTACGGCGAGGAGAAGTACAACTGGAACTACCGCGAGCTCTGGGACCTGCCCATGTTCCCGACGAAGTACGTGCAGGCCTCCTGCCGCCGCTGCCACGCGGATGCGGTCGAGCTCGACGGCGGTGAGAAGTACGTCGAGGGCATGAAGCTCGTCGAACGCGTGGGCTGCTACGGCTGCCACCGCATCGACTCGTACCAGATCCTGCAGAAGGACCTCGATAATCCTGCGACCGACGCCAACCGGAAGGCCCGGCGTCCGGGCCCGCCGCTCCTTCGGATTGCGACCAAGGTCACGGAGGACTGGGCGGCCAAGTGGGTGCTGGCGCCCCGGGACTTCCGCCCGACCACCCGCATGCCGCACTTCTTCGGGCAGTCGAACACCCGCCGCGTCGTCAACGGCAACGAGTACAAGCCCGAGACGAAGAACGGCGTGCTGCGGTCGCCGGTCGACGATACGATCGTCAATGCGATCGTGAAGTACGTCTGGAGCCTGTCGGACACGCAGGCCGACCCCGCGGCGCCCGGGTTGAAGGCCGACGCGATCCGCGGCGAAATCCTCGTCAAGTCGCTGGGCTGCGTCGGCTGTCACAAGCTGCAGGAGACGCCGCTGGCCGAGTTCCAGGACCAGAAGGGCAAGCCGGCGGCCCGCAGCCGCTTTCTCGAGGAATTCGCGCCGACCCTCAGCGCGGTCGGCAGCAAGATGAACAAGACGTGGCTGTACCGGTGGGTCCGCAATCCCCGCCAACACTTCTCGGAAAGCATGATGCCGAACCTGCGGCTGTCGGAGCAGGACGGCGTCGACGTGGTCGAGTACCTCATGACGCTGAAGAATCCGGACTGGGAGAAGATCCCGGCGCCGGAATCGAATCCGGCGATCGTGGACGACCTGATCCGCGAGCAGCTGAGCAAGGCGATGTCCACCTATGACGTCGAGATCGCCGTCAAGGGGGACAACCCGAGCAAGCTGTATGCGGACCTGAAGAGCCGCGAAGGCAGGGTGAAGTGGCTCGGCCGCAAGATGGTGAAGAACTACGGCTGCTATTCCTGCCACCAGCTGAAGACCGACGCCGACATGGACTGGCAGGCCGAGGAAGGCATCGGCGTCGAGCTGTCGGGCTCGCAGCCCTGGGGCTCCAAGCACCACGACAAGCTCGACTTCGGCTTCACCGAGGACGACGGGGTGAACCACCACGGCGTCCACTTCCAGCACGGCCTCACGGGCGACGAGCTCGAGGCGCACGTCGACGAGACCCGCCAGGACTGGCTGGAAAACAAGCTCCGGAATCCGCGCATCTTCGACGGCGGCAAGATGGTCTCGAAGCCCTGGGACGAGCTGCTCCGCATGCCGCTGTTCGCGTTCAACGAGCGCGAGGTCGAGTCGATCGCCACGTTCGTCCAGTCGTTCACGGATCATGCCGTGGCCGGGCTGGTCGAGAACGCGAAGAAGCGCCCGACCCCGGAGGAGGCGGCGACGTACCGGGGCGACCGGCTGGTCCGCAACCACAACTGCCGCGCCTGCCACCGCCTCTCGCTCGACGAGCTGGTCATCGAGTGGAAGCACAAGGATGAGAAGGGCAAGGATCTGATCGAGTGGCCGCACGTCGAGGGCCGCTTCGGACGCGAGGAAGGGGCGGACGACACCGAGCGCAACCTGAAAAAGTGGAAGCTGCTCGGCGACAAGGAAGACCTGAAGAGGAGCGGCAAGAAACTCTATACGTACAGCTGGACGAGCGACCATCGCACGCTGACGATGTCCGGCGCGGTGAGCCCCGATTCCAAGTTCGTCTACTTCGACGGCGACGACCGCTGGTACCTGGACGTGCAGGGCGGGGAAGTGAAGAGCAAGCGGCCGATCCTGCGCGCGCACCCCCAGGACGGCGGCGAGATCATCCCGGAACTGCGCAAGTTCAAGCGCGACCTGAGCGAGGCGAATGCGCCCTATGCAGGCAACGAGTACTCGAAGTACACGGACTTCATGGACATCAGCAACGAGGGCGAATTCGAGACGCGCTACGCGCCGATGCTGCGCACGCAGGGCGTGAAGACGCAGACGGACTGGCTGTTCCGCTTCCTGAAGGCGCCGTATCCCATCCGGCCCACGCTGCAGCCGATCTACCCGGGTGCGAAGGCGCTGCCGGACCTCAATCTCCGGATGCCGACCTTCGACTTCTCGGATGAAGAGGCCAACTCGCTGACGCGCTGGTTCGCCGTGCGGGACCACCTGCAGGGCAGGGACTTCTACCCGAACACCGAGTTCCCCGAGCGCGAGCAGGCCTTCCTCGACTCCCGGAAGGCCGCCCTGGACAAGGTCGGCCCCGTCATCCGGGACACGAACACGGGCTGCGCGAGCTGCCACTACATGGGCGGTCAGGCGCCTCCGGGCGTCGTCCTGAAGCACGCGCCGGACCTGGCGCTCGTCGATCAGCGCCTGCGCCCGCGCTGGCTCTACGATTGGGTCGATGTCCCGGCGAATATCTACCCCGGAACCACGATGACGTCGTATGACTTCAAGCCGATCTTCGGCGGAAACCAGAAGGACGGCGTGAATGCGGCGGTGGAATACCTGCTGAATTTCGGAAAGTTCAGCGCGAAGAGTCCTGCGAAATAATATGGGAGGCGATCACATGGCGAAGTTGAAGGTGTCGTGGATGGTGACGGCGGCGGCCGTGCTGGCGCTGGCCGGCGGCTCGGTGATCATGGCGTGCGGGGACGACAAGCCCGCGCCCCAGGCGCCCGCCAAGGCCGAGACCCAGGTCGCGAAGGCGGACGCTCCGGCGAAGGCCGAGGCTCCGTCGCCCGCCCCGGTCAAGGTCGCGAGCGAGCCCGTGAAGGGCGCGTCGATCTCAGGCACGATCAAGGTCAAGGGCGACGTCAAGAAGCGCAAGAAGATCAAGATGGACGCGGACCCGAAGTGCTCGGCGATGCACGCGGAGCCGCCCCTGATGGAGGACATCGTCGTCGACGCGAACGGCAACGTCCAGTGGGCGTTCGTCTACGTAAAGAAGGGCGCCGAGGGCAAGAAGCCGACGGACGCGCCCGTCCCCGCGGTGATCAATCAGACGGGCTGCCACTACGAGCCGCACGTGCTGGGCATCGTGGTCGGCCAGGACCTGATCATCAAGAACAGCGACGAACTGCTGCACAACATCCACGCGCTGCCGTTCTCGAACAAGGAGTTCAACTTCGGCCAGCCCACGAAGGGCCTGGAGGAGAAGAAGCAGTTCACCACCCAGGAAGTCATGGTGAAGGTCAAGTGCGACGTGCATCCCTGGATGAGCGCCTGGATCGGCGTGGTCGACAACGGCTTCTTCGCCGTCACCGGCGCCGACGGCAAGTACGCCATCCCCGGCGGCCTGCCCGACGGCAAGTACACCGTCGAGGTCTGGCACGAGGGCTATAAGAGCGTGAGCACCGAAGTGGACGTGAAGGGCGGCGCTGCGGTGGCCGACCTGGAGCTCACCGACAAGAAAGAGTAGGTTTCCGGCTGCAATCCAAAGCGGCCCCGATCGGAAGGTCGGGGCCGCTTTTTTATGTCCGGCGCAGGCGCAGCGCGGCGAGCAGCATGCCGATCACGACCGCGGCGCTCACGAGGAATCCCGCTCGCAGCCGCGTCGAGTGGAAGGCGAAGTGCACCCGGTGCGGGCCCGCGGGGAGCCGCACGGCCTGGACCAGGTGGTTCGCGCGCAGCACCTCGGCCGGGACGCCGTCGATCCACGCCTCCCATCCCGGATACCAGGTCTCGGCCAGGACGAGATAGCCGTCGGAGACCGCCTCGGTCGCGATCTCGTATTCCCCCGCCGCGAACGACGTGATCGCCGCCGTCCCCGGTCCGATCCCCTGTCCCGCGGCCGCCTCCCGCGATTCCAGCACGACGACACTGCGAAGGTTCGTCGAGCGATCCATCAGGATGCGGAGCCGTTCCTCACGCGACGGAGCCGCGATCGCCTCGGGGACCCAGAAGGCGCGGGCGAAGGCCCGGGGGGCCTCGAGGACGACCGAGTCGCCCGTCAGCTCGCTGACCTTGCCGACCGCCCGCCAACCCGGCGGGACAGGCAGGCCGTCCTCGAGCAGCCACAGTCTCACGCCCAGCATGTCGAGCACGGGGTGGGTCACGTCGACCGCGCCCACGAGGCGGAGGGTGTCCGGGGGACGGCCATGGATCACGTTCATCAGCTCGCAGAAGCGCCGGAGCATCATCGACTCGTAGCCCGCGACGTGGTCGATGCCCGCGAGCTGGCACTTGCCGATCTGCCGCATGTTCTTGCGGCCGGGAGAGGCGAGGCGGAAGGGGGCGCCGGACGCGTGCCTGACGAAATCCGTGAACTCCTGCGGCCAGCTGTATTCGCGGGGGTCGCAGGGGCGGAAGAACCCGACCCCGAAGATCAGGAGCTCGGCGACGAGGACGGTCCCGAAGACGGAGGCGCCGATCTTTGCCGGGCGTCGGCCGCGGGAGCAGGCGAAAAGGCAGGCCGCCAGAAGCGCGAGCGTGACGCCGGCGCGGACCAGCCCGGTCTGCGCATAGCCCTTCGCCTGAAGGGGGAAGTCGGCGTCGCGCCGGATCGCCTCGGCCGCCAGGCATTCCGGGTCGGCGAACTGAGCGGCCACGAAGCGGTTCCACGGGGCGGGGTCGGCGCGGGACCAGATCGCGGTGCCCGCCAGGATGAGGACCGCAAGGGCGGCAGCCCCGATGGCTGCGATGCGGGCGGCCTTCCGGGCTTCCGGCGGATTCTTCCATAAGCGGTCCAAGCCCAGGGCGGAGAGTGCGGCGAGGGCGACGGTGAAGGCGGAGAAGTAGCGGCCCGGCCCGCGGAAGATGCGCGCGCCGGGCACCGCCTCGTAGAAAAGCCGGAAGAAGGGCGTCTCGCTGCCGAGGGCGACGAGGACCGCGAGCGCCGCGGCCGCGGTCCAGTACCAGCGCTGCGGGTGGCGTCCGCCCCACGACAAGGCGGCCAGGAGGAGGGCGCCGATGCCGACGAAGCCCATGGCCTCCCAGATCGCGGCGCGGCCCCAGTAAGGAAGGCCGACGTCGTCGCCGAAGAAGCCGGGGACGAGGAGGCAAACCAGGTTGGGCAGGGGGACGGAGAACATCGCCGCGAACTTGAAGGAGATGCCGGTGACCCGCTGGACCTCGGGGAGCATCTCGAGGGTCGCAAAGAGCTGCGGGGCGCAGAGGAGGGCTCCGGCGAGGCCCGCGCCGGCTGCGGCGAGGGTCGTTTTCAACCCCGCCCGACCGGCCCGGATCTGGAACGCCGCGATGCGGACGACGAGGATGAGCGCGAGGAGGAACGGGAACTGCGGGAAGCCCGGGAGAAAGAGAAGGGCTGCCGACGTCGCCAGGAGGACCCCGTTGCGGAAGGTCGTCTGCTGGAGCAGGCGCTCGGTTCGCCAGAGCACGGCCGCGATCCAGGGGTAGGAGCAGATCTGGCTGATGTGGCCGCCGAGCACGCGGGAGAGGATATAGCCCGCGAGCATGAAGACGCAGGCTCCGGCCAGTGCCGCCGCCCGGCCGACCCCGAGGCCTTTCTTGAGCCACTGGAAGGCGAAGAGGCCCGCCAGGCCAAGGTGGACGACCACGGTCAGCGTCCAGAAGGGGCCCACGTCCATGAACGCGACCGGCCACGTCAGGGGATAAAGCACTCCGGATTGCATCGCGGCGAGGAAGGGGAAGCCGCACATCGTGTGCGGGTCCCACACCGGGAAGCGCCCTTCGCGGAGCAGGCGGCCTACGAGTCCTCGGATCTGAAAGGAGCCGGTGATCATGTCGCTCCCCCACAGGGCGCCGGTGCTGCCCATGCCCGACAGGACCAGGAACGTGGGGAGCAGGATCAGCAGGGCGGGGGGGAGGAAGCGCAGCAGTTGCCGGCGTCGCCGGAACGCCTGGGAAGCCGACGCCGGGCCCCCTTCGGGCGTGCTCATGGCGCCATCTTAGCCCCCTCGGGCCAAATTGTCCCGCTCCACAAACAAGCCCGTCATGTTTGTGGGGCATCCGGCTTGCTCTCCAGGACGCAAGGAGGTGCGCGATGATCAAAGTGCTGCTCGGCGCTCTGCTGCTGCTTCCCGCCGCGGCCGAGGACAAGACGTTCACGGTCAGCGGCACGGTGACGCTGGACGGCCCGGTACCCGGGGCCAAGCCCAACAAGAAGCTGGAAGGCGATCAGCAGTGCCTCGCCCTGCATGGCAAGCTCCCTCCCATGGATACCCTGGTGGTCGACACCGACGGCGGAGTGCGCTGGGCTTTCGTCTACATCCGCAAGGGACTTGAGGGGAAAGAGTTCCCGCTCCCGAAGGAGACGGTCCAAGTCGTTCAAAAGGGATGCTTGTATACGCCCCATCTCGTCGGCGCCCGGGTTGGACAGCCCGTCAATTTCGTCAACGGGGATCCGATGGCGCACAATGTGCACGGCATCCCCTTCACGAACCGAGAGTTCAACTACGGCCAGCCGCCGGGCGCCGAGTCGACCGTCAAATTCCCGGAAGTCGAGGTCCCCGTCAAGGTCATTTGCAATATGCATACCTGGATGGCGACCTATGTCTGCGTCGTTGATCACCCGTTCTTCGGGGTCACGGACGAGAAGGGGAAGTTCACGATCAAGAACCTGCCCCCGGGCGACTACGCCCTGGGGATCTGGCACGAGGGACTGACGACGTTCGATGAGAAGAACGAGGTGAAGATCACGGTGAAGGCCGATCTTTCCGTGGACTTCAAGATGAAGCGGAAAGCGTAGCGACTTGCTGCTGGACGGCCGGGGCCCCGTATCTATAATGTCCGCCTCATGAAGTACCTGTGGATCGTGTTCGTGCTCGTCGGGGCCCTGGCCGCCACGGCGCTGGTCGGATTCTTCATCGCCCGCGGCAGCCGCTTCGAGCGAGTCCCGGACTTCGCCCTCGTCGAGCGCAGCGGGCAGCCGCTCGCGCGCAAGGACCTGCTCGGGAAGGTTTGGGTCGGCGAGTTCATCTTCACCCGCTGCGCGGGCGCCTGCCCCGTCATGGTCTCGCGCATGATGACGCTGTTCCGGAAAATCCCCCAGGCAACCTACGTGTCGTTCAGCGTCGACCCCGACTATGACACGCCCGAGGTCCTGCGCAACTACGCGAAGAACAACAGCCTTCCGCCGGAGTGGCTGTTCGCGACAGGGACCGACGCGCAGATCCAGGACCTCGTCAAGAAGGGGTTCAAGCTCAGCATGGGCCCGGGGAGCCGGCCGGAGGAGCGCGTCATTCACAGCGACCGGCTCGTCATCGTCGACCGCTACGGCCGCCAGCGCGGGTCGTGGTCGACGTCGAATTTCGACGGCATGGCGGAGCTCGAGGAGCAGCTGAAGCGCGTTCTGGCAGAGCCGGCGATCCCGGTCCACCAGTTGCCGAAGGTGAACGCGGGGCTCAACGCCGCGGCGGGCGTCTTCCTCATCCTCGGCCTCGTCTGCATCAAGGCGAAGAGCATCGGCCTGCACAAGGCGTGCATGCTGGCGGCTCTCGCGTCGTCGTCGATCTTCCTCGTCAGCTACCTGACGGCGCATCATTACCTGGGATCGACGCCGTACCGGGGGCTGGGGGCGATGCGGACCGTCTACTTCAGCATCCTCATCAGCCACACCATCCTGGCCGCGCTGATCGTGCCGCTCGCGCTGGTCACCGTCTACCGCGCCTTCCGCGAACGCTTCGCGGAGCACCGCGCGATCGCCGTCTGGACGTTCCCGATCTGGCTCTACGTGTCGGTGACGGGCGTCGTGATCTACTTCATGCTGTACTGAATGGCAATCAGGGACGCTGAGTCAGGGATTGCAATTCCCCTTAAGTTCCGCCGCGACGCCGCCGATCTATAGGTCTGGCGAGAGGGGTTTCATCATGGCACGTCGCGATTCCGCATTTGCCGTCATCTGCCGCCGGAAGTGCGTTCTGCTGGTCAAGCCGCGGGACAGCAAGACCTGGCAGCTTCCCGGCGGCGGCATCAAGCCGTCCGAGACGCCCTGGGTTGCCGCCCTGCGCGAGGTCAAGGAGGAGACGGGCCTGGAGGCCCGGCTGCTCGCGCTGGCGGGGATGTACCGGAGGAGCGACGGCTCCCTGGCCTTCGTGTTCGCCGCCCGCGTGGGCTGGCAGGAAATCCCGAAGGGCGAGCTGAACGAGATCTCCAAGCGCCGCTGGACGCCGATCCGCAAGGCGCTGCGCCGCCTGCCGGCAGCGGCCCGGTCGCGCCTCCTGGATGCGCTGAGCCGGCCGTCGCTCTTCAAGGCCAGCGCGCCCGAGAAGTTCCGCCCCGCGCCCGTCGCCCGCCTGGAAAAACTGGCCCTTCGATTCTCCGTGGGATGATGACCATGAACGACACGACCGAAACCGGCGTTCCGACCCTCGCGGCCAGCTTCTCGCGGGCCACGCGGGATCACCTCGCGAAGCTGCGCGAGGGCGAGCGCAAGGTGCGCACCGAGGGGGACCTCGAGGGCGTCCACCTGATGCGCACGTCCTGCCGCCGCCTGCGCGCGACGGTCAAGTACCTGGGCGATCCTCTGCCGCGCAAGTCCCGCAAACAATTGCAGGGAGGTCTGCGCGAGCTCATGACCGCGCTCGGGACTGTCCGCGACCTGGACGTGCTGCGCCAGTCGCTGGATACGGTTCCGTCGATGGAGACCCGCGAGGGCGAGGAGCTGAAGGAGTCGGTCGAGGAGCGGCTGGCCCGCGCCACGGAGCGGATGCAGGACGTCCTGGACGGGGTCGAGTACGAGTGCCTCGTGAAGGACCTGGAGATCGCCGCGGGGGTCGCCGACGACCGCGTCCCGGCCACGCGGGTGGCACCGGCGCGGATCGGGGCGGCGCTCGCGCAGGTGATGGAGCTGCAGCCGTCGGACTGGACGGCGGCGCCTGAGGAGTCGCTGCACGACCTTCGGAAATCGGTGAAGAAGATGCGCTATGCGCTCGAGGCGTTTGCGCCGGTCTATGGAAAGCCGGTGGAGCGGGCGATCGAGCGCTGCCGGGGTCTGCAGGAGTCGCTGGGGACGATTCAGGACGCCTCGGCCTTCGGCGAGCTGCTGAAGGGGGTTCGGACGTTCTCGGCGGGCCAGTTCACCGCGACGCTGCGGGCGCGGGCGACGCGGGAGATCGACGGCCTGCCGGAACTCTGGAAGAAGACCTTCGGCCCCAAGGGGTTGTCGCGTTTGGGCGGGCACCTCTTCCGCCGTGCCACCCAGCAGAGCGTCCCTTCCGTCGATGCCGAAGAGGACTCCCAGCGCGAAGCCGTCTAGGGGAATAAAACAGACCGCCTGTTTCATTCCACGGACTGCCAGGGTGACAACCGTCATCCTGCCATCCGGCCACCCGGCGGCACGCCCTTCCGGAGGCAGTCTGTAAGCCCCTAACCTGCATAGGTTTAGGGTTGACAAAAAGCCTCCGGACTGGCATATCTTTTGCACTTCACAAAGCCGCTAAATTCCCCTGTCTATGGAGGACTGAGACATGGCATCCCTGAAGCCTTTGCGCGACAAGGTCGTGGTCGAACGGAGTGAGGCCGAGCAGAAGACCGCCGGCGGCATCCTTCTGCCCGACACGGCCAAGGACAAGCCCAAGGAGGGCACGGTCGTCGCCGTCGGACCCGGCCGCGTGCTCGACAACGGCGAGGTGAAGGCCCTCGAGGTGAAGAAGGGCGACCGCGTGCTGTTCGGCGGATTCGCGGGCTCCGAGGTGAAGCTCGACGGCAAGGAGCTGCTCATCCTCAGCGAGAGCGAAATTCTGGCCGTGATCGGTAAGTAACTGCAACGCCATAAAGGAGAAATCATGCCTGCCAAGAGAATTGCGTTCGATCAGGAAGCCCGCGAGGCCATCCGCCGCGGCGTGAAGCAGCTCGCGCGCGCAGTCAAGGTCACCCTTGGACCCAGAGGCCGCGCGGTCCTGCTGGAGAAGAAGTGGGGCGCTCCCATCGTCTCCGTCGACGGCGTCACCGTCGCGAAGGAGATCGAGCTGAAGGATCCGTACGAGAACATGGGCGCGCAGATGGTGAAGGAAGTCGCCTCGAAGACGAACGACGTCGCCGGCGACGGCACCACGACCGCCACCGTGCTGGCCGAGGCGATCTATGAGGAAGGCCTCAAGAACGTCACCGCCGGCGCGAATCCGATCGCGCTCAAGCGCGGCATCGACAAGGCCGTCGAGGCCATCATCAACGAGCTCAAGCGCCTTTCGAAGGCGGTCAGCCTCGAGAAGACCGACGACGTCCGCAACGTCGGCACGATCGCCGCGGGCGGCGACGCCGACACCGGCAAGATGCTCGCCGAGGCGATGCAGAAGGTCGGCAAGGACGGCGTGATCACGGTCGAGGAAGGCAAGGGCCTCGAGACCTACGTCGAGTGGGTCGAGGGCATGCAGTTCGACAAGGGCTACCTGTCGCCCTACTTCGTCACCGAGCCCGAGGAGATGAAGGCGACGCTGAAGGACTGCTACATCCTGATCCACGAGAAGAAGATCTCGGCGGTGAAGGACCTGATCCCCCTGCTCGAGAAGATCGCGAAGACCAGCAAGCCCCTCCTCATCATCAGCGAGGACATCGAGGGCGACGCGCTGGCGACGCTGGTCGTCAACAAGCTGCGCGGGACGCTGAACATCTGCGCGGTGAAGGCGCCGGGCTACGGCGACCGCCGCAAGGCCATGATGGAGGACATCGCGGTCCTCACCGGCGGCAAGGCCATCTTCGAGGACCTCGGCATCGAGCTCGAGAAGGTCGACATCAGCCTGCTGGGCCGCGCCAAGAAGATCGTCGTCGAGAAGGAGAACACGACGATCGTCGAGGGCGCCGGCGACACCAAGGCCATCCAGGGCCGCATCGGCCAGATCCGCAAGGAGATCGAGACGACGACCTCCGACTACGACAAGGAAAAGCTCCAGGAGCGTCTGGCGAAGCTCGCCGGCGGCGTGGCGCAGATCAACGTCTGTGCGGCCACCGAGGTCGAGATGAAGGAGAAGAAGCTCCGCGTCGAGGACGCTCTCCACGCCACGCGCGCGGCCGTCGAAGAGGGCATCCTGCCCGGCGGCGGCGTCGCCCTCATCCGCGCCGCCAAGGTGCTGGACAAGGTCAAGGCGGCCAACGACGACGAGAAGACCGGCATCGACATCATCCGCCGGGCCGTCGAGGCGCCCATCAAGCAGATCAGCACGAACTCCGGCGTGGACGGCGCGATCGTGATCGACAAGGTCCGCGACGCGAAGGACACGAACTTCGGCTTCAACGCCGACACCCTGGAGTACGGCGACATGCTGAAATTCGGCGTGATCGATCCGACGAAGGTCGTGCGCAGCTCGCTCCTGAACGCGGCGAGCGTCAGCAGCCTGCTGCTGACGACGGACGCCATCATCAGCGAGATCCCCGAGAAGAAGGAAGCCCCGAAGGCGGGCGGCGAGGGGATGGGCGACGACTTCTAAATCCGAGTGAATCCCGGGAGCCCTGGTCGAAAGACCAGGGCTCTTTTTTTTACCCGGAGCCAAGGGGATATGGAGATACTGGGAGCCATGCGTCCAGAGGCGGCGGTAGTCCTGCTCTTCCTGCTTTCCGGTTCGGGCTGCCTGTTCGACGATCACCCGCACCCGCCCGCCAACCTGGGGAAGATGGGCAAGCTGTGGGGCAGCGCGGAGAACCTCGACGTCGTCCAGTCGCCGGACCGGGTCGAGGCGTTCCGCCTGCGGCCCGCGCAGGAACAGGGCGTCCCGTACAACCGGTGGCCGACCAGCGCGGGCCCCGTCCGCGTCGCGCCGGCCGTCGCCCAGCGCCTGTCGACGGGCCTGACCCGGCCGTCGACCTACGGCACGTGGGACGCCCCCAAAGCCTGCGAGCCGCGGCCCGGGCTGCTGCTGCGCTTCCACCAGGCGGGCCGGAGCGTCGACGTCGCCTTCTGCTTCGAATGCGACATTCTCTTCACGTACCGCGCGGACGAGTCCATCTGGTACGCCAACTTCGACGAGCACCATGACGACATCCTCAAGGTTTTCATCGAGGTCTTCCCGAAGGACGCGAGCCTGCCCGCCCTGCTGAAGAAGAGAGACAACCCATGAGGAAGGGGTCGTGGTTCCTGGTGCTCCTCGCGGGCTGCGGGGAGTCCGAGCGGATGAAGCAGATGCTTCCGTCGAGCGCGCGGGCGATCATGTCCGGCGCGGATGACGTCCGGGTCTTCCGGCTGATATCCCCGGAGGACCGCATGAGCGTCAAAGACTGGCCGGATCTGTCCACGACGGCGGAAGCGACACCCTCCTCGAAACTTCGGGCCGAGCTGACGGCGCTGCTGTTGGATCCGGCAAGTTACCAGCTCGAGGAAGGCAAAGGCTGCATTCCGGACCCCGGCGTGAAGCTGCGGTTCAAGCGCGGGGCCGAGTCGGTCGAGGCCTATATCTGCCTTCAATGCGCGATGATCGCCTTCTACGGCGGCGGCGCATCCGGCGAGGCGTTCTGGGGGAACCTCGATCCCTGCTTTAAGAAGGTCTACGACATCATCGCGAAGCTCTTTCCGAACGACGAGGCGATCCGGAAGCTCGATATCCTCCGGGGAGGGAAGCAGCAGGCGGCCCCGACGACCTGGAGCGGTCTGGCCGCCGCGATCCGGTCCGCGAGCGCCGTCGATGCGTGGACGATTGCGGGGGAGCCGCCGGAAGAGAAGGGCTACTTCGACTATGCGGAGACGTCGAAGCAGGTCGCCCTCCAGGCGCCGGCGATCCGCTCGCTCGCCGCCCTCTTCGGCGACCCGAAGAACTTCGGCGACAGCCCGAAGCCCTGCATGCCGTTTCCCGGCGTGAAGATCCGCTATACCCGGCCCGACGCGGTCCCGGTCTGGGTCTTCATCTGCTTCCAGTGCGCCGAGCTGTTCGTCTACGAAGGCCGGACCCCTCGTGAATCGAAGCAGATCGATTCTTGCCTGCAGGCCCTCGGCGCCGTCATGAAGAAGATCTTTCCCGACAGCGAGTCCATCCAGAACTTGAAGTAGGCCGCTCCTTGCTTCCCGCGAGCCCGGTGCTATACTCCCGGCGCGCATGAGGGGGAAGAAAGCCGTGGTGTATGCCAGCCTGCCGTCGCGCAAGGCCACGTCGCGGTGGACCGCGGCGGGACACCGCACGATCGCCCTCCTGGACGGCGCCCGCCTGTTCCTCGGCGCGCTCCTCCTGATCGACGCCGCGCGCTCCTGCTTCACCCCCGACGCCTCGCTGCTCAATACGCTCGTCCGCCTGCCGGGCGGCCAGACGCTGCCGACCATCGACGGCGTCCTGCTCGGCGCCGCGTTCCTGATCCGGCACCGCGTCGCGGGCCTCGTCCTCCTCGCCCACCTCGTGCTCGCTGCGATCAACTGTGCCGAATTCTATATGCTCCGCGCGCAGGGGCTGGCGACGTCGGCCATCCCGTTCTCGCTGCTGACCGCCGGCCTGCTGCTGGGCGGCGTCGCGCGGACCTTCTATGACGGGCCGACGGGGAGCTGGAAGTGGCTCGCGACCGGCGCCGCGGCCGCGGGACCCTTATTGCTGCTCGTCCATCTCTTCTCGTTCGGCGCGACGGACTACGCGCGGCCGGCGAAGGCGATCGTCGTGTTCGGCGCGCGAGTGTATTCGGACGGCGGGCCGTCGCTCGCGCTCGAGGACCGCGTGAAGCACGGCGTCGCGCTGTTTCACGCGAAGATCGCGCCACGGTTGATCCTGTCGGGCGCGCCGGACGAGGTCCCCGCGATGCATCGGCTCGCGCTGCAGGGAAGGGTGCCGGAATCGGCGATCGTGCTCGATCCGGCCGGCGTGAACAGCTACGCGACGCTCGCGAATCTGAAGGAGCGCGAGGTGGTCGCGGTCAGCCACTATTACCATCTTGCGCGGATCAAGCTGACCGCTCACCGCCTCGGGATCGCGTGCGCGACGTCGCCCTGTCCGATGACGCGCCGCCTGGCGAAGGAGCCCTACTTCGTCGCGCGCGAGTGCGCGGCGTTTGTCAGCTACTACCTCTTCCGGGCCTAGCGCTCGATCGACTTCGCCATCTTGCGCTGAAGCACGGGGAGGAGCAGGGGGGAACTCCTCCTGCCATCGGGCGCGCGCCTCTTCGGTCTTGAATTCG
>Ga0137409_10000239_pt1 | contig 58118 bp, 51 predicted proteins | sample CZODoug1_16funga_FD_122059 | JGI IMG/M metagenome (GOLD analysis project Ga0137409, IMG submission 122059) | Vadose zone soil fungal communities from Angelo Coast Range Reserve, California, USA - CZODoug1_16fungal (Hybrid Assembly) | ecosystem: Environmental > Terrestrial > Soil > Vadose zone... | reverse complement strand
GCTTGTTGGCGTCCTGCGCGAGCAGTGCTCGCTGGTCGAACTCGAGGGAGTTCTCACCGACTCGATCCCACAAAACAAAAAGGGCCACCGAATGATGGCCCCTTTTTGTTTTGGTGGAGACGAGGAGGATCGAACTCCCGACCTTCGCATTGCGAACGCGACGCTCTCCCAGCTGAGCTACGTCCCCTTCATTATCCGACCGGCACCTGAGGCGCCGAAATCACCGCGCTATTATACTGGAATCAAATTCCGGCAAAACGAGTCCCCACCCTATGAAGATCGAGCCGCCGCTGGGCTACGAGCAGATCACGCCGCTGCGAAAGAACCACAAAGTGGTCCTGCCGCGCATGGCGGAAGAGATACCCGCGGTCTTCCACCGGCTGCACGCGATGCCGATCAGCCTGGCCGAATTCGGTCCGGCCAGCCGCGACTATCCGATCGTCTTCGTCAGCGCCGATGAGGGCAAGACGTTCAGCGCAGTTGCCGTACTCGGCCTGCAGTCCATGCAGAATCTTTTCATCCTCACCGACGGCACCTGGGACCGGCGGGTTTATCTGCCCGCCTATGTGCGACGCTACCCTTTTTGCATGGCCAAAGTGACGCTGGACGGCGAAACGCAGAAGGAGCGCATCGTGTGCGTGGAGGCGAGCGCCGTTCAGGACGGCGGCGAGCCGCTGTACGACGAAGCCGGCAATACGCTTCCGCAATGGAGCGAACTGGAAAAGCTGATTTTCGACTATGAGAGCGACCTGTTGCGCGCAGAGGAGTTATGCAAGCTGCTGGCCGGGCTTGAATTGCTGGAGCCGTTCGCGATGAAAGCGGAGGTAGAAGGTTTCACCATGCAACTGGAAGGCATGCATCGCGTTGCGAGAAATGCGCTGGAATCGCTGGCGGACGACAAGCTGCGCCAGCTGCTCGTCGCAGGCGTGCTCGAAAAGATTTATTCGCACCTGCTGTCGCTGGACAACTTCCGGCGCCTGCTCAACCGCCGCAGCTTCTTTGCGGTCAGCCCGCCGACCAAACCGCGCGACCTCAACTAACCCTGTTTGTCCTGCGCCGGTTGGACCACGCAAGCAGCGCGATACCGCCGATAACCATCGGCAGGCTCAGCCACTGACCCATCGACAATCCCAGCGCAAGCAGTCCCAGGAAGCCGTCCGGCTCGCGGGTGAACTCGACCAGGAATCGCAGGGTCCCGTAACCGATCAGGAACACCCCGGAGACCGCGCCGACCGGCCGCCAGCGCCTGGAGAACCACCACAGCAACGCGAACAGCACCAGGCCCTCGAGGATGAATTCGTAGAGCTGCGACGGATGGCGCGGCAGGTTGTCCACGTGCGGGAAAACCATCGCCCAGGGAACGTTGGCGGGCCGTCCCCATAGTTCCGCATTGATGAAGTTGCCGATCCTTCCTGCGCCCAGCCCGAGCGGAATAAGCGGCGCGATGAAGTCGGTCACGGCCAACCAGCTTTTGTGCCGGGAGCGCGCAAACCACAGCATCGCGACCAGCACGCCCAGGAAGCCGCCGTGGAAGGACATGCCGCCTTCCCACAGGAAGAGGATGCGCACCGGATCGTACAGATACTCGGAGAACTTGTAGAACAGCACGTAGCCGAGCCGCCCGCCCAGCACCGCGCCGAGCACGCCGAGAAACAGGATGTCGTCGAGATCCCGGTTGGCCCAGCTCAGCCATGGCTGGGTCCTGATGCGATAACGCCCGAGCATCAGCACGATGACGAAGGCCAGCAGGTACATCAACCCGTACCAGCGCACCGACAGCGGGCCGAGATGCAGGGCTACGGGATCGAATTGCGGATGGATGAGCATGACGGCATGGGAGAAGTTGGCGAATTATACGTGAGCGATCTTCAACCCCGGCAGCTTCGCGACGGAAAAACCCAACCCAAGAATCTCGCGACCAAAATCAAAATCTCACCACGAAGGCACGAAGACACGAAGAGAATCGTCAACATCATTTCTTCTTCGTGTCTTCGTGCCTTCGTGGTGAGAAATCGGGTTTCGCCTGCGGCCGGATTTCAGGGAACCTCCACGTAGTACATGCGCTCCAGGATGATGCCGCTGCGCTGCTCCAGCAGCGGGGTGTAGCGTACCCGGTCGTAGTAGCGCGGTTTCGGCACCATTGCAGCGAGCCGCGCCGCCTGCTCGACGTCGAGATAGGCCGCGCTGGTGTCGTAGTAGTGACGTGCAGCGGCTTCGGCGCCGAACACGCCGTTTCCCCATTCGATGATGTTGAGATAAATCTCGAAAATGCGGCGCTTCGTCATTACCTTCTCGATCATGACGGTGATCAGCGCTTCCTGTGCCTTGCGCCACGGCGTGCGCTTGCCGGAAAGGAACAGGTTCTTGGCCAGTTGCTGGCTGATGGTCGAACCCCCGGCAACGATCTTTCCCTTGATGATGTTCTTTTCGTAGGCCTTCTGGATCGCCTCCCAGTCGAAGCCGTCGTGGTCGAGAAACTTGGCATCTTCGGCCGCGATCAGTGCGCGCTTGAGATTGATCGAGATGCGCTCGTAGGGAACCCATTGGTGGCGCAGCGCCGCCCCGGGGTTGTCCTCCTGCAGGACTTCCAGCCGTCGTTCCATGAACGCGCTGTTGGAAGGATTGAACCATATCCACCAGACCACGTTGCCGAAGATCCAGAACTGGTAGACGACGATCGCGGCGAGCACCAGAGCGATGCTCCGCCAGGTCCAGCGCAGCAGGCGCTTCATTGCTTTCGCAGCAGTTCGATGACCGGACGGGTTTCGGGGCGCACGCCGCGCCACAGGAAGAATGACTCCGCGGCCTGCTCGACCAGCATGCCGAGACCGTCGGCAAGGCGCGCAGCGCCCTGAAACTGCGCAAACGCGAGAAAAGGCGTAAGTCCCTTGCCGTACATCATGTCGTAGGCAAGCGAGGCGTCGGCGAACACTCCCGCCGGCAACGGCGGCAGTTCGTCCTGCAGGCTGCTGGAAGTGGCGTTGATCAGCAGATCGAAGTGATGTCCCGCCAGTTCGTCGTAGCGCAATCCCGACAACACCGAGGACGCCGCCGATGGATGGTAGCGAAATGCCTCGGCGAGCTGCAGCGCCTTTTCCACCGTGCGGTTGGCGATTGTCAGGATTGCCGGCTGCTGCGCCAGCAGTGGCTGCAGCGCGCCCCGCGCCGCGCCTCCCGCACCCATCAGCAGCACCCGCTGGCCGGCGATGCTGAAACTGAGATTGCCGGTGATATCGCGGATGAGGCCGGCGCCGTCGGTATTATCGGCGCGGATGCGCCCGCCGGCGAAGTTGAGGAAATTCGCCGCCTGCGCTTCCTTGGCGCGCTGCGATACTTCGTCGGCCAGGTCGAAGGCTTCAAGTTTGAAAGGCACAGTCACGTTTGCGCCCCTGCCGCCCGCCGCACGAAAGTTTTCCACGGTGCGGCGAAAGCCGTCGGGTGGCGCCAGCAGGCACGTGTATTCGATATCCTGTCCGGTCTGGCGGGCAAACGCCGCGTGAATCTGCGGTGACTTGCTGTGGGCAATCGGGCTGCCGATTACCGCGTAGCGGTCGGTCATGGAGAAGCGACGAGTTCGAGGTCGCTGCGGGTAAACATCCAGGTGCGCGATATGCTCAGTATGTCCCAGTCCTTGCGCACCACGGCCGGGAAGGGCGGGAACGGTCCGGCAAGTTCGACCACGCGCCTGGCCGCCGCGTCGAGCAAGCGATGGCCGGATGAGCGGTCGATCTCGACTTTCTCCACGCTGCCGTCCGCCTTGATGTGCACGGTCAGCAACAACGAGCCGTAGATCTTGCGCCGCTTCGCTTCCTCCGGGTAGTTGCTGGTGCCGACCAGTTCGATGCGCCGGCGCCACTTGTCCACGTATTCGGCGTAAACGACACCCTCGGTGCGCGACCCGATGGCTTTGCGGCGCGGCAGCTCCTGGTATTCCTTCATTTCCTTTTCGATCCTCGCCTCGAGTTGCACAATCAGCAGGCGCTGCTGCTGCAGTGCCGGGTCTTCGAGGCGCTCCTGCTGCTCGGCCGTGGGTGCAGGCCGGGTGTCTGTCGCGGATGGGTGGCTGCCTTGAGCCAGGCGTAGCAGCCGCTGCGCTTCCTCCTCGAGCCTCTGCACCCTATTCGCTGCCAACTGCACTTCCTGGGACGGTTCAAGGTTGTTCACCTTCGGCAGATTGGTGCTCGCCCTGGTTTTGGCCTCGGTATTGCCGCCGCCGTCGAGGCTGGCCTGGGCCAGCGCATCGGCCTTGAGCGGCTTCGAGGATGATTTCGCGTTGACCAGCACCACCTCCAGGTGGGGAACAAAATTCCTCCCGGCGAAATTCGGCGACGCGAACGTGATCAGCAGTAACACGGCGTGGAAGACGATGGAGAACGCCAGCGTAACCGGCAGGATGTCGCCGGTGGAGGGCGGTGGAAGGAGCGACAGGCCGGCGGCGAGGCTGCCTCGGGTGTCGAGCGTTCTGATCGAGATATCCGGCAAATCGCTAGGCGAAGTAGGGACGCTGCGCCAATTCTAAATAACTGCGGGGCAACTGTCAGCGCGCAATTTCATCCGTCTGCCGTTTGAACTCGCAATGCAGCGTCAATTCAATCAGGTCGATGTCGGAAATCGCCAGTTCCACCCGCTTTCCGGGTGCAAGCGGCGGTAACGACGGCACCCGGACTACCAGCGGGATGCGATCGATTCTTACCAGTTCCTCCCTGAGCACTTCCGCCTCCGCCGTTGCGGCGCCTTCCTGGATCAGCCAGCGCAGGCACCAGTAGCGCTCCATGTTGCGCTGAAACTCCGCATAGGATTCGTAAGCCAGCTCGAAGTCCCGGAGGATCACCAGCAGCCGCTCGTCCTTCGGCGGGTAAGGCGGCGTCTCGTGGCGATATAGCGCCAGTAACTGCCGCTGGTTCACCAGGTCCACGTAACGGCGCAGCGGCGAACTCGCCCAGATGTACTGGGAAACGCCCAGCCCTTGATGTGGGGCCGGCAGCGTCGACATCTTCACTTTGCCGTTTCCCTGCGCCCGGTACAGCGCCGGAATCTCGTTGACCGCGAGCTGCCGGCCCCATTCGGTGTTCACCAGAATCATCAGTTCGGAAACGACCCGGTCGGTGGGCGATCCGCGCTTACGCTCGACGATGCGGACCCGGTCGTCGTCGACGTAGAAGTTGTAGTCCGAGCGCGTGAGCCCCGGTTCCTCTTTTCCGCGGCGTTGTTCCAGCCGGGTCGCAATCCGCCACAACAGCAGCAGTTCCGCGCCGAACGGGCAGTCCACTTGCCCCGCCGTCACCTGCTCCTGGTTGAACGCCAGCTCAAGGGTGTCGCTGCGCAGGTTTGCGGCGATCCCGACCCGTTCGACCGCGCTGCGGTTGCCGACGATTTCCAGTTCGGGCGTCACTTCCACGTACATCGACAGCGCCGGACGATCACGGCCCTCCGAAAGAGTGTACTGGTCGATCACGGAATCCGGCAGCATGGTGATCTTGTTTCCCGGGAAGTAGACGGTGGAAAGCCGCTTTGCCGCTTCGACATCCAGCGGCGATCCGACCGTAAACCCGAGCGCGGGCGCGGCGATGTGCACGCCCACCTGCCAGTTGCCGTTCGCGAGCCTGGTGACCGAGAACGCATCGTCGATCTCCGTGGTGGTCGCATCGTCGATGCTGAACGCCGTTACTTCCGCGGTTTCCAGTACGCCGGGATCGGCGGCCGTGAGCACCGTATCGAAGCCGGAACCCCTGGGAAAATATTCGAACAGGAAACGGCCGCAGTGATAGTCGTGGCTGGACGGCAGCGCGCCGCATTTTTCCAGCACCTTCGGAATCGCCAGCCGCTCCCGCGCCGCGGCCTGGTCCAGCGCCTTGAATTCGATGGTGCTCCTGTCGGGCCGGTAAAGCAGTTCCTTCAGCATCGGCCGGAACTCCTCCGGCAATTCGAACCGGCCAAGTTGCTCAAGGTAGCGGGCCTGTTGCGCCGCCTGTTTTTGCTTACGCTCGATGCTGGCCAGCGCCGACTTCAGCGCGTCCGGCGGTGCGGCCTTGTAACGGCCCTTGCCCTTCTTGTAGAAATGCGTCGGGGTAGCGTGCAGCCGCATCAGCAACCCGGCGCCTTCCTGCGCCTTGGGCTCGCGCCCGAAGTACTCGCGCCCCAGTTGCTCAAACGAGAACTCGGCCTCGCCGCAGCATTCCCAGAGAAACGCCGGATCGATTTCCCCGGAGACCTTGTGCGCCTCCGCCATGAACTGCGACAGCGTCAAGTGCTCGAAGCGGATCAGCACCGCCGCGGCCTTTACCTTGGCGCGCTTGCCGTGCAGGGTTTCGACCTGCAGCGAGCTGTTGTTGTCGGCGAGTACGGTGCCGGCCTTGAAGCCGCCGTCCTCTTCGAAGAAAACGTTCATGCGCTGCTGAGGCGTGAAGAGTGGGGTTGACGGGAAAAAAAGCGAGCGCGCGATTATACGGGAAGCGTGCCCCGTCATTTGGCGAATTCGAGAACGATATCGAGGTAGTCGCCAAATTCCTTGAACCCGTGATCGCTGCCCTGCACGATGACCTGCCGGCAGCCGCGGTAATGATCGACCGCGATGCGCCAGTCGAGCAATTCATCTCCGGTGGTGTGCATCAACAGATAGCGGTCCAGCCGCGCCGGCTTCCGCACTTGCAATTCGGCGAGCTGCCCAAGGTGTTCCTCGGTGAGCACATACTCCTCGCCCGAGTAAAGATTCCTCTGCGGGCCGAGGTAGGCGCGCAGACTCTCCTGCGGCGTGATCGCCGGATTTACCAGCACAGAGCGCACGCCGGTTTTCTCGACGAGGGCCGTGGCGTAGAAACCGCCGAGCGAACTGCCGACGAGAGTGACCCCGTCTGCCGGCACGCGCGCAACTTCGCGCTCCAGTAGCGCCATCGTCTGTTTCGGCCAGTGCGGCAAGGCCGGGCAGACAAACTCCGCGCCGCGACCGAGCGCGGAAAGGCGCTCGCGCAGCTGATTGGATTTGTGTGATGCGGGGGAACTGTTGAATCCGTGGATATAGACGATCATGACGTTTGCGGAAACGGACGCCCCGGTATTGTGCCCGACGGCCACACTACGCACAAAAAACACCCGGCGCGGGCGGGTGTCGGGGCCAGCCAGCCTCGGCCGCCGCTGCAGTTTTGCAATCCCCCTGGTGGTACGGCGATTGCAAAGCGGTATGCTCTCGAAAGGGCCGCGATTCAACGAGCACACGGAAGGAGAAGTTCGATGAGCGGGAAATGGATGGTTCTGGCGATTGCAGCCGGCGCGGCACTCGCGCTACAGGCGGACGATGACGTCTCCCGGCGCGATCAACTGAGGCAGGTGCCGGCAAGGGTCTTCCCCGGGCGGGTCCATCTATTGCCTGCCACGCTCGATACCGTGCAATGGGGCTGGTTCGACAACAGCGAACCGCCGGTACTCACGATCAAGCCGGGCGATACGGTGGTGATGGAAACCATGATGCACTCCCACAATCAGATCGTCCCGGGAGTGGAGATCGAGCAGATCAAGTCGTTGCGCGTCGACAACCCCGGACGCGGGCCGCACTCGGTAACCGGGCCGGTGTATATCGAAGGCGCTGAGCCGGGGGACGTGCTCAAGGTCCGTATCAACCGCATCGTGCCGCGTGCCTACGGCGCCAACTTCAATCTGCCGGGCATGCTCGGCCAGTTCCCGGGCGAGTTCCCGGAAGGCCAGGTGCGCTACTTTTATCTCGATACCCAGCGCATGGTGACCGAGTTCGCCGCGGGGATCGAAATCCCGCTGGCGCCTTTCCCCGGCATCCTCGGGGTGGCGCGCGCCGAACCGGGGCAGTACAGCACCGTGCCGCCCGGACCTTTCGGCGGAAACATGGACATCCGCGAGCTGAAGGAAGGTACCACGCTGTACGTACCGGTGTTCGTCCCCGGCGCGCTACTCTGGTCGGGGGATTCGCACGCCGCGCAGGGCAACGGCGAAGTCAACCTGACTGCGCTCGAGACTGCATTCAAGGAACTGTCACTCACGGTTGACGTGGTCAAGCGGAGGTCCCTCGAGTGGCCGCGCATCGAAACCCCAACGCACTGGATCACCATGGGTGCCGACCCGGACCTGAATCAGGCGCTGGCAATCCTGTTCGATGAAACCGCGAAGTTTCTCTCCGAACAGCGCGGCATCAGCACGGACGCCGCGCGCGGGCTCATTCCGCTGGTGTCCGACTGCAGGATTGCGGAAGTCGTCAACCACAGCAAAGCGCTCTACTGCATGAACGCGAAGGACTGGAGGACGGTGAAACTGCCGCCGCTTGCGGCGCGCGAGACGCCGCGCAATTTCATCACCGTGGGCGCAGACGCCGATCTGCAGAAGGCGATGGACACGGCCTCCATGAGCATGATCGAGGTGCTGCAACAGAAAAAGGGGTTGACGCGACTGGACGCCTACTCGCTTGCCAGCCTGACCATGGACTGCCGCTTAGGCAACCCTGCGGCGGAAGTGCAGCGCGTGCACTGCTTCGTACCGAAAAATCTCTGGATCGGCAAACGGTAGCCAGGGAAAAATCTTGAGCTATGGAGGACACAGAGGACACGGAGGAAGGTCAAAAAAAGGCGCAATGTAGATTTTCGGTCTGTTGACAACGTGACCACCGGCGCAAGGTTTTTACACTCTTCTACTTTTGCTTTTGTTTTTCCTCCGTGTCCTCTGTGTCCTCCGTGGTTGGCGCTGTATTTCCGGGCCCGCAATAGCCAGCTAGTGCTTGAGCGCTTCCAGAAGCATGGCGTGAATGCCGCCGAAGCCGCCGTTGCTCATTACCAGCACGTGGTCGCCCGGACGGCTGGCGGCGACGATCGCTTCCGTGAGCTTCCCCAGATCGTCGAAGCAGGCCGATCTTGCGCCGAGCGGCGCGAGTACCGGCGCGGCATCCCAGCCCAGCCCGTTGGTATAGCAGAACACCAGATCGGCCCCGGCGAGACTCCCCGCCAGCGCGTCCTTCATCACGCCCATCTTCATGGTGTTCGAGCGCGGTTCCAGGACGGCAAGGATGCGGGCGCCATTCACCTTGCTGCGCAGACCCGCGATGGTGGTCTCGATCGCGGTGGGATGGTGGGCGAAGTCGTCGTATATGGTGATGTCGTTGACTGTGCCGCGCACTTCCAGGCGGCGTTTCACGTTCCTGAACTCTGCCAGCGCCTCGATGCCTTTGGTGACCGGCACTCCGGCGTGGCGTGCCGCGGCAAGCGCCGCCAGCGCGTTGTGGCGGTTGTGCTCGCCCAGCAAACCCCAGTTCACTGTGCCGCGCGGTCCGCCCTCGAAGAACACGTCGAAGGCGTGCTCGTCGCGCGACCTGGCGACCCAGCCCTCGTCCACGCCCAGCAGTTCCACCTTGCTCCAGACGCCGCGTGCCAGGACGCGCTTCATGCTCTGCTCGCGGCCGTTGGCGATGATCAGGCCGTTGCCGGGGATGGTCCGCACCAGGTGGTGGAACTGGGTTTCGATCGCCGCCACGTCGGGAAAGATATCGGCGTGATCGAACTCGAGGTTGTTCAGGATCGCAGTACGCGGCATGTAGTGGATGAACTTGGAGCGTTTGTCGAAGAACGCGGTGTCGTATTCGTCCGCCTCGATGATAAAGAATGCCGAATCGGTGGCGCGCGCGGAAATCTCGAAATTGATCGGCACGCCGCCGATCAGGAATCCCGGATTGAGCCCGGCGTGCTCCAGGATCCACGCCAGCATCGACGTGGCGGTGGTCTTGCCGTGGGTGCCGGCGACCGCCAGTACCCACTTTCCCCGCAATACGTTCTCGTACAACCACTGCGGCCCGGAAGCGAACGCGAGTCCGCGGTTGAGGATTTCTTCCATCAACGGATTGCCGCGCGACACCACGTTGCCGATCACGAACAGATCGGGCTTGAGTTCGATCTGCGCCGGATCGAAGCCCTCGATCAGCTCGATGCCCTGCGCCTGCAACTGCGTGCTCATCGGCGGATAGACATTCGCGTCGCAGCCGGTCACCTTGTGCCCCGCCTGCCTGGCGATCACCGCGATCCCGCCCATGAACGTGCCGCAGATGCCTAGGATATGGATATGCATTATGAATGTCTCACCACAGAGACACAGAGGTGCGGAGAAAAGCAAAACCGGAATGAGCAACCGGTCTCGGCCGCAGGCAAGAGACCAAACTACTGGAACGACTGCCTTGTTCTTCCCTGTCTCGATCTTCTCTGTGACTCTGTGTCTCTGTGGTGAGTCGTCCTCAGTGTCCAGAATCAGCAAACGCCACCAGCGCGGCGGCAGCAATTCTACCGCCCCGCTCGGGGGCGAAGTGGCCGGCCTCGGCTGCTTCGAGCGCAGCGGAGCAGCCGCGGATGTGTCGGCGCAACGCCTGCATCGCCCACGCGCCGGGTACCGGGTCCTCAGAGCAAGCGGCTCTTGTCGCCGCTCCTGAAACCGGCGATTGGCGGCTGAACGCCGCGGCCGAGCGCGATCACCTTGAACAGATCGCCCATTTCCGCCGGCGAGATCAGTTGCTGCACGCCGGCGGCCAGCGGCAGATAAGTCGCAGCCTGTTCGGCAGGCGTGCGAGCAAGCAGGTCGGCGATGCCGCAATTGATCAGGAACTGTGCCTGCGTGGTGTATCCGAGCACTTGCAGTCCGGATTCGATACCGGCTTCGGCCACCGAGGTAAAGTCCACGTGCGCAGTGATGTCCTGCAGCCCGGGAAAGAAGAAGGGATCGTCGTGCGCGCGATGGCGGTAGTGGCACATGAGCGTCCCCCTGTGACGCTGCGGATGATAATACTCGCGGCGGCCGAAGCCGTAGTCCACGCACAACAGTACGCCTCGGTCGAGCGCGCCGGCCAGCGTGCGTACCAGCGCCGGCACAGCGACGGATACTTCGCTCTGGTACGGTACTTCGATCCGCAACGCCGATGCGGCATCCCGCGCCGCGCCCGGGCCCGGGCTGCGTTCCGCCCAGTCGATTCCTTCGCCTTTCCAGGTTACGCCGCGCTCGAGCACGCCTTCGTCGCGCCACGCGAACAGATGTACCGGCAGCGCATCCAGCACTTCGTTCGCCAGCATCACGCCGGTGAATCGCTGCGGCAACGACGCAATCCATTCGACCCTGTCGACAAGCCCGGGCAGTCGCTGCGTCAGCAGCCGGCGTTGCCGCTGTACCAGCTCCGGGCTGACTTCAAGAATCCGATACCGGTCCGGAAGGCGGTTGCACGCTTGCAACTCTTCCAGCAGGGACAGGGCCAGCACGCCCGATCCCGCACCCAGTTCCAGCACCCCGCCTCCGGTGTGCGCAAGGATCTCCGCGACCTGGCCCGCAAGCGTGCGTCCGAACAATGGGGACACTTCGGGCGCGGTTACGAAATCCCCCCCGGCTCCGAGTTTCGCGGTTCCGGCGACGTAATAACCCAGCCCCGGCGCGTATAGCGCCATCTCCATGTAGCGGGCGAAGGAGATCCAGCCGCCGTGTCTTTGGACTTCCGCGCGGATCTCTTCGACCAGCCGATCGCTGTGACGGCGTGCGTCATCGGATGGGACGGGCAGTTCGGCGGCGGATCGGTTAAGCGGAACGGCTTGCACCGGGCGGGATCGAGGGGCGGTTAAGCTACAATCGCTATTCAACAACGCGCCAGACAACTATTCAAGATCGCACGGGGCAACCCGTGCAACTGCAGACCAGGATGGCTCAGGTCAAGCGCAAGCAACAGGTTGCATTAGTGACCGGTGCCGCCAGGCGGATCGGCCGCGCGATCGCGATCGGACTGGCCGATGACGGCTGGGACGTGGCGGTCCATTACCATCGGTCGAAGCACGACGCCGAAACGCTGGCGAACGAAATTGCGGCGCGAGGCGTGAAGGCGGTTGCGGTCGGCTGCGACCTCGAAGACGTGAACGCCTTGTCGAAACTCCTTCCCGAATGCGGCCGCCGGCTCGGGCCGGTCGGCTGCCTGGTGAACAACGCGGCGCGGTTCGAGTACGACAATATCGAAAGCCTGGACGCAAGGAAGTTTGAACGGCATGTGAACGTGAACCTGCGCGCACCCTTGCTGCTGGCACGGGATTTCGCAAAGCAACTGCCGGAGAGTGTGGTGGGCTGTATCGTCAACATGCTGGACCAGAAAGTGTTCAACCTGAACCCGGATTTCCTGTCCTACACCGTTGCCAAGATCGGCCTCGAAGGGGCGACCCGGGTGTTGGCGATGTCGATGGCGCCACGGGTGCGGGTATGCGGCATCGCCCCGGGTATCACGCTGGTGAGTGGCGAGCAAAGCGAGGAGGGCTTCGAACGCGCGCATAGCTTTGCGCCTCTGGGCCGCAGCTCCGACCTGGAGGACGTGGTGAATGCGGTAAGGTTCGTGGTGAGCGCAAAATCGCTGACGGGCGAAACCATCGTCGTCGACGGCGGCCAGCACCTGTGGCCGCGCCCGCGTGACGTCCAGTTCGAAGTGGCAAAGGGCTGACATGACGGCGGCGACGCTGCACCCGCGTTCGGCAGTGGATATGGCCATGGCGGGCAAGTTGGGCCGGGCCCGCCGCATTTTCTTGAAGAACTTCGAGACCCGGATCTCGATGGGAATCCACGACTTCGAGAAGAAAGCCCGGCAGCGGGTAATGGTCAACGTGGATCTGTATCTCGAGCCGGATGCCAGGGTCGAGCGCGACCACATCAGCGAAACCGTGGACTATGATTTCCTGCGCCGCGAGATCGCCGCGCTGGCCGACAGCGGCCACTTTCACCTGCAGGAGACGTTTTGCGAGAGAATCCTGGCGATCTGCCTGGCCAAGTCGGGGGTGGTGGCGGTGCGGGTATCCAGCGAGAAGCCGGACGTGTACCCCGACTGCGAATCGATCGGTTTCGAGATTTTCCGCGCGAAGCAGGACTAGGAAGCAGGACTAGATGGCAACACTGCAGAAACAGGTTTACGAAGGCAACAAGCTCGCCAAGCGGCTGCGCCGCCAGGTCGGCGAAGCCATTGCCGATTTCGGCATGATCCGCGCTGGCGACAAGGTCATGGTCTGCCTGTCGGGCGGCAAGGACAGCTACGCGCTGCTCGACATCCTGCTGTCGCTCAAGCAACACGCACCCATCGATTTCGAAATCGTCGCGGTCAACCTCGATCAGAAGCACCCGGGATTCCCCGCCGAGGTGCTGCCCGAGTACCTGACCGCGGTCGGCGTGCCGTTCCGGATCATCGAGCAGGACACCTACAGCGTGGTCAAGCGCGTCATCCCCGAGGGCAAGACCATGTGCTCGCTGTGCTCGCGGCTGCGCCGCGGCGCGCTCTACCGAGTGGCAAAAGAAATCGGCGCAACGCGCATCGCCCTGGGGCATCACCGCGACGACATCCTGGAGACTTTTTTCCTCAATCTCTTTCACGGCGGACGGCTCAAGGCCATGCCGCCCAAGCTGGTGAGCGATGACGGCGCCCACATCGTCATTCGCCCGCTGGCCTACTGCAAGGAACAGGACCTGGAGGAATATGCGAAGATCCGCGCGTTCCCGATCATCCCCTGCAATCTCTGCGGCTCGCAGGAAAACCTGCAGCGCCAGGTGGTCAAGGACATGATGCGCGAGTGGCAAAAGAAATTCCCCGGCCGCCTGGAGACCATGTTCGCCAGCCTGCAGCGGGTTTCGCCCTCGCATCTGCTCGACGCGCAACAGTTCGATTTCAAGAACCTCAAGACCCAGTCGGACGCCTATCTCGACGGCGACATCGCCTTCGACGAGGAGGACCTCTCGGCAAAGCTTTTGCAGCTTCCGATCAGCAAGGCCGCGGAAAGCAAATGACCGTCGTCAATTTCACGCCGTGGTCGGCGCTGACCGGCGGCGCCCTGATCGGTCTGGCTGCCGCCGGCATGTGGTGGTTGCTCGGTCGCCTGGCCGGCGTCAGCGGCATCCTCGGCACGGCGTTGATTTCGCGCGGAGAGGATTTCACCTGGCGGGCGGCTTTCATTGCCGGACTGTTTCTCGCCGGAGTCGCCGCCGCCGTCTTGTTACCCGGCGAGGTGCAGTTTAACCTCGAAGCCGGTTACGGCCAGGTGCTGCTCGCCGGCGCCCTGGTGGGCCTCGGCACGCAGATGGGTAGCGGCTGCACCAGCGGTCATGGCGTGTGCGGCGTGTCGCGCCTGTCGCCGCGTTCAATCGTGGCGACGCTGCTGTTCATGGTGGCGGGGATGGTCACCGTTTATTTCTGGGTACACCAGCCGTGAGGCGCGCCATCGTCGCCTTCGTCTGCGGCCTGGTGTTTGGCGCCGGGCTGATCATTTCGCAGATGAGTAATCCGGCAAAGGTGATCGGCTTTCTCGATGTCACCGGCAATTGGGACCCGAGTCTGGCGCTGGTAATGGCCGGCGCGATCGCGGTGTTCGGCGTGCTGTATCGCCTGGCGTTGCGCCAGGGGACGCCGCTGCTTGCCCCCCAGTTCACTCTTCCGGAGAAGGACAGCCTGGATGCGCCCCTGATGGTCGGCGCGCTCATCTTCGGCGTCGGCTGGGGGCTGGGCGGGTTCTGTCCGGGTCCGGCTATAGTAAGCGCTGCCTTCGGCGATGCGCGAGTCTGGGTCTTCCTTGCGGCTATGATCGCCGGCATGCTTCTTTACCGCATCGGGCTGCGCCGGACCCACGACTGAGCCGTTCGGCCTGCTCAATTCCTGCGCAACCTAGCTTGGCCCGTGCGCCGGGACCTTGCTACACTGCGCGTCTTTCTGCGCCAGGTTTTCTTGCACCGAGCGCGGGCTATGAATCCAACTCTCCTGCCGGGGAAACCATGTCCAGCCAGGACTACGCACCGAAGAAGAAGATTTCTTCCTTCTATCCGCCGCAACGCCATCTGATGGGACCGGGACCCTCGGAAATCCATCCACGGGTGTTTTCGGCGATGGGCAAGCCGACTATCGGCTATCTCGATCCCGTGTTCGTGGAAATGATGGAGGAGCTGAAGGAGTCCCTGCGCTACGCCTTTCAGACCAACAACGCGCTGACCTTCCCGGTTTCCGGCCCTGGATCGGTGGGGATGGAAATGTGCTTCGTCAATATGATCAATCCCGGCGACAAGGTCATCGTCTGCCGCAACGGCGTGTTCGGCGGCCGCATGATCGAGAACGTCCAGCGCTGCGGCGGCATGGCTGTGGTGGTGGAAGACCGTTGGGGCACGCCGGTGGATCCGCAAAAAGTCGAGGACGCGTTCAAGGCCAACGCGGATGCCAAAATCCTCGCCTTCGTGCACGCCGAAACCTCGACCGGCGTGCAATCGGACGCCAGGACGCTCGCCGAACTCGCCCGCAAACACGGCGCGCTCACCATCATGGACGCGGTTACCTCGCTCGGCGGCACTCCGGTACTGACCGACGAATGGGGAATCGATGCGATCTATTCCGCCAGCCAGAAGTGCCTGTCCTGCACGCCGGGGCTATCGCCAATCAGCTTCAGCGACCGCGTGGTCGAGATGGTGAAGAACCGCAAGGAAAAGGTGCACAGCTGGTTCATGGATGTGAACCTCCTGCTCGGCTACTGGAGCGCGACTAATCGCACCTATCACCACACTGCGCCGACCAATTCGCTGTACGCGCTGCACGAAGCGCTGCTGATGTTGCGCGAGGAAGGCCTGGAGAACGCATGGGCGCGCCACCAGCGCAATCACAAGGCGCTCAAGGCCGGCCTGGAGATGCTGGGATTGAACTACCTGGTCGAAGAACCCTACCGCCTGCCGCAGATGAACGCAGTGACCGTGCTGCCGGGAGTTGATGAAAGGGAAGTACGCCGCCGGCTGCTGCTGGATTACAACCTGGAGATCGGCGCCGGCCTGGGCGATCTCGCCGGCAAGATCTGGCGCTTCGGCATCATGGGTTACTCCTGCAAGATGGAGAACGTGATGCTGTCGCTATGCGCGCTGGAAACGGTGTTTGCGGATCTCGGCTTGAAAGTGGAATTCGGCGCCGCCGAGGCTGCCGCTTACCACGCCTACGCGGCGCTTCCGAACAAAGTGCAGTCGGTGCGCGCCGTCGCCGCCTGAAATAAACCTTTTCACCGCAAAGACGCAAAGAACGCAAAGAAACAGCGGACAACGAAAAAAAGAGCTGTTCATTTTGTTCGACACATGGATAGCCGATATTGACGACCAAGACGGGTTTTGCCAAATGCACGTTCTCCCCGTCCATTTTCTGCATTTCTTTGCGATCTTTGCGTCTTTGCGGTGAAAACGCCTTTCCCGCTACTCAGGATTCTAGTGTCGCCTGGTGATCATGCTGATTTTGCGCCTCACGCCTTTCGCTTGACGCCTCACCTATAAGCCAAGGCGCTGCCAGATCGTGGTGGTCGCGTCGGCCTGGTTCATCGTGTAAAAGTGCAACCCCGGCGCGCCCGAGGCAAGCAGCTTCTCGCATAACGCCGTGACCACATCCAGGCCGAAGGCGCGGATCGAAGTGGTATCGTCGCGGAAACTCTCGAGCTTGATGCGCATCCAGCGCGGGATCTCCGCACCGCAGGCGTCGGAAAATCTCGCCAGTTGCGAAAAATTTCCGATCGGCATGATGCCGGGAACGATGGGGACCGTGATGCCCGCGACCGTGCATTCGTCGACAAAACGGAAATAGGCGTCGATATTGTAGAAATACTGCGTGATCGCCGAGTTGGCGCCGGCGTCCACCTTGCGCTTGAAGTTCTTCATCTCGTCGGCGGCGTTGCGTGTCTGCGGATGGTACTCGGGGTAGCAGGCCACTTCTATCTGGAACCAGTCGCCGGTGGTCTCGCGAATGAATGCCACCAGGTCATTCGCATATCTCAACTCGCCGCTGGAGGCGATGCCCGAGGGCAGGTCACCGCGCAGGGCCACGACGTGGCGGATACCGTTGTCCTTGTAGCGCGCCAGGACTGCGGCAATTTCGGTTTTGCTGGAGGCCACGCAGGACAGGTGCGGCGCCGCGTCCTGGCCCGCCGCGCGGATCTCGAGCACGGTTTCGAGCGTGCCTTGCTGGGTGGAACCTCCAGCGCCGAAGGTCACCGAGAAAAACCGTGGATTGAGCTTCGCCAGCTCCCGCCACGTGGCTCGCAGCTTTTCCTTTCCCTCCGGCGTCTTCGGCGGGAAGAATTCGAAACTGAAAGTCGGTGACGGGTGACGAGTGACGAGTGACATGACAGATCCTTATCTCTCGAGCGATTTCATGAGCGCAGAGATGGAGCGCAGCAGTCCTGAAACAGCGGCGAGAATGTCATCGTCTTGCACCAGATATCCCAAATCTCTCGCAATGAGGACCTGGGTTTCCACTTCGGCGAGAGAACCTCGGGCCACAGAGAGGAATTGCGCGAACTCCCGCTTGCTTCTGCGCGCAGCTCCTTCCGCGATATTGGAGGGCACCGATACAGCCGCCCGTCTCAATTGCGAACTCAATCCGAACTGCTCGTCGGCCGGAAAGCTTTGGGTAACGAGGTAGACAACCCGTACCAGCGCCATCGCATCTTGCCATACACGCAAATCGCGATGGCCTGTCGGTTTCAACTGCCTTTCCCCGTCACCCGTCACCTGTCATTTGTCACCCGTTACTAAGCGGCCACGCCGCTCAGTAACGGTAGTGCTCCGGCTTGTACGGACCTTCCCTCCTGACGCCGATATAGCGCGCCTGCGCATCGGTCAGTTCGGTGAGTTGCGCCGCCAGTTTCCGCAGTTGCAGCCGCGCAACCTTCTCGTCGAGATGCTTGGGCAGGACGTACACGCCCACCCGGTACTTGTCGGGATTGTTGAACAGCTCGATCTGCGCGATGGTCTGGTTGGCGAATGACGAGGACATCACGTAGCTCGGATGCCCGGTGGCGCAGCCGAGATTTACCAGCCGCCCTTCGGCCAGCAGGATGATGCGTTTGCCGTCCGGGAATATGACGTGGTCCACCTGCGGCTTGATGTTCTCCCAGGTGTACTTCTTGAGCGCGGCAACATCGATTTCGTTATCGAAATGGCCGATGTTGCAGACGATCGCCTGGTTCTTCATCTTCCTCATGTGATCATGGGTGATCACATGGAAATTGCCGGTGGCGGTGACGAAGATGTCGCCCTGGTCCGCGGCGTAGTCCATGGTCACCACGCGATAGCCTTCCATAGCTGCCTGCAGCGCGCAGATCGGATCGATTTCCGTCACCCACACCTGCGCCGAAAGCGCCCGCAACGCCTGCGCCGAGCCCTTGCCCACGTCGCCGTAGCCCGCGACCACCGCGATCTTGCCGGCGATCATGACGTCGGTGGCGCGCTTGATGCCGTCAACCAGCGACTCCCGGCAGCCGTAGAGATTGTCGAACTTGGACTTGGTGACGGAATCGTTGACATTTATCGCCGGGAACTTGAGGAGCCCCTCCTTGGCCATCTGGTACAGGCGCTTGACGCCCGTAGTGGTCTCCTCGGTCACGCCCTTGATGTGCACGAGCCGCGTGGAATACCACTTCGGGTCCCGGGCGAGCCTGGCCTTGATGGCGGCGAACAGGAATGTCTCTTCCTCGCTGCCCGGATTCTTCAGCACCGATGAATCGGTCTCGGCGCGCGTGCCCAGGTGCAGAAGCAGCGTCGCGTCGCCGCCGTCGTCGAGGATCATGTTCGAAAAACCGCCGTCCGGCCATTCGAAAATTTGGTGGGTGTAGTCCCAGTACTCCTCCAGCGATTCGCCCTTGTAGGCAAACACCGGCGTACCGGTCGCGGCGATGGCCGCGGCCGCGTGGTCCTGGGTCGAGTAGATATTGCACGAGGCCCAGCGCACCCGGGCACCCAGTGCCTGCAGCGTCTCGATGAGCACCGCTGTCTGGATGGTCATGTGCAGCGAGCCGGTGATGCGCGCACCGCGCAGCGGCTGGGTCGAGGCGTACTCCTCGCGGATCGCCATCAGACCGGGCATCTCGGTTTCGGCAATGCGGATTTCCTTGCGGCCCCAGTCGGCGAGCGACAGGTCGGCGACGTGGAAATCGGCGGACTTCATGGAATTCGGGACGGCAGACATCGACACTCTCCCAGTCAAAACGGAGCGCCGAAATGACAACGGCGCTCCAAACCAATCAAAGGTTTGTGAGCGCCGTTATTTCCTTGCCGAGCCTGGCCTGTCCTCGTGGGGCGGGTCGCAACGCTCCTCAGCAGGGCAAATTATAGGCCGGCAGCGGTTACATGAAAAGTGCCCCTTTGGGACGCTGCGATCAAGCATGCAGAACCCCGAAGGCAAAAGGGACCACATCGGGCGATCCCTTTTTTTGATCCTCGTTCCAGCCTTCCTTTGCGTCCTTGGCGTTCCTTTGCGTCCTTTGCGTCAACGCTTCTATAGCGGCCGGGCAGGCCGCTGCGGCTGTGCATGCAGAACCCGGAAAAACAAAAGGGACCGCACTGTGCGATCCCTTGGTTTCTTATCCCGATCCAGCCCTTCTCCCCGTCTACTGCGTCAGCGCTCCTAAGGCGGCCGGTCAGGCCGCTGCAGTCTGTTTCAGCCCCGCATCCGCTTTCAGGGCTTCCACTTTGTCCAGATTCTCCCAGGTGAACTCCGGCTCGTCGCGGCCGAAATGCCCGTAGGCGGCGGTCTTTTCGTAGATCGGGCGCAGCAGATCGAGCATCTGGATGATCGCTCTGGGACGCAGGTCGAAATGCTTGGCGATCAATTGGCCGATCCTCTCGTCGGATATTTTTCCGGTGCCGAAGGTGGTGACCATCACGCTGGTGGGTTTCGCCACCCCGATCGCGTAGGACACCTGGACTTCGCACTTGCTGGCCAGCCCCGCCGCAACGACGTTCTTCGCGACATAACGCGCCGCGTATGCGGCCGAGCGGTCGACTTTGGACGGATCCTTCCCGGAGAATGCGCCGCCGCCGTGATGGGCGGCGCCGCCGTAACTGTCCACGATGATCTTGCGGCCGGTCAGTCCACAATCCCCCTGCGGTCCGCCGACCACGAAGCGGCCGGTCGGGTTCACCAGATAGTTGATCTTGCCCTTGACCAGATTCTTGGGTAGCACCGGCTTGATGATATTTTCCACCACTGCTTCGCGGATATCTTCGAGCGAAACGTCGGGGGAATGCTGCGTGGACAGCACCACGGTATCGATCGAGTCGGGCTTGCCGTTCACGTAGCGGATTGTCACCTGCGACTTGGCGTCGGGACGCAGCCACGGCAGACGGCCGTCGCGGCGCAACTCCGACTGGCGCTCCACCAGCCGGTGCGCAAGGTGGATCGCCTGCGGCATCAGCACCGGGGTTTCGTCGCAGGCGTACCCGAACATCAGGCCTTGGTCGCCGGCCCCCTGATTGAGCGGATCGTCATGGGCCTTGTCCACGCCCTGCTTGATGTCAGGGCTTTGCTTGTCGTACGCCACAAGCACCGCGCATCCCTTGTAGTCGATGCCGTAGTCGGTGTTGTCGTAGCCGATACGCTTGATAGCGTCGCGCGCAACCTGCTGGAAATCCACCACCGCATTGGTGGTGATCTCGCCGGCCATCACCACCAGACCGGTATTGACCAGCGTCTCCGCCGCCACGCGGGCATGCTTGTCCTGGGTTAAGATGGCGTCCAGAACTGCATCGGAAATCTGGTCGGCCACTTTGTCGGGATGACCTTCGGATACCGACTCGGACGTAAACAGGAAGTCGCTCATTCGTAAGCCTTGCATTCGATCCGGGAAGGTTGTCAGGATAGCAAAAACACGCCAAAAGAACAAAGCGAGAAACCGAATAAGTTCATGCTCATAAGGTTAATGCGGCTGCTTGCCAGAGCGCCGCTGTCCTGGATTCACTCGGCGGGCGCCGCAATCGGTTGGATCGTCTATCTCCTTTCTCCCTCGTACGCTGCGCGTCTGCGCGAGAACCTGCTGCAGAGCGGCGTCTGGCGCGATGAAGCCGAGTATCAGCGCCTGCTCCACCAGAACATTGCCGAATCCGGCAAGGCTGGAACCGAGCTGATGCCCGTATGGTTTCGTCCAGCTTCTGAAGCGCGCAAATTGGTCGTGTCCGTTCAGTCGCTAGCGCTGGTCGAGGAAGCGGAACGGCGCGGCAACGGGATCATCTATCTGACGCCGCATCTCGGTTGTTTCGACGTTGCCGCCTCGTGGTTGGCACAACGCAGTCCAATCACCGTGCTGTACCGGCCGCCGAAGATACAAAGCTTGCAGCCGCTCATCGAAGTCGGGCGCGGCCGGGACGGCGTGCACCTGGCACCGGTCAGTCTCAGCGGCGTGCGCCGACTGCTCAAGGCCCTCAGGCGCAACGAAGCGGTCGGCATCCTACCCGATCAGGTGCCCGGAGTTGGCGAAGGCGCGTGGGCGGAATTCTTCGGGCGACCCGCATTTACGATGACCCTGGTCGGGCGGCTCGTCGAAGCCACCGGCGCAACCGTCATCATGACCGCCGCGGAACGGCTGCCGAATGGCCGCGGCTATTCACTCGATTTCATCCTCGTCGAAGATGACCTGTCGGGCCAGCAGGGCGTGCGTCATCTCAATGCCGCGATCGAGCAGCGGGTCCGGCGCTGCCCCGCGCAGTACCTGTGGAGCTACAACCGTTATAAGGTGCCGGCCGGTGCCCCACCTCCTGACGCAGGCGCTGCTGCGAAAGGCGCGCTGCACTGATGCTGACTCGCCTTGCCATTGGCGTGTTCTGGCTGCTGCATTTTCTGCCCCTCGCAGTTCTGGCGCGTATCGGGGCGGTCGCCGGTCTCGCATTCATGGTCTTCGGTCGCGAGCGACGGGAAGTGGCGCGAACCAATCTGGCGCTGTGTTTTCCGGGATGGGACAAAGCACGCCGCAAGGCCGTGTTGCGGGCTCATTTCCGTGCTCTCGGCAGAAGTTTTGTCGAGGCGGGTATCGTCTGGTGGGGTTCTGAAAAGCGCATCCGGCGCATCGTGCGCATCGAGGGCGAGGAGTACGTACGCGCCCAGGGCGACCGGCGCGTCATCTTCCTGGTGCCGCATTTCGCCGGCATCGAGATGGAAGGACTGCGCATGTCGCTGGACTACAAGGGCATGGCGGTTTACAGCCACCAGAAGAACCGCGTCTTCGATGAATTCCTCGTGCGCGTGCGCAGCCGTTTTCCGGGCACGCGCATGGCGGCGCGGCAGGAGGGTGTCAAGACGCTGCTGCGCGGGTTCAAGGACGGTCTGGGCCTGCAACTTTCGCCCGACCTCGATCTAGGTCCGCGCGACGCCCTATTCGTGCCGTTCTTCGGCGTACAGGCGGCAACCGTCACGGCACTGTCGCGGCTCGCCCGGCTTGCCAATGCCGTCATCGTGCCGGTGGTGGTGCGTCAGTTGCCCGGCGGCGAAGGCTACGTGTTGCGCATGTATCCGGCCTGGGAGAATTATCCCGGCGAAAGCGTGGAAGCCGACACACGCCACATGAATGCATTCATCGAACAGAGGATCCTGGAGATGCCCGAGCAGTACTACTGGGTGCACAAGCGGTTCAAGACGCGCCCGGAAGGTGAACCGAGGATCTATTGAGATGAATCAACCCGCTCGGAACGGCTTCGACGTTTCCGCATTGTGATGCCCGCGGCTCCGGACGACTGCCGCATTGCTCCGCTCGCGATTGCGGACATCGAACCGCTCACCACGCTGGCGCACGAGATCTGGCACCAGCACTATCCCGGTATCATCACGGTCAAGCAGATAGAATATATGCTTGAGCAGCGCTACTCGCCTGATACGATTCGCACCGAGATCGAGAGCGGTGCGGCCCGGTGGGTCAAGCTGCTGGTGAATGGCGAACTCGGCGGATTCGCTTCTTACGAGGCGGACGGCGCGCGGCGCGCCGTGAAGCTCGACAAACTGTACGTGCACCGCCAGTTCCGCGGCAGGGGTTGTGGAGCAGCGCTGGTCCGGCATGTCGAGCAGGCCGCGGACGCCCAGGGCTGCGATAAGGTGTACCTGCAGGTCAACAGGAACAATTTCGACTCGATAGCGGCTTACCGGCGCCTCGGGTTTGAAGTGATGGACAGAGTCAAGACAGACATCGGCGGCGGTTTCCACATGGACGATTACGTGATGGCAAAGGAAATCAGGCCAGAGGCCAGAGGCTAGAGGCAAGAGGAACTGCAAGCCATGGCGCTCACCCCCTTCAAACCGAACGTACCGCAGCTTCGTGCGTTTCGGGTTTTCCTCTCGCCTCTCGCCTCTCGCCTCTAACCTCTTGTGCGAGTCAAGTTCACCAAGATGCAAGGCGCCGGGAACGACTTCGTGGTTGTCGACGCCACCCGCCAACCGCTGCGTCTGGCACCGGAGACCATCCGCAAGCTGGCGCATCGCAACTTCGGCGTCGGATTCGACCAGATGCTGGTGATCGAGCCGGCGCGCACACCCGGAACCGACTTCTACTACCGCGTCTTCAACGCCGACGGCGGCGAGGTGAATCAATGCGGCAACGGCGCACGCTGCTTCGTGCGTTACGTGCACGACAAGGGACTGTCCGGCAAGTCGGCGATCCGAGTGGAAACCGGCTCGGGCGTAATCGAGCCGCGGCTTGAAAAAGACGGGCGGGTAGCGGTGGCGATGGGTGCGCCGGAGTTCGAGCCCGCGAAGATTCCGTTTGTGGCAGAACGTCGCGCGCTAACCTATGCACTTGAAGTCGGCGGCAGGTCTATCGAAATCGGCGCCGTGTCCATGGGCAATCCGCATGCGGTGCAGGTGGTGGCTGACGTCGAGGCCGCGCCAGTGCTGACCGAGGGGCCGTTGATCGAAAAGCATCCACGTTTCCCGCAAGGGGTGAATGCCGGCTACATCGAGATCCACGACCGGCACCGCATCAGACTGCGGGTTTTCGAGCGGGGAAGCGGGGAAACGCTCGCTTGCGGCACCGGCGCCTGCGCCGCAGTCGCGGTAGGGATAGCGCGCGGTCTGCTCGACTCCCCGGTGGAAGTACAGACCCGCGGCGGCAAACTCGAAATCGCATGGCAGGGGGCAGGCCATGCGGTGATGATGACCGGGCCGGCTGAAACCGTTTACGAAGGTGAAATCATCCTGTAACGAAAGATTCGGAATGAGCCCAGAAGACGTTGCCCGCTACCTACAGGATCACCCGGAATTCTTCGAAGAGCATGCCGAAGTGCTGGCGGAAATCCATATTCCGCACCCGCATGGCGGCGGCGCGATACCGATTTCCGAGCGCCAGATCGTCAGCCTGCGTGAGAAAACCAGGGTCCTCGAGGCGAAGCTGCGGGAACTGCTGCAATTCGGCGAGGAAAACGATGCGCTCGGCGAGCGGGTGCATCGCGCGGCCATGGAACTGGTCAAGGCCCCGGACCTCGAGGCGATGTTGAGGGTGGTCTACTACAACCTGCGCGAAGACTTTGCCGTGCCGCATGTGAGCATTCGCCTTTGGAGCGAACCGGATCATCCGCCTCTCGCCGAATTCGGACCAGCGAGCCAGGAGGTGCGGGTTTTCGCCGAAAGCCTCAATCATCCATATTGCAGCAGCAAACCGATGTTCGAAACCGGACAGTGGTTCAGCGAAGCGGAAACCATCGTGAAGTCGTTTGTCTACGTGCCGCTGCGGGCAGACAGAGTGTTCGGCCTGTTGATACTCGCCAGCGAAGACCCGCAGCGCTTCTACCCCGAAATGGGCACGTTGTACCTTAAGCGGCTCGGTGAGCTGGTCAGCACCGGACTCGGCAGATATCTGTAAATGGCCGGCGCAACAGTTTCCCCGCCCCTCCGTGGGGTCGCTGAGCCCGAGCATCCGTACCTTGCCGGTTTCCTGTCCCAGTTGCGGCAGGAACGGCGTTTGTCGCGCCACACCGCCGATGCGTACGCGCGCGACGTGCGCTCGCTGCTCGAACTGGCGGGGACGACGCCGCTCGCGGAACTGCAGATTCACCAGATCCGCCGCTTCGTGGCCCGGCTGCACGGGCGCGGGCTTGGCGGCAAATCGCTGGCACGCCTGTTGTCGGCCTGGCGCGGATTTTTCAACTATCTGGCGCGCGATCACGGGTTCAGCTCCAATCCCTGCACCGGCGTGCGGGCGCCCAAGTCTCCAAAGTCGCTGCCCAAGGCGCTGTCGCCAGACGAAGCCACCCGCCTTGTCAGCATTACTGACGACGACAAGCTGGCGGTACGCGACCGGGCGATCTTCGAGATGTTCTACTCTTCGGGCCTGCGGCTTTCGGAGCTGACTTCGCTCAATCCTGGCGACGTCAGTTTCGCGGATGCCACGGTGCGCGTGACTGGCAAAGGCAACAAGACCAGGCTGGTGCCGGTCGGCAGCTACGCACTGCAAGCGTTGAAGGCCTGGATGACGGTGCGGGAGTTGCTGGCGAAACAGGACGAGACCGCGTTGTTCGTCAGCCAGCACGGCGGTGCCATCACGCCGCGCGCAATCCAGCAACGCCTGAAAACCTGGAGTATCAAGCAGGGGCTCCCCGGGCACGTCCATCCGCACATGCTGCGCCACTCGTTCGCCTCGCACGTGCTGCAATCCAGCGGCGACCTGCGCGCGGTGCAGGAAATGCTGGGTCACTCCAGCATCTCCACCACGCAGGTGTACACGCATTTGGATTTTCAGTACCTTGCGAAGGTCTACGATCAGGCGCACCCGCGCGCGAAACGGAAACCGTCCAAAGGCTGATTCACCACAGAGACACAGAGGCGCGGAGAACAGCAACATAATTCTTCAGGAAACTGGAATCACCGGGATTGCGCGCTATAGCTTTCCTTGATGTTCTGCATTATTGAGGATCTGTTGGTTTTTCCCGGTGTCTCTGTGTCTCTGTGGTTAATTCGGTGTCAGGAAATTGCACAAAATAATACTCAAAGCCGGTCGGGAGAAGTCGCTCCTGCGCCGGCATCCGTGGGTGTTCTCCGGCGCGATCGCACGCGTGGAGGGCTCTCCCAGGCCGGGCGACACCGTGCGCATCGTCGCGCAGGACGGGCGCTTTCTCGCGCTTGCCGCCTACAACCCGGTGTCGCAGATTTCGGCGCGCGTATGGGATTGGCACGAGGACACGCGCATCGAGGCAGGCTTCTTTCGGGAACGGGTCGCGGCGGCGATGCAGATGCGCAAGGCGTTGATCGATACGGAAGCAGACGGGGCAGTGCGCCTGATCCACGGCGAGTCGGATGGCCTCCCGGGGCTGATCGCGGACCGCTACGGCGACGTGGTGGTGATGCAGATTTCGAGCGCCGGCTGCCATCGCTGGCGCGACGCGATCACGGCAGCGCTGGATGAACTGACCGCGGCTCGCGCCCTTTATGAACGCTCCGATGCCGACGTGCTCGAACTGGAAGGACTGGAGCGGCGCATCGGGGTCCTCCGCGGCACGCTCGAACCGCCGCAGGTGGAAATCCGGGAAAACGGCGCGCGGTTCAAAGTCGATGTCGCGCGCGGACATAAAACCGGCTTCTATCTCGACCAGCGCGACAACCGGCACTTTGTCGGCAAGCTTGCGGTCAGCCGGGACGTGTTGAATTGCTTCTGCTACACCGGCAGCTTCACCGTGCACGCGCTTGCGAACGGCGCGAAATCGGTGACCTCGGTCGACTCCTCCGCGGACGCGCTGCAGCTCGCGCAGGAACACGTACGCTTGAACGGCCTGCCGGTGGACCGCTGCGAGTGGATCGAAGCCGACGTGTTCCAGTTGCTGCGAAAGCTGCGCGATCAGGGACGACAATTCGACCTGATCATTCTCGATCCGCCCAAGTTTGCGCCAACGTCGGCGACCGCGGAGCGCGCGGCACGCGGCTACAAGGACATCAACCTGCTCGCATTCAAGCTGCTGCGCCCCGGCGGCTTGCTGGCAACGTTCTCTTGCTCGGGTGGGGTTTCGGCGGACCTGTTCCGCAAGATCGTCGCCGGTGCGGCCCTGGACGCGAGCGTCGATGCACAAATGCTCGGGCAGTTCCACGCCGCGCCCGATCATCCGGTTGCGCTGGCTTTTCCCGAAGGCGAGTATCTGAAGGGGCTGCTGTGTCGCGTCGGCTGAGTTACCAGGAGATATTGCGATGCTGAAAGGAAGCGCATTCCCGCGTTACCGGGAGTCCCCGTCGCGATGAGCGACACCGTACTGACCCTGGTTCGCCACGGAGAAACGGAATGGAACGCCGCAGGCCGGATTCAGGGCCACCTCGACATCCCGTTGAGTGACACCGGCCTGACGCAGGCCGCGGCGCTTGGCCGGCGGCTGGGCAGCGAAGCCTTCGATGCCATTCTGTCCAGCGATCTCGAACGGGCGTTGCAGACTGCACGCCCTATCGTGCGTCATTCCGAGCAGACCATTCTTTTCGACACCCGCCTGCGCGAACGCCATCTGGGCGTGCTGCAGGGATTGACCGGCGAGGAAGCGGCGATCCGGCAACCGCACGCCTGGGGAGCGTTCAAAGCACGCATCCCGGAGGCAGCCCTCGAAGGCGGAGAAACCTACGGCGAGTTTTCGCGACGCGTGGTCGGGCTGATCGAGGAGCTGCTGAGGACCCACACGGGCAGTCGGCTCCTGCTGGTCACCCATGGCGGAGTACTGGATGCGGCCTATCGCCACGCCACCGGAATGCCGCTCAGCGCGCCGCGGGATTTCCCGATCTTCAACGCGTCAGTCAACATGCTACGCCACCGCAACAACCTCTGGACCGTCGAGTCCTGGGGAGACGTCAGCCACCTGCCCCGGGAACTGGCGCTGGACGATACGTGAGTAAGGCAAGGATGAAGGCGGAAGGATGAAGAAAGGCGGTGAACGTTGATTGCAAGAGTCTGGGCGCTCCTGCCCCGTCTACGCAGTTCTTTGCGTTCTCTCTTTTTCTCCTTTGCGTACTTTGCGTCAACGCTCTTACGGTGTCTTCGGGGGCCAGCCGTGGGCTTCAGACTGGCATGTGCGGCACCATGCATAAAGCGCATCGTAGATCACCATCCCATGATCGAGCATTTTGTGGTCATCCGGAAAATTGTGCGACAACCCGAGTGAGAGGGCGAGCAACCCAGCGGCCTGCGGAGCAAGTTCCAATTGCGCGGTGTCGGCGCCGCGAACGATGACCGCAAGCTGAGCCAGTGCGGGATCGACTAATTGGTATTTGGAAAGAAAAGCATCGAAGCTGCACAGCTTGCCGACATGGGAAAGTTCTACACCGGGGATGTCGTACGGAACAGCAGCGGCTGCGGCGGCGATGCGCAGTACGTCCCCGGACGGCACGAACAGGAACTCGGGTTCGGGATCGATAAAGCGCGCGATCAGCCAGGGACAGGCGATGCGGTCGATCTTCGGGCGTTCACGCGTGATCCATTTCATTCGCGCCTCCCATTGCTAGAGCAATGTTCGTGCGGCCTGCACTACGAGCCCGGCAGCGCCGCAGACGGCGATCACCGGAATGATGCCGGTCTTGTAGCGGAACAGCGCGACTACCGCGCCGAGCGCGATCAGCAGCGCCGGCCATTCCAGGTGGCCGTGCAGGCCGTCCGGCCAGAAAACGTGTACCGCAAAGAACACAGCAAGGTTGGCGATTACGCCGACCACCGCGGCGGTGATCCCGGTCAGCGGCGCCGTTAGATGCGGCTGGCGGTGGGTGGTCTCGATCACCGGCGCACCGGCGAAGATGAACAGGAACGACGGCAGGAAGGTGAACCAGGTGGCCACCACTGCTCCGGCGATGCCCGCCAGAGCCAGTGACTCTGAGCCGAATACGGAGTGTGTCCAGGCGCCGACGAAGCCGACGAAGGCCACCACCATGATTAGCGGGCCAGGCGTAGTTTCACCGAGCGCCAGGCCGTCGATCATCTGCACCGGGGTCAGCCATTGGAAATGCTGCACGGCGCCCTGTACGACGTAAGGCAACACGGCGTAGGCGCCACCGAATGTAAGCAGCGCCGCCTTGGTGAAGAACCAGCCCATTGCGCTCAGCGTGTTCGCCCATCCGAACAGGAGCGCGATCGCGCCCATCGAGACGGCCCAGAGCGAAAGCCCGACCGCGATCACACGCGCGATCCCGCCCCAGCGAAAATGCGCATGCGCGGGTGTCGGCGTGTGGTCGTCGATCAGCGCCGGGCCGTAGTCCCTTCTGGATTCGGCATGCGCACCACCGGTGGCGAATTTCTGTGGCGCAACGCGCCCTCCGATCAAGCCGATGACGCCGGCGGCCAGTACGATCGCGGGAAATGGCATATTGAAGAAGTTGATCGCGATGAACGCCGCGGCGCTGATCGCCCACAGCGTTTCGTTCCTCAGCGCGCGTGCGCCAATGCGCCAGGCGGCGTAGAGCACGATCGCAGTAACCGCGGGTTTGATTCCGTAAAGAATGCCAGCCACCAGCGGCGTGCTTCCCCACACCATGTAAATCCACGACAGCGCGATCAGGATCACAAGCGAAGGCAGGACGAACAACGCCCCCGCAGCGATGCCTCCCAGCGTGCCGTGCATCAACCAGCCGAGGTAGGTGGCCAGTTGCTGCGCCTCGGGACCAGGCAGCAGCATGCAGTAGTTGAGCGCGTGCAGGAAGCGGCGTTCCGAGATCCAGCGGCGGCGCTCCACCAACTCCTGGTGCATCACCGCGATCTGCCCAGCCGGGCCGCCAAAGCTGATAAAGCCGAGCTTCAGCCAGTACAGCAGGGCCTCGCGCAACGAAACTGCGGCCGGCGCGGCCTCAGCGTTGACGGACGAACGTGCCATAAAGAAAGTTAAGAAGCTTCTCTGCCTCGCGCAGCAACTCGTCGTCGTCCGTGAACGTCGCCTGTGCGCCACGCAGGATGGCCTCAAAGCCGACGGCTTCGGGCACGGGCACACCACCTACGTCAAGGTAGTGAATCAGCGTGCCGATTTTTTCCACGCCAGGATCGTGATCGAGATCGAAACTCGTTGCCAGTACTTCGAACGTAACTCTGCTACCGATATGCGTGAACGTCGCACCGTCGAAATCGAAACCGAGCGCGCCTTCCGGGCAATCGCCCGGCTTGTCGAGCCAGAGAATGCGCGCCTCCGGATCGATGAAGCGCCGGATCAGCCAGGCGCTTGCCAGGCGATCGGCCCACGGGCGCTTGCGCGTAGCCCAGGTGCGGCCACGGTACTCGGCAACATCGAGTTTGCGAACGCGGCCCTCGACCGGGCGCGGTTCGTCGGGGGAGAGAACGGCGTTGGCATCGGCGAGGAAATCCTTGAGAGCCAGTGTGGTTTGTGATGCCGCGCGTGCCGGGAAGAAATCCAGAGCGACGAGATTTTCGACTTCGCGACGCAACCGAGCGGCTGCTGTGCCGACCGCGCCGGCATCCATCTTTGGCAGCTTCTTGCGTACGTCGCGGATTTCTCCGAGCAGCTTTTCGTAGTCGGTGGTGCGGTCGAACAGCACCTCGAATTCCCGTTGTTGTTGCGCGTCGCGCGCGTCGAGTTCCAAGACCTGCACGTTGCCTTCTGCGGCGGCAACCTCCTGTTCGAGTGCGCGCAGGGACTCCCGGAACGCCGGCCGGTTCGGCAACAAATAGACGCCATCGCGCAGAACCGCGGTGCCGAGCGACTTCAATGCTCGCCACACCCGCATGCGCAAGGCGCTCTGCTGCCCCTGTACGGTGAGCAGGAACAGCAACCAGGCTGGGCGCCGGGCATCCGTTACGGAGTCCTCTGTCAACGCGGTGGTCTTTGCCTCGTTCATGGTTGTCTTTAATATAACATATATGTAGTATATATAACTCAATCGAGCTGAATCGGGCTTGAGCTTGACTGAAAATATCATTTAAAACAGAAGAGTAGTGAGATTTTAAGCGTTGCCCTACCCCCAAAGATTGGATCGGAAGACAACTTATCAGGAGACTGGACATGAAAATCGATACGCAATTGGCGCGGTTCGCCGTGGTCGCTTTACTCGCGTCCCCAATCGTCGTAACTGCGCCGGCTGCAACCGCAAAGGTCTATGACGATCAGGAAACAGCGGCGCTGGTGCGAGCGTTGTCGGGCAGCAAGATCTCGCTGCTTGAAGGTCTGCGCCAGGTCGGCAAGGACGACGAAGCAGCGATCTCGGCCAAGTTCGAGTTCGACGACAACCACAAGCTTTCGCTCTCCGTGTATACCGCGGAGAAAGGGCTGGCGGTGGATGCGGAACACAACGTGCTGAAGGAATTCAGCGGCAGCCCGGAAGCAACAGCGTGGGCACCGGAAGCCGAAGTGTTCAAGGACATCCCTCACGTTGCGCGCGCCTCTGAGCATTTGACGCTCATGTCGGTCTCGCATTTCACACTCGCCGACATCGTTGCGATAGCACAGAAGCGACATAAAGGAACGGTGTTTTCGGTTACGCCTGCGGTAATCGAGAAGCACCCGGTTGCGGTGGTCTTGATTGCTGACAAAAGCAAGGTCGTCGAACTCGACATCGACATGGTCACAGGTCAGCGCGTGGGCGGGGATCGTTGAATGTTTCATCCGGTCGTGGAGGTTGGCATGAAGACATGGCTGAAGTGTGCCTGTTTGATACTGGTGGTTGCGGTTGCGTTGCCAGTGACAGCGGCGGAGCTCGACCTTGCCAGGATCGAGGCGTTGACGGGGCTCAAAGGCAAACTCAACGAGGCGGAGGGCGTGTTCAAAGTCACGTTCCCGCGTACCGACATCAAGGCGACAGTGACGGGCGTGCGCATGAACCCCGAGCTGGGTTTGACTGCCTGGGCTGCATTCACCCGCGCCGGCGATCACACCATGGTGATGGGCGACATCGTGCTGCTCGAATCCGAGGTCAATCCGGCGATGAGCGTGGCACTCGACAACGGTCTCGAAGTCACCGCGCTCCACAACCATTTTCTGTGGGACAACCCGAAAGTGATGTTCATGCACATCGGCGGGATGGGGGAAGAGGAAAAGCTCGCGGGAGCAGTCGGCAAGGTTTTCGACAAGCTGAAAGCCATGATCCGTGACAAGCCGACACCCCCGCACGCGCAGATCGATCCCGCACAGACGTCGCTCGACGGCAAGCGCATCGCCGAGATCGTCGGCACGCCGGGCGCTCTCAAGGACGGCGTGTACAAGATCGTGATCGGCCGCACCATCGACATGGGCGGGCACAAAGTCGGCAAAGAGATAGGGGTCAATACCTGGGCCGCTTTTGCCGGCAGCGACGAACTCACTGTGGTGGACGGCGATATCGCGATGCTCGAGCCCGAGGTGCAAGGCGTGCTGAAAGCGTTGCGCGCCGGCGGAATTAACATTGTCGCAATTCACAATCACATGACCTCCGAAAGCCCGCGGATGGTGTTCCTGCACTACTGGGGAATCGGGCCCACCACGCAGCTAGCGCGCACGCTGCGCGCCGCGCTCGACACTCAGCACCTGGATTGAGGTGAGCACGAAACGATTCTCGGTGCTGCTGGCGATGGTTGCCGCTGGGTGAGCGGTCGATCGTCGATGAATCGCCGGTTTTTGTCTCGGCTCGCGGTAGCGGAGGTCTTTCTCGCAATGAGCCATAGCGTCGCGGCCCAGGGCGGCCCTCCGCTTCTCACCGACGATCCCGATACTCCGGGAAACCGGCACTGGGAAATCAACACCGCCTACACGGTCGAACGGGTTCGCGACGAAGAATCCAAAAATCTGCCACGGATCGACATCAATTACGGTCTGGGCGAGCACATTCAACTTAAGTACGAAGTGGCGTGGATGTCGCTGGACCAAGGCGATGCCTCCGGGTCCCGCAGCGGCCTCAGCAATTCACTGATGGGGGTGAAGTGGCGTTTTCTCGATGAAGAAAAAGCCGGGTTCAACATGTCCGTTTATCCTCAGGTCGAATTCAATAACCCTACCGCGTCCGACGACCGTGGCCTGGCAGATAGAGGTCCCAACCGGCTGCTGCCCATCGAGGCCAGCAAATCGTTCGGAGCCTGGCGGCTGGTAGGCGAAGTGGGTTATTGGTTCATGCATGACCAGCCTGATCAATGGATCTACGGCGTGGCTGTCGGCTACCCCTACTCGGAGACCCTGGAGCTGTTGGGCGAACTTCACACCACAACCGATCGCTCGTTTCAGCATGACGATACGGTACTTAACTTAGGTTTCCGCAAGCACCTGAGCGAGCGCTTTACATTAATTGCCTCAGCAGGTACCGGGTTACGAAATTCCGATGAGCGTACTGAACTCGTGGGCTATTTCGGCCTGCAGATGCATTTCCGATAAGGATCCATCAATGAACAACTTTTTCCTGCCCCTACTCCTTACCTGCTCCTGCGTTTTCCACGGCGCCGCAGTCGCGGGAACCGGGCCCACCTTGCAGGAAACGCAAAGGATCGAGCTGCCGGGGGTGCAGGGGCGCATCGATCACATGGCGGTCGATTTGCCGACCAGGCGCCTATTCGTGGCTGCGCTGGGAAACAACACCGTCGAGGTAATCGACCTCCAAACCAAACGTCTGATCAAGAGCCTGACAGGCCTGCAGGAGCCACAGGGGCTGCTGTTGGTTCCCGAAGTCAAACAACTCATCGTGACCAACGGCGAAAGCGTTTCTGCCAGGGTATACGACAGCGCCAGGCTTGAACCGCTGAAGGATATTCGTCTAAGGGAAGACAACGACAACATCCGTTTCGACCCGGACTCGAAGCTTGGCTACATCGGTTGTGGGGTAGGCGCACAGGGCGCCCTGGCGGTCGTCGATACCCAGACCAACGCCCTGAGCGGAGAGATCGCGTTAAGTGGCCACCCGGAATCCTTCCAGCTCGAACGCAAGGGCAAACGCATCTTTGTAAACGTTCCTTCGGCGCGCAAGATCGAGGTGGTCGACCACGAAAAACAGCAAGTGGTGGCCGCTTGGTCCGTTCCCGCGCGCGGCAACTTCCCGATGGCGCTGGACGAGGAGCATGCCCGGCTGTTCATTGGAACCCGTAGTCCGGCAAAGCTGCAGGTTCTGGATACCGGCTCCGGCCGCGTGGTCGCGGAATTCGACAGCGCCGGAGACGCAGATGACATCTTCTATGACCGCGATGCACACCGCATTTACGTCTCCGGCGGTGAGGGATTTGTATTCGTCTTCGAACAGACCGATCCCAACCAGTACCGCCTTCTCGACAAGGTGGCCACTAGAAAGGGTGCGCGCACCTCGTTGTTCGTGCCGGAGTGGCAAACCTTATTTGTGGCGCTACCAACGGGCCCCGATGGAAACGCGGAAATCCGGGCGTACAAGATAATGCGTTAGGCCCGGGGTGGAGACTCGGGGTGGGTGGTGCCGACCCATCCACCGGATCGCCGCATGTAAGAAATGGAAAAACATCTTTTAGATTAACAGGAGATTTGTTAATGCGATCTGCCATAGCCACATTGATTACTTTCGCGACCATGACCATTGCGCATGCTGAAACCATCAATTTCGATCGGGACGAAGTAGGAAATGTCCCCACGGGCTGGACAGCGGGCGTCACGGGGCGCGGTTCGCCAAAATGGGTGGTGCAGGCAGATCCGACTGCCCCCAGCAAGCCAAACGTATTGATGCAATCGGGCCAAGGTACTTTTCCCTGGTGCGTGAAAAAGGACGTATCGATTGGCGATGGCTTCGTCGAAGTGAAATTCAAGTCCATTTCAGGTCGCGAGGACGAAGCCGGCGGGCTGGTCTGGCGCTGGAAGGACGGCGACAACTATTACGTGGCCCGGGCCAATGCGCTCGAAAACAACGTGTCCTTGTACCACACCAGCCGCGGCAGCCGAATTACCATTAAGTATGCGGACGCGCCCGTGCCGGCCAACCAGTGGCATGCCTTGCGCGTCGAATTCACCGGCAAGCGCGTCAAGGTTGCTCTCGATGGCAAGCAGTACATCGATGTGGAAGATGCACACATCGCGGGTGCCGGGGCGGTCGGCGTGTGGACAAAGGCGGACAGCGTTACCGTCTTCGACGATTTCTCCTGGGGCGGCAAGTAGCGCTATGAAGTGGATGGTCATGTACGACACACTGTACGCTTGGTGCAAATTTTGTCAGAGTGAGCCGCATGGCTGGCCGTCCAAACTGTGACTAACGACACTCGCACGGCCGCGCGCGAGTGCAGCACCGCGCCGAGAGAAGAATCCGCCGTTATCCGTTGACTGCGGGCCGGGACGCTATCTACTCAGGGAGGAAAGTCATGAGGCTGGTATCGGTCGCACTGGATCGCCCGGTCACGGTGTTCGTGATCGTGTTGGCAATCGTACTGGCCGCGTGGGGGGCGATTTCCCGGATGAAGGCGGATATCTTCCCCAAGCTGGGGGCGCCGGCCATCTACGTGGCGCAGCCGTTCGGCGGCATGGATCCCTCTCAAATGGAAGGCTATCTTACCTACTACTACGAGTACCACTTCCTTTACATCACCGGGATCGAGCACGTCGAATCGAAGAACATCCAGGGCATCGCCATGATGAAGCTCGTGTTCCATTCGGACACGGACATGAGTCAGGCGATGGCCGAGGTGGTCGGCTATGTCAACCGGGCCAGGGCGTTCATGCCTCCGGGTGCGGTCCCGCCCTTCATCATGCGATTCGACGCGGGCAGCGTACCGGTCGCGCAACTCGTTTTCTCCAGCGCGACTCGCACGCCGGGCGAGATGCAGGACATCGCGCTAAACCGGGTGCGACCGATCTTCGCTACGCTACCCGGTGTCTCGGCGCCGCCCCCCTTCGGCGGCAGCCAGCGGACCATCGTGGTCCAAGTCGATCCCGAGAAAATGCGAAGCTACAGAATCTCTCCGCAGGACGTCGTCACGGTTGTCAATCGAGGCAGCACCGTGCTGCCATCCGGGAATGTGCGAACGGGCGACCTCCTGCGCATTTCCTCGACGAACGCCGCTCTCGGTGGAAACATCCAGGAGCTGCTCGACACCCCACTCCGCTGGGGGCCCGGTCCGACCGTATACCTGCGGGACATCGCGACCATCGTCGATACCACGGACCTGGTCGTCGGGTTCGCGCACGTGGATGGGAAACGCACGGTCTACATTCCTGTGACCAAGCGCGCCGACGCCTCGACGCTGGACGTCGTGCGTCGAGTGCGGGACGCGCTCCCCAAGATGCGGGCTGCCGCGCCTGAAGACGTCAAGATCGACCTGGTGTTCGATCAATCGGGCTATGTGGTAGGCGCCCTGCGATCCCTGATCTTTGAGGGGCTGCTCGGCGCGGTACTGACCGGCTTGATGGTGCTGCTGTTTCTGCGCGATTGGCGAAGTTCTCTGATCGTGGTCGCCACCATACCCTTCGCTTTGCTGGGCGCCGTAGTCGGCCTTTGGGCCCTGGATCAGACGATCAACATCATGACGCTGGGTGGTCTCGCTCTCGCGGTGGGTGTACTCGTGGACCAGGCCACCGTCGTCATCGAGAGCATCCATGCGCACAGGGCATTGGGTCTGTCCAAGGCGCGTGCCGTGGTCGAAGCATCCAAGCGGACAGCATTCCCCTTGTTGCTGGCAATGCTCTGCATTCTGGCTGTATTCCTGCCGTCGTTCTTCATGACCGGAACTGCGAAGCAACTGTTTGTCCCGCTATCCCTGGCGGTGGGGCTTTCCATGGTCGTCTCGTATCTGCTCTCGGGCACGTTCGTGCCAGTGCTTGCGACGCGATTCATGAGCGATGAACACGGGGCGGAGAGACATGGCTTCTTTGAGAAGTTTCGCTCCCGGTACGCGGGCTATCTCGAAACCGTTCATCGAATCCGATGGCCGCTGGTCATCGCGTACATCATCGTTTGCGGTGGACTGGTAGCGATTCTCTTGCCATGGGTGGGCGCCGAGATCTTTCCGACGGTTCAAACGAACCAGGTTCAGCTACGGCTTCGCGCACCGACCGGAACTCGCGTAGAGAAGACCGAACTCATTGCATTGCGGGCGATGGACATCATCAAGCAGGCGGTTGGTCCTGACAATGTCGAGATAACGACCGGATTCATCGGCGTAGCAACGCCCAACTATCCGATCAACCCGATTTACCTGTTCACCAATGGTCAGCACGAAGCCGTGCTCAAGCTCGCGTTGAAATCCTCAGCCCCGCACGCCGGAAGCGTGTTGGAAGAAGAACTGCGTGGAAAACTCAAGGAAGCCTTGCCCGACACAACGGTCTCGTTCGAACCGGCCGATATCATCGGTCAGGTCATGAGCTTCGGCTCTCCGACGCCGATCGAGGTGGCTGTGCAATCTCCGAATCTGGCGATCAGTCGTCCTTTCGCGGAGACCGTGCGAGCGCAGTTGGCCAAGCTTCCATTCTTGCGCGACCTGCAGTACGCGCAACCCTTGGATTATCCGACTATTGATGTGACCATCGATCGTGATCGAGCGGGGCAGTTCGGCCTGGCCATGTCCGATGTCGCTCGATCGCTAGTGCCGGCCACCTCGTCATCCCGAAACACGGACCTTAACTTCTGGCGCGATCCGAGGAGCGGAAATGCCTTCCAGATCCAGGTCGAGGTGCCGCAAAACAGAGTCGCTTCGTTAGAAGACTTACAGGGCATGCCGGTGATGCGTCCTGACGGCGCGAACGGTTCGGCGTCGCGACCGCTGCTGGCTGACGTGGCAAGCCTGCGATACGGAACCACCATGGGTGAAGTGGACCGATACAACATGCAGCGCGTCATCAGCTTCACCGCGAACGTGTATGGGATGCCCTTGGGGCAAGCGATCGCGCAGATCCGGCAAGCCGTCGCCGGAGCGGGAGAAGCGCCCCGAGGCGTGAATGTCTTTCTGCGCGGCCAGGCGCCCGCGTTCGAGGAGACGCTTTCCGGTCTGCGAACGGGTCTGGTCTTCGCGGTGGTCGTGATCTTCCTGTTGCTGGCAGCAAACTACGAATCGGTACGCCTGTCCCTTGCCGTCGTTTCCACGGTCCCGGCCGTGGTTCTGGGCGTCATCCTGATGCTGTTGCTGACCGGCACGACGCTCAACGTGCAGTCCTTCATGGGGGCGATCATGGCCATCGGGATTTCCGTTGCCAACGCCATTCTGTTAGTGACCTATGCGGAGGACGCCCGCCGAGGCGGCATGTCCGTTCAAGAGGCTGTCAAAGACGGCGCCACCGGGCGATTACGGCCGATCCTGATGACGGCCCTGGCGATGATGGCCGGCATGGTTCCGCTGGCACTGGCTTACGGCGAGGGCTCCCAAGCGGCGCCGCTTGGGCGTGCCGTGATTGGCGGCCTGCTGGCCGCCACCGTGGCGACCCTTACCGTGTTGCCCGCTGCTTACAGTCTGCTGCAGTCTCGTGCCGGAGCCGGATCGGCGTCCTTGAATCCAGATAACCCAGCGAGCAAATATTATGATCGTGGCTGAACTTGCTGTAGCTCTGATACTGGCGGCTGCGCCTGCCGCGCCGACGCCTGTCGAGATCGTTCAGGTCATATCCAAGCCGGTCGAGAGGGAAATGAAGTTGCCCGGCGAGCTGCGCCCGTACCTGAGCGTTCCTCTCCATTCCAAGGTCACAGGCTTCGTCGACCAGGTAAACGTGGACCGCGGGAGCACTGTCAAGCAGGGACAGGTGCTCATTACCTTGGTTGCGCCCGAAATGACGGCGCAGATCGCGGAGGCCGAGTCGAAGGTCAGGGCGCTGCAGCTGCAGCAGGCCGAGGTTGAAGCGAAACTCGGTGCAGTCCAGAGCGCGTACGAGGCGATGAAGTCGGTCGCGGCAGATGCTCCAGGGTCGGTGGCGGAGGTCGATTTGATCAATGCGCAGAAGAATGCCGACGCGGTTCGGGCGCAAATGCGGGCAGTGGGCGGCTCCGTCGAGGCCGCGCGGGCGTCTGCACGTGCCTATCGTGTCATGGAGGCCTATCTGAGGATCTCCGCACCATTCGGCGGCGTCATCACCGAGCGCAACGTTCATCCCGGCGCACTAGTGGGACCCAACGCGGGGGCTGGGCAATTGCCGGTGCTGAGGCTGGAACAGGTGTCGCGATTGAGGCTGGTCGTTGCCGTACCGGAAGCGGTCGTCGGAGGCATCGTCGATGGTGCGCGGGTTTCGTTTACCGTGCCAGCGTTCCCGGGCGAGGATTTCAGCGGCGTGGTCCGCCGGATCGCCCATTCCGTGGATGAGAAAACACGATCCATGGCGGTCGAACTCGATGTAGACAACGCCGCTTTGAGGTTGGCTGCGGGAATGTATCCGGAGGTCACCTGGCCGGTGCGAAAGGACCGCCCTTCGCTCCTGGTGCCGCCAACGAGCATTGTCACGACGACGGAGCGCACGTTTGTCATCCGTGTCAAAGACGGCAAAGCGGAATGGGTCAACGTGAAACGAGGGCCAAGCATGGGGGACCTCGTCGAGGTTTATGGCGTGTTGAAAGCAGGGGACACCATTCTGCGTCGGGGAACGGATGAGATCAGACCTGGCACGGCGGTTACCCCGTCCGCTGCCAAGGGCTAGACAGCCACGCCACTACTACGATCTCGCTCAGAGCTTGATATGCAAATGGAAACCCTTCAGCAGCGTGCAACGGATCGCTCTCTACGCTTGTTAGGCGATGGCGCTACGTGGAGGATCGTCGCTCTTGCGTTCATCACGGTCCTCGGCGCCCTCATGCCGGGTTGCGCTGCGGTCGGACCGAATTACGCGCGGCCGAAAGACGCCGTCCCGAACACATTCAAAGAGGCCGGGCCCTGGAAAGAGGCGGTGCCCCAGGATCTACTCGCCCGTGGCGACTGGTGGGAGATATTCGACGATCCTGCCCTGACCGATTTGGAACTTCAGGCCCGGAAGACCAACCTCGGCCTCCAGGCTGCGGCCGCGAGAGTGCAGCAGGCACAGGCCGTTGCGGGGATTTCCGGGTCATTCCTGTATCCGGAATTGAACTTTAATCCCAGCGCCTTCCGTTACGCCGTTTCCAAGACCCGCCCCGACCAGCCAAGCAAACAACTCGGCAACGTAGCCTATGACATCAATGACTTTAGGGTACCGCTCTATGCCAGCTACGAAGTGGATGTCTGGGGAAAAATCCGCCGGCTGACTGAGGCGGCGGGCGCGCAGGCGAAAGCGAACCTCGCTGCCTACTACACGGTGCTGTTGACTCTGGAGGGGGACATCGCGCAAACGTACTTCCTCATTCGAGCCAGCGACGAGGATCTGCGCATCTTGCGCGAGAACATCGCGCTTCGCAAACGCGCCCGAGACCTCGTCGCCGCGCGCACCAAGGGCGGTCTATCCAGCGAGCTCGATCTCGCGCGGGTGCAGACCGAACTGTCGTTTACCCAGGCCGACGCGCAAGCCGCCGCCAGGCGGCGAACCGAGCTGGAGTACACCCTCGCGGTGCTCGTTGGTGTTCAGCCTGAGCAATTTCACATCGAGGAACGGCCGTTCGAACTGAAGGCTCCCGCGATCCCGGTCGGTCTGCCTTCGGACCTCTTACAACGACGGCCGGATATTGCCGAAGCGGAGCGTCGCCTCGCCGCGCGGAATGCCGAGATCGGCGTAGCCAAGGCGGCCTATTTCCCTTCCATCCGGCTGACGGGTGCGGTCGGCGTCGAGAGTTTCAACGTGAGCGAGTTGTTGAACCAGGACAGCCGGATCTGGGCGATCGGAGCCTCGCTATGGCAACCTGTGTTCAACGCTGGTCGCATCGGCTTCGACGTGGATCGAGCCAAGGCGGCCTATGCGGAGAATCTCGCTGTCTATCGTGATCGCATATTGCGAGCCTTCCAGGAGGTGGAAAGTTCTCTCGCTGGATTGCATATCCTCGATGAACAGGCGCAATACCAGGCAACCGCACTGGAGAACGCAGACAAGGCGACGCAACTGGCCACCGCCCGGTACAACAAAGGGTTGGTTGCGCTGATCGATGTGATCGATGCGCAGCGCACCTCGTTGCTGGCACAGCGTCAGGCGCTGCAGGTTCTCAATACCCAGATGCTCACTACCGTTGCGCTGATAAAGGCGTTGGGGGGCGGTTGGGGCGAACGGCAACTGTCCTATAGAACCACACGCTGACGACTCGCTTCGATAGGCGTGACGAGATGGATATGCTCGTGGGCGCCGCGCGCGCCGCGATGAAGATATCTTTGTGCGTTATACGCTCAGGTTTCAGGCGTACTCCAGGGGCGTCTGATTGTCCTCTCGTGTTCTCATAACCGGAGCATGGCCTCAGTCCTGACATTTTCCGGCCAACGCGCTACACTGCTTTGCGCCGGACCCAAAACAATATGAAACTGCGACGCCTCCTTTTCGGGCTGTTGACGCTGCTGCTGCTCTCCGCGCAGCAGGCTGCGCTCGCGCACGGCGTCACCCACACGGGCAAGCCGCCGCCGGCGAAGGAACAACTTGCCCACTCCAAACTGTGCGGCAAGTGCGTCAGTTTCGAGAAGTTGGGTCACGCGGTGCCCGGCACCGCCCCGGCGATCCTTCCGCTCGTTCCGGTCTTCCAGCAACCTGTCGGCGCGCGTTATTTTTTCCGTCCGCGCCAGGTTGCCGCGTTCCACAGCCGCGCCCCTCCCGTTCTCCTCTAGCAAAGCAATTCGAATCCGTCCGCGACGAAATCGCGCCGCGCCGTATTGGTTTGTCATGAGGAGAAGCATTCATGTTCAGGAAGAACATCCTGGCGGCGGCCGTTGCCACCGTCTTTGTCGTCCCCGCGTTCGCGTTCGCCGCGGACGATGCGGAAATCAAGAAAATCCGGGAAGAAATTGAATCCATCAAAGACGGCTACGAAACGCGTATCCGCCAGCTCGAGCAGCGCCTTGAGAAAGCCGAGCAAAGCACCGCCACGGCAACGCCCGCCGCACCCGCGCAATCCGCGCCCGCTTCAGCGAACGCATTCAACCCTGCGATCTCGCTGATCCTGGGGGGGCAGTTCAACAACCTGCAGCGGGATCCGGGAACCTATCAGATCGGCGGCTTCATTCCCGGCGGGGACGAAATCGGTCCCGGCAATCGCAGTTTCAATCTCGGCGAGTCCGAACTCACCGTGTCGGCGAGCATCGATCCCTATTTCTCCGGTTTCTTCGTCATGGCAGTCACCCCGGAGAATGCAGTCTCGGTGGAGGAAGGCTATGTGCATAGCACCGGCCTCGTTCCCGGCGTCACTTTGAAGTTTGGCCGCTTCCTGTCCGGATTCGGTTATCTCAACGAAATACACGCCCACGCCTGGGACTTCGTCGACGCGCCGTTGGTGCACCAGGCATTTTTCGGCGGGCAACTGAAGGAAGAGGGGCTGCAGGCACGCTGGCTGGCGCCGACCCCGGTATTCCTGGAATTCGGACTGGAAACGGGACGCGGCGCGAACTTCCCGGGCTCGGAGCGCAACAAGAACGGCGTGAACTCCGGAATGATCTTCGCGCATGTGGGCGACGATGTCGGCATCAGCAACAGCTACCGCTTCGGCGCGTCCTACCGGGTCGCGCACGCGCAGGATCGGCCGTATGACGACTTCGACGCCAGCGGAACGACATTAGTCACCAACGCCTTCACCGGCGACAGCAAGATGTGGGGAGTGGATTTGGTCTGGAAGTGGGCGCCGAACGGCAATACGGTGGATCGCAACTTCAAGTTCCAGGCGGAATACCTTCGCCGCAAGGAAGACGGCGATCTCGTGTTCGATACCGCGGGCCTCACCCCGGCGGCCGGTGCAAGCGGTGCCTATCGCTCCAGCCAGTCGGGCTGGTACATGCAGGGCGCCTACCAGTTCATGGCGCGCTGGCGCGTAGGGTTGCGCTACGAAGAACTGGACAGCGGCAACACCGATGTCGGTCTGGTCAACAGCGGTACGCTCACTGCGGCCGACTTCCCTCGCCTTGCGCAGAACGATCCCAAGCGGACGACCGCGATGATCGACTTCTCGCCGTCGGAGTTTTCGCGCTTCCGCCTGCAGTTCGCGCGCGACGAGGCCAGGTTCAACGAAGCCGATAACCAGGTTTTCCTGCAATACATCATGAGCCTCGGCACGCACGGCGCACACAAATTCTGAACCGGCCCGCGATGATCGACGAAACATCATGCGCATTGACGCGCAACAGATACGAGAGGATACGGACATGAACAGATGGCTGACATTGGCGGGCGCCGCAGCGTTATCGCTTGCGTGCTCCCCGGTATTTGCCGCGGTGAATGTTTTCGCCTGCCTGCCCGAGTGGGCGGCGCTGGCGAGCGAACTCGGCGGCGACAAGGTTTCGGTTTACCAGGCTTCGAATGCGCTTCAGGACCCGCACCGAATCGAGGCTCGCCCCAGCCTGGTGGCACGCATGCGCAGCGCCGATCTGGCGATCTGCACCGGTGCGGAGTTGGAGATCGGCTGGCTGCCGGTGCTGTTGCAGACCGCCGGAAACCAGAAAGTCCAGCCGGGCAAGCCGGGTTTCATCGCCGCGGCGGAATTGGTCGACCGGCTGGAAATTCCAACGCGCCTGGATCGCGCGGAAGGCGATATCCATCCGGCAGGCAATCCGCACATCCAACTCGATCCGCACAATGTCGCCAAGGTGGCGGCCGTGGTGACGCAGCGACTGCAGCAGCTCGATCCCGCGAATGCCGCCTACTACGACACGCGCGGCAAGGACTTCCAGGCGCGCTGGCAACAAGCCATCGGGCGCTGGGAAAAGGAAGCGGCGCCCCTGAAAGGTCTGCGCATCGTTCCCTATCACAAGAACACGGTGTATCTGTCCCATTGGCTGGGGATGAGTGAGGTCATGTACATAGAGCCCAAACCGGGCATTCCCCCGAGCGCCGGTCATCTTTCCGAGCTGGTGGTGCGTTTACAGGCCGAGCCCGCCGACGCGGTGATTCGCACGGCATACCAGGATCCCAAGGCGGCCTCGTGGTTGTCTGAAAAAACCAAGATCCCGGTCGTGGAATTGCCCTACACCGTGGGCGGAACGCCCGCAGCCAGGGATCTTTTCGGACTGTTCGACGACACCATTGCGCGCCTGAACAAAGTGAAAAAGTAACATGGCCGACCTCGAATTCAGCATTCTGCTTCCGGCGTTTCTCGCCGGATTGCTGGTGACCGCCACCCATGTGCCGCTGGGAATCCAGGTGCTGAATCGGGGCATCGTTTTCATCGATATTGCAATCGCGCAGATTGCTGGTGTAGGCGTCATAGCCGCCCACTTTTTCGGACTGGAGGACCAGGCCTACGCGGTGCAGGTCGCGGCGCTGGGCGCCGCGCTGTTGGGCGCGTTGTTTCTGAATTGGACCGAAAAGCGCTGGCCAACCGTCCAGGAAGCGATCATCGGCTCGGTATTCGTGCTGGCAGCCACGCTCGAAATCCTGTTGCTGGCCGGCAATCCGCATGCCGGCGAATACCTGAAGGACATGCTGGTCGGACAGATTCTCTGGGTCGGCCATCATCAACTGGTGGTCGTTGCCGCACTAACTTTCATCATTCTGGCCGCGTGGTTCGGCATCGGCATGGCCCGGTTCGGCCGCGTGGGTTTCTACCTGCTGTTCGGCCTTGCGGTGACCGCGTCGGTGCAGATGGTCGGCATCTATCTGGTGTTCAGCAGCCTGATCATCCCGGCTCTGGCGTCGCGCAACGCCACGCGGCTGCGCCTGGCCAAGGCCTACGCCGTCGGCGCGCTGGGGTATTTTTTCGGGTTGATCGCATCGATTGTGTTCGATCTGCCCACCGGCGCGATCATCGTCTGGGCCATGGCGGTGGTGGGAATCGTATTTTCCGCATTCGAACGTGGCCGTCCGTCCGCGGCCGCAGCTTGATAGTCTCCAGTACAATCCCTATCTTGCAGTCATTGCCGGCCCGCCGCCGGAGCGACGGGCCCTCCGTTGTCCCACCGCGCGCCGGCCGCCGCGCCAATCGCCATGAGTTCCGCCAACATAGAGGTCTCGGAGATCCAGCCCCAGCTGTCCCGCGCAGAGCAGGAAGCCGCGGTGCAGTACGCCAACGGCCATGCCGATGCCGCGATCGAAATCCTGGGCGAGGCGCTTGAGGCGGAAAAAGTTGCGCCCTTACCCGCGTGGCTGATGCTCTTCGACCTTTTCCGGATACAGGGACGATGGACCGACTTCGAGAATCTGTCGAAACGCTACACGGCCCTCTTCGGACGCGCGGCGCCGGACTGGCTCAGCGACGACATCCTGCCCGAAGGCCTGTCGGCGGAATTGCGGCCCGGCGGCGTGGCTTACGTGGAGATCGACGGGCCGCTCGGCGCGGCTTCCGCGCCGGATCTTGCGCGGATTCGCGTTGCGGCGGCCAGGCATCCCGTGGTCCACATCGATCTGACCAAGATTCAGCATGTCCAGCAAGAAGGTTGCGCGCTGCTGTCGCAGGAACTGCAGTTTCTCGCCGGTAACGGCAACGGCGTCCTGTTCAGCGGCGCCGAGCGCATCGAGAAGATGCTGCGGCAGGCAGTGGATACGATGTCCAAGGTGGCCGCGTTCTGGCAGCTTCTGCTCGATCTGCAGCGGCTGCAGGGAAATCAGAAGAAATTCGAAAGCATCGCGCTGGAGTATGCCTTGTACGTAGAGACCGACCCACCGGCTTGGGAACCGGTGCTGACGCCGGTTCTGCCTTGCGAAACCGTCGAAGAAAAGCGCGGAGAACCGCGCTACCGGCCCGAGCTGATCCATATCACCGGTGAGATGACCGGGCTGAAGGATCCGCAACTGCAGGTACTGCAGCAGTTTGCCTCTGATCGCCAGTACGTGAACATCAACGTGGCCAGGCTGCAACGCATCGACTTCGTGTGCGCCGGAAACCTTGCCAACGTCATCGCCGCACTGAAGGGCAAGGGCAAGACCGTGCGCGTCCTGCACGCCAACAGTCTCGTTACAACGCTGTTGCGCCTGTTCAAAGTGGACGAGAATGCCGCCCTGGTCGGCAAGTAAAGCGGCCGTTCGCGCAGCCACCTTCATACCTTCCGGCCTACATATTTATGAGTGACAGCATTCACGGTACAACGATCGTGTCGGTGCGCCGTGGAAGTCGCGTCGCCCTCGGCGGCGACGGACAGGTGACCTTCGGCAATGTCGTTCTCAAGGCCAGCGCGCGCAAGGTCCGGCGCCTTTTCCACGAGCGCATCCTCGCCGGTTTCGCCGGCGGCACGGCGGACGCGTTCACTCTGTTCGAGCGCTTCGAGGCAAAGCTGGAAAAGCATCAAGGCAACCTGCTCCGTTCCGCCGTGGAGCTCGCAAAGGACTGGCGCACCGATCGCATGCTGCGCCGGCTCGAAGCGATGCTGGCGGTGGCGGACCACGAAACCTCGCTGATCGTCACCGGTAACGGCGACGTTGTCGAACCGGAACTGGGGCTGGTGGCAATCGGCAGCGGCGGCCCCTACGCCCAGGCGGCCGCCCGAGCGTTGCTCGAAAATACCGAACTGCCGCCGCAGGACATCGTCAAGAGATCGCTGACCATCGCCGGCGATATCTGCATCTACACCAACCAGAATCATGTAATCGAGGTACTCGATTAGGGACGAGGGGCGAGGGACGTGGGGTGAGGGAGCAGTGCAATGAGACCGAATTAATAGTCCCTAATCCCCAGCCCCAAATCCCTCGTCCCTCGCCCCTCGTCCCTCACCCCTAATGTCCTCAATGACCCCCCAAGAGATCGTCCACGAACTGGATAAACATATCATCGGCCAGGACGCCGCCAAGCGCGCCGTCGCGATCGCGCTGCGCAACCGCTGGCGGCGCCAACAAGTAACCGAGCCGTTGCGCCAGGAGATCACGCCCAAGAACATCCTGATGATCGGGCCCACCGGGGTGGGCAAGACCGAGATCGCGCGGCGGCTGGCCAAGCTCGCCGACGCGCCCTTCATCAAAGTGGAGGCCACCAAGTTCACCGAGGTCGGATACGTCGGCAAGGATGTGGATTCGATCATCCGCGACCTGGTGGAGACCGCCATCAAGCAGACGCGCGAGCAGGAGACAGGCAAGGTCCGCCACCGTGCGGAGGACCAGGCCGAGGAACGCATCCTCGACGTACTGCTGCCGCCGGCGCGGGAGATCGGCTTCCAGGCCGAACAGGAAGACCGCGACAGCGCGACGAGGCAAAAATTCCGCAAGAAGCTGCGTGAAGGCGAGCTCGACGACAAGGAGATCGAGATCGAAGTCGCGGCGATGCACACCCAGATGGAAATCCTGGCGCCTCCCGGAATGGAAGACCTGACTTCGCAGATTCAGAGCATGTTCCAGAACCTGGGCGGAACGCGGCGCAAGACCCGCAAGCTCAAGATCCGCGAGGCGATGCAATTGCTGATCGAGGAAGAGGCGGCCAAGCTGGTCAACGACGAGGAGCTCAAGCTCAAGGCTCTCACCAACGTGGAGCAGAACGGTATCGTCTTTCTCGACGAGATCGACAAGATCACCAGCCGCCAGGAGACCTCGGGCGCAGAGGTGTCGCGCCACGGCGTGCAGCGCGACCTGCTGCCGCTGGTGGAGGGCACCACGGTTTCGACCAAGTACGGCATGATCAAGACTGACCACATCCTGTTCATCGGCAGCGGCGCCTTCCATCTGTCCCGGCCGTCCGATCTGATCCCGGAGCTGCAGGGCCGCTTTCCGATCCGCGTCGAGCTCGGCAGCCTTTCGGTGGAAGACTTCGAGAAGATCCTGACCGCGACCGATGCCTGCCTCACGCAACAGTACCAGGCATTGCTCGAAACCGAAGGCGTCCAGCTCGAGTTCCGGCAGGAGGGCATCCGCCGGCTGGCCGAGATCGCCTGGCAGGTGAACGAAAGGACCGAAAACATCGGTGCGCGCCGCCTCTACACCGTGATGGAGAAATTGCTCGAGGACGTATCGTTCGAAGCCGACCGCCACCAGGGGCAGAAGATCGTCATCGATGCCGCCCGCGTCGACACTCGGCTGAAGGAATTGGCGCAGAGCGAAGATCTGGCGCGATACGTGCTCTAAGCACGTCCGGGCGGCTCGCCGGCCAGCAATTGCGGCGCCGGCGCACCGATCCGGTGCCGGCCCGGCGTTTCCCCAAAGCGCGGCTTTTCCTCATAATCCCGCAGACTGACTGCTGACCCGGTTCAACCATGCCACAAGGCACGACGTTCACCCTCGAAGTCAACGCCAAGCTGCCGCGCCGTCTCGCCCGGCTTGAGGAGCTCGCCAACAACCTCTGTTACAGCTGGGACCGGCAGGCGCGACTGCTGTTCTCGCGCCTCGACACCCTGCTCTGGGATGAAGTCGGTCACAACCCGAAGGCTTTCCTGAAACGGGTCGACGAAAAGAAGCTGGTGGACGCTGCCGACGACCCGGTGTTCCTGGGCAATTACAACCGGGTGCTCTCCGAGTTCGATACCTACCACGGCGAACCGATGCGCAGGGACGGCTCCGAGTGGCTGAGACAGAGCGATCTGGTCGCGTACTTCTGCGCCGAATTCGGATTCCACGAGAGTCTGCCGATCTACTCCGGAGGACTGGGCATTCTCGCCGGCGATCATTGCAAGTCGGCAAGCGACATGCGTCTACCCTTCATAGGCGTGGGCCTGCTCTATCGCCAGGGCTATTTTCATCAGACAATCGACACCGAAGGCAACCAGAACGCCCTTTACTCGGATTCCGATTTCGAAGACCTGCCGGTGTCGCCGGTGTTGCGCGATGACGGCTCCGAGGTCAGGGTCAAGGTCGATCTCCCGGGGCGCGCCGTGCAGGTGAAGGTCTGGCAGGTAAAAGTGGGGCATGTGGCGCTGTACCTGCTCGATACCGACCTCGTCGAAAACTCCCACGACGATCGCGACATCACGCACCGCCTCTACGGTGGCGACCGGACCACGCGCATCGAGCAGGAAATCGTTCTTGGCATCGGCGGCGTACGCGCGCTCGTGGACCTGGGGCTGAAACCGACCGCCTGGCACATCAACGAGGGCCACCCGGCATTCCTGGTGCTCGAGCGCGTGCGCATGCTGGTCGCCCAGGGACTGACTTTCGACGCGGCCCTCGAAGCGGTCGCCGCCAACACCGTGTTCACGACCCACACGCCGGTACCTGCGGGCCATGACCACTTCAGCGCGGACATGATGCGCGACTATTTCTCCTGGCTGCGCAAGGAACTGGGCATGAGCGAGGAAGATCTGCTCGCGCTCGGCCGGGTGGACGGCAACCAGGAGTTCAACATGACCGCGCTGGCGATCCGCGGATCGCGGTTCCAGAACGGCGTCAGCCGTATTCACGGCAGCGTGTCCGCGCGCATCTGCGCGCCGCTGTGGCCGGAAGTGGAACCCGAGGAAAATCCGCTTTCGTACGTCACCAACGGCGTGCATGTGCCCACTTTCCTGGCGCCGGAGTGGTCCGACCAGTTCGACAAGTTTCTCGGCTTCGACTGGTCGCACCATGCCAACAACCGGGCGTTCTGGCGGCGCATCGACGACATGCCGGACCATCTGTTCTGGAGCGTGCGCCAGTCCCTGAAAGCGCAGATGCTGCACCTGGTGCGCCACCGGGTGTCGCGCCAGCACTTCCGCAACCGCGGTTCCGAAGCCCACCTCGACCGCCTGCTGCGCTACGCCGATCCGGTCAATCCGAACGTGCTTACCATCGGCTTCGCACGCCGCTTTGCCACGTATAAGCGGGCGGCGCTGCTGTTCGAGGATCTCGACTGGCTGCGCCGGATCCTCGGCGACGAAAAGCGCCCGGTCCTTTTCATCTTCGCCGGCAAGGCGCATCCGGCCGACGTGCCCGGCCAGGACATCATCCGCCGGCTCACGCAGATGGCGCACCTGCCGGACTTCGAGGGCAAAATCCTGCTGATCGAGGATTACGACCTGCGACTGGCGCGGCGCCTGGTTTCCGGGGTGGACGTGTGGCTGAACAACCCGGTGTATCCGCTGGAGGCAAGCGGCACTTCCGGCATGAAGGCGGGAATGAACGGCGTGCTCAACCTCTCGGTGCTCGACGGCTGGTGGGACGAGGGTTACGACGGCAAGAATGGCTGGGCGATCAAACCGGTTTCGGAAAGCCTGGACGAGGCGCGCCGCAATTTCGAGGAAAGCCGGACTCTCTACGAGTTGCTGCAAGACCAGGTGATTCCGCTGTACTACCGGCGCGGTGACATGGGCTATTCGGCCGAGTGGCTGCACATGGCGAAGCGCTCCATCGCCACGCTGTTGCCGCGCTTTTCGTCCACGCGCATGGTAAGCGAGTATCTGGCGAAATTCTATCTTCCCGCAACGCGCCAGGGCCGGCGCTATGCTGAGTCGAACTTCGAGGCAGCACGCCGGCTTGCAGAGTGGAAGAAGCATGTGCGCAGTTCCTGGCGCAAGGTCGGCATACGCCGCCTGGACATGCCGAAGAAACGCATCCCCTTCGGCGACAACGTGCGTTTCGAAGTCGGGGTCGATCTCGACGGTCTGAAGCCGGAGGATCTGAGGGTCGAACTCCTGGTTGCCAATCAGATCAGCCGCGACAACGGTACGCAGGCGACCTGCTACCAGTTCCAGTCGGAAGGGGTGCGCACCGAAAAGGGCGAACATCGCTTCGTGCTGGAACTGAGCCCCGAGCACTGCGGCAAGCTCGGATACCGCATCCGCATGTATCCGCATCACGAGCTGCTGACCCATCCGTTCGAGATGGGCATGATGCGCTGGCTATAGTGTCCTGTTCCGCTAATTCGCGGAACACACTCAGAGAGGCAACGCCAATGCCGGTACGGATCGATCGCCTCGATCACTTGGTTCTGACAGTCAAGGACATCGACGCGACCTGCGCGTTCTACTCGCGTGTGCTCGGCATGGATGCACGTACCTTCGGCGATGGCCGCCGGTCGCTCCATTTTGGCGCGGCAAAGATCAACCTGCACCAGCAAGGCATGGAATTCGAACCCAAGGCCGCCAAGCCCGGCCCCGGTTCTGCCGATGTTTGCCTGATCGCGGCTACGCCGCTCGCGGAAGTGATCCGGCACTTGCATGAATGCGGAGTCGAGATCATCGAAGGCCCAGTGCAAAGAACCGGTGCGATCGGGCCGATACTCTCGGTCTACTTCCGCGACCCTGACGGCAACCTGATTGAGATTTCCAACTACGGTTAGTCCGATGCGACAGGCGCATTGCTTCTGATGGAACAGCACGCATTCTTCCCGGCAACCGAGTTACACTGCAAGCTACGGGTCTCAGCAGTGCGCATTCCGGTCATGTCAACCGCCGCCTTCGCGTCACGTTTGTGTTATGCGCCCGGGATTTTCGGGCGAACGTGAACGGAATCGACGGGTACTGCGACGCAGCGCCCGGTCAAACCAGAACAACATTCGGGAGAAAATCATGCGCGTATCCCTATTCGGCGCCCTGGCAACGGCCGTCACCGCGTCGCTCATCGGGCTTTCAGCAATTGCGGCTGACCCCATCCGCATCGGTCTCGTCAGCGAGATCACCGGCCCGAACGCGGAAGCTGGCGGCTACACCATCAACGGCGCCAAACTCGCCGTCGAGGAAATCAACAAGAAGGGCGGTATCCTCGGTCAGCAGGTCGAGCTGGTGGTCGAAGACAACCAATCCACCAATCCCGGCACAGTGCTGGCGATTTCGAAACTCGGCGGACGCAAGGATATTCCGGCGATCATCGGACCGATCCGCAGCACCCAGACCCAGGCGGCCTCGCCCACCATCGCCAAGCTCGGCATCCCCACCATGATCGGCGGCACCGATCCCAGCCTGACCAGGGTCAACAACCGCTGGCTCTTCCGCTGCCGTCCTAACGATCTGTACTCCTCCCGCGTGATCGCGGATTTCGGCGTTAATTCGCTGAAGTTGAAGAAGTGGGCGGTGGTGCACTCGACCGATGCCTTCGGTTCCGGCGGCTCGAAAGCGCTGACCGATGCGCTCATGGCCTATAGCGTGGAGCCGGTGCTGGTCCAGGGCTATACCAACAATTCGCAGGACTTCACTCCGGTGGTGCTGGCAATCAAGAAATCCGGCGCGGACATCATCGGCACCTACATGACCAATTCGCAGGATCTCGGCATATTCGCCAAGCAGCTGCGCCAGCTCGGCGTCAATGCCACGTGGGTCGGCTCCGCCTCGATCGTCACCGACACCGCGATGAAGCTCGCCGGAGAGGCGTTGTACGGTACCTATGGCGTGGCCGATTTCAACCCCGACGCCAACGATGAGGCAAAAGCATTCTCGAAGATGTATCGTGCCAAGTACAAGCTGGAGCCCGACGTCTATTCGAGCTGGGCCTTCGATGCGATGAACGTGATCGCCACCGCGTTGAACGGGGCCAAGGACACGAAGCCGGAAAACATCCGCAACGGCATCGTCGGCCTGAAAAACTGGAAGGGCGTCGAGGGCATCTACAATTTCGACGAGGCCGGCGACGGCCTGCGCGGTTACAACATCGTCAAGAACGACAACGGCAAGGTGGCGTTCGTGAAGCACATCAACTTCGAAAAATAAGCGCGACGATCGCGCAACCGCGGGATGCGGGTGAACCCGCGGCACAGGGGAGGAAAGCGCCGTGGAAACGCTTGCCAATAATTTCCAGGTATTGTTCCAGGGCTTAGCGCTAGGCAGTATCTATGCCCTGGTCGCGCTGGGCTTCGTGCTCATCATCCGCGCCACCAATGTAGTCAACTTCGCACAAGGCGATTTCGCCATGCTCGGCGCCTACATGATGGTCGCGTGTCTTGTGGGCGCAGGATTGCCGTACTGGCTGTCGTTCGTGCTGGCGCTGATCGGCATGGGGGTGTTCGGCATCCTCTTCAACTACGGCGTGTACTACCCGCTGCGACACCGGGGATTCCTGCCGGTAATCATTTCCACGCTGGGCGCATCCATCTTTCTGCAGAACACCGTGCTGGCGATTTTCGGTGCGCAGCCGAAGCGGCTCGACAACGTGATCCAGGGCGGCGTCCAGATCGGCTCGGTGTTCCTCGACAGCCAGTACCTGGTCATCCTGGCGGTGACCATGGTGATGGTGGCCTTCCAGTACTTCCTCTTCGAGCACACGCTGGTGGGCAAGAAGCTGCAGGCCACGTCCCAGGACAAGGATATGGCGCGGCTGCTCGGAATACCGGTCGCGCTGATGATTGCGATCACCTTCATTTACAGTGCCGCGCTCGGTGGGCTCGCCGGGGTACTGGTAGGCCCGGTGCTGTTCGTTTCGATCGGCATGGGTTCGATCATCGCGCTCAAGGCTTTTGCCGCAACCATCATCGGCGGCTTCGGCGACGTCAAGGGTGCGATCGTCGGCGGCATTTTCATCGGCGTGATCGAGAGCTTCGCGGCCTACTACATCTCGGTTCCCTACAAGGACGCCTACGCCTTCATGATGCTGTTCCTGGTGCTGGTGTTCCGCCCGCAGGGCTTCTTCGGCGAGAAAGTGTCGGAGAAGGCATGAAGTCGCTTGGCGGTTTACAAACGACTGCGTCGCGTCCGCGCCGTTTTTCGCCATGGCTGTTCCTGCTGATTCCCGCCGCTGCCGCGGTGCCACTCATTCCGTACGCCACCGAGGTCAGCCATTTCGCCGTCTCCATGTTCATGCAGGCGGTGACCTATGCGATCGCCGTGCTCGGCATGGTCGTGGTACTCGGCTACACCGGACAGATCAACCTGGCGCAGGCGGCGTTCTTCGGATTCGGTGCCTACGGCGTCGCGCTCGGCACCGTCAGTTACGGCCTGCCGTTCTGGGTTTCGCTCGGCATGGGCATCGGCGTCGCAGCGATCGCCGGCGGCATTCTCGGGCTGACCACACTGCGCCTGGGCGGCCACTATCTGGCGATGATCACCATCAGCTTCCAGCAGATCTTCGATCTGGTAGCGGTGAACTGGATCGCGTTCACGCACGGGCCGGACGGCATAGCCGGCATCCCGCGCCCCTCGCTGTTCGGCCATGAACTAGCCGACGACCGCGCCTACCTGCTGCTGTGCACGCTGATCCTGTATGGACTGATCGCCCTGGTCTGGTGGCTGCCGCAAACGCGGTTGGGCCGGGCCATGCGCGGCGTGCGCGAGAACGAACTGGCGGCGGAAGTTACGGGCGTGCATACGCTGCGGGTGAAGGTCACGGCATTCACCTTGTGCGCGGCGCTCGGCGGTACCGGCGGCGGGCTGTACGCCGGCGGCTTTGCCTACATCAGTCCGGACAACTTCAATTTCACCCGGGCCGTGGAATTCCTGTCCATGGTGCTGCTCGGCGGCGCGCAATCACCGTTCGGGGGTGTGCTTGGCACCACGCTGCTGATCCTGTTGCCGGAGTGGCTCAAGGAAATGCCGCCGTCGCTGCAGTTCATCAAGGATGTCTATCTGGCGATCTACGGCCTGGCGGTAATCCTGATCATGGTGTTCATGCCGGAAGGCCTGTGGGGCCTGCTGCGCAACGGATGGATGAAGTTGCGTTCGCCAATCCCGGTGGATACCTCCAACATTCCGCAGCTCGACCTCGATATCGCGGTAACGGAAACCACCCCGCTGCTCAAGCTGGAAGGCCTGCAGAAATTCTTCGGGGGCCTGCGCGCGGTGGACGGCATCGACCTCGAAATCGGCCGCGGCACCGTGCACGCACTGATCGGTCCGAACGGTTCCGGCAAGACCACCATGCTCAACGTCGTCAACGGCATCTACAAACCGACCGGCGGCCGCATCATCATCGACGGCCAGGACGTCAGCCAGAAAACGCCGCATGAACGCGCAGGACATGGCCTCGGCCGCACCTTCCAGAACATCCGCCTGTTCGCAGCCATGTCGGCACTCGAGAACGTGATCGTCGGCGCGCAGCGCAAGAACAATCCGATCGAACCGGGCCGTGCTGCGCTGCGGACACGGGCCATGTCGGCGCTGCAGTTCGTGGGCCTGGCCTATAAGGCCGACACGATCGTCAGGAGCCTTCCCTATGGGCACCAGCGCCTGGTCGAGATCGCGCGGGCGCTCGCCGGGCATCCGAAACTGCTGCTGCTTGACGAACCTGCCGCCGGCCTGAATCAGACCGAGAAAATGGAACTGGTGGAACTGCTCAGGAGGCTGCGCAGCGGTCACGGCCTGACCATCTTCCTGATCGACCACGACATGGGGCTGGTGGAGAAGGTGTCCGACAGGATCACGGTACTGAATTTCGGCAAGAAGATCGCAGAAGGCGCACCACAGGAAGTGCTGCGCCATCCGGAAGTGATTGCCGCCTATCTCGGTGTGGGGCCTGCCAATGGCGCTGCTTGAGCTGAAGAACGTCGCCAGTTACTACGGCAGCGTGCAGGCGCTGAAAGGCGTGAGCCTGAGAGTCGAACAGGGTGAAGTCGTCACGCTGCTGGGCGCGAACGGCGCGGGAAAGAGCACCACTTTGCGCACTATCTCCGGCTTGCTGCGCCCGGCGAGCGGCGAGATCTGGTTCGAGGGACAGCCGATCCACGACATGGCGGCGGAGAAAATCGTGCGGCTCGGCATCTCGCACGTACCGGAAGGGCGGCGAATTTTCCCCGGCCTTACGGTTCGCGAGAACATCATGCTCGGCACGTCCAATCGCGGACGTCTTCCCAAGAAGCAGATGGATCAGGAAGTCGCGCAGATGTTCGAGGTTTTCCCGGTGATCAAGCCCTTCGAGAACGCACTCGGCTGGACCCTCTCCGGCGGCCAGCAGCAGATGCTGGCAGTGGCGCGCGGGCTGATGGCCAGGCCGAAACTTCTCCTGCTCGATGAACCGTCACTGGGTCTGGCACCGGTGATCGTGCAGCAACTGTTCGGCACCATCCGCCAAATCCACGCGCTCGGTACGACCATACTTCTGGTGGAGCAGAACGCCCACATGGCGCTGTCGGTTGCCAATCGCGGCTACGTGCTCGAGACCGGCGAGATGAAGATCGAAGGTTCGCCGAAAGAACTACTCGGCAATGAGGAAGTACGCGCGGCCTACCTCGGCGGCCACGGCTAGCCGTCGAATCTGCGACCGCCTATCGCCAAGGAGCAATGCTCGGTAGCAACGCCGAAAACAAGAAAACCGCACTTCTCACCCGTGGTGAGATTTTTGAATCAGGGTTTCCTTATAGTCACGGCGACGCAGCCAGCCAGAACACCCCGAAATAGTTGCGTGCATCGGTCCACAGCCGGTGCGCACCAAATCCCGCCTCGTTCGCCAGTGCGGCAAAGGTTTCCGGCGTGTACTTGTAGGAATTCTCGGTGTGGATGGTTTCGCCGGCATCGAAGCGGATCTGTCTTCCGCCGAGGTGCACGACCTGCGAGACCATGCTGACCAGATGCATTTCCACGCGCCCGAGGGATTCGTTGTAGAAGGCGTGATGGCGGAACCGGCGTTCGTCGAAATCCGCCCCCAGTTCGCGATTGAGCCGGGTAAGGACATTGAGATTGAACGCGCGGGTCAGTCCTTCGGGATCGTTGTAGGCGCGATCGAGCAGCGCCGTCTGTTTCTGAAAATCCACACCGACGATGGCGCCGCCGTCCGCTCCCACCATGCGAGCGAGCAATCCGAGGAATGCGCGCGCCTCATCGGGTTCGAAGTTGCCGATGGTCGAGCCGGGGAAAAACACGACACGGCGGCGCCCGGGCGGCGGCGGCAGTTGTACCGGCAGTTCGCCGCCGAAGTCGGCGCAGACGGCAAATACTTCGAGCCAGGGGTACTCGTACGCGAGCGCTTCTGCGGCAGCAATGAGTTGCACTTTGGCGATGTCGATGCCGACATAGGCCGCGGGCAAGAGTCGCGGCAGCAGCAGGCGCACCTTCGACATGTCCCCGGGGCCGAATTCGAAAATCGCGCAGTCCGGTCCGACCACCCGCGCAATTGCCTCGGCGTGGCCAGCGAGGATGCTGCGCTCGGTGCGCGTTGGGTAGTACGCGTCGGTTCCGCAAATGGCGTTGAAAAGCTCGCTGCCGCGGGCGTCGTAGAAAAGCTTGGGCGACAGGCGTTTGGGCTCGCCGGCGAGCCCGGCAATCACTTCCCCGGAATCGATTTCACCGCCGCTGCCGAGCGAAATCACCGTAACATTGGCGGGACGCCGCGCGGCGGAGGGTTCGCGTAGGGTTTTCATTGAAGTCCTTTTGGGCGCTGCGGCTCCAAACCTACGCCAATCTCGTTGCAGAGAAAAGTCGGGGTTGTAAGCACCTGAAATCTGGAGAAATGTCGCCGGCTGACGACGATACGGCGTTTGTCGGCCCCGCACAATCGGAATTACACTTGCAGACATCGCCCGGGGAAGCACGATGAATCGTCCGCTCCATTTTCACTCCGATGCCTTGAGCCGCAACGGACTGCTCGAAGACTTGCATCGCGTCCGCGGCCTTACGGTCCGACTGTGCGACCCGCTGCGGGCGGAGGATTGCGTGGTGCAAAGTGCGCCGGAAACCAGCCCCGCAAAATGGCATCTGGCGCACACCACGTGGTTCTTCGAGACCTTTCTGCTCATCCCCTACCTGCCGAAGTACCGGCCGTTTCATCCAAGCTTCGGCTTCCTCTTCAATTCCTATTACGAAAGCGTGGGCGAATTCCATCCGCGGCTTCAGCGCGGCCTGCTGTCCCGGCCCTCGCTGGAGGAAATCAAGGCATACCGGGACTACGTGGATCAGCATATGGGCATGTTGCTCGAGTCGCCCGACACTGCCGATGCGGGAGAGATCCGGGCCCGCGCCAGACTCGGGATTCATCACGAACAACAGCACCAGGAACTGCTGCTCACCGACATCAAGCATCTGTTCGCCTGCAATCCGCTGAAGCCTGCGTATCGCGAGGCAATAGCGCCGGACGCTGGCACCAACCCGCCACTCGACTGGCTGCGCCTCCCAGCCGGCATGTACGCCTTCGGGCACGGCGCAGACGGATTCGCCTTCGACAACGAGATGCCGCGCCACCGTCGCTACCTTGACGAATTCTCGCTGGCGTCGCGGCCGGTCACCAACGCCGAGTACATCGAGTTCATCGCAGCCGGCGGCTACAGGCAACCGACGCTTTGGCTTTCCGATGGATGGCGCAAGGTCAACGAGGCGCGCTGGACCGCGCCGCTGTACTGGGAGCAACAGGACAGCGTGTGGTGGCAGATGACGCTTGCCGGGTATCGGCGAGTCCAGCCCAGCGAACCCGTCTGCCATGTGAGCTACTACGAGGCCGATGCGTTTGCACGCTGGGCCGGCAAGCGCCTGCCCACGGAATTCGAGTGGGAAGCCGCCGCGGGCATGCAAGCGCCCGGCGGCAATTTGCTGGAAAGCGGGCGCTTCCATCCGCAACCGGCCCGCGACGGCGCCAGCCAGTTCTTCGGCGACGTGTGGGAATGGACGCAAAGCGCCTACAGCCCGTATCCCGGCTACCGGCCGCCGGCCGGTGCGCTCGGCGAGTACAACGGCAAGTTCATGGTCAGCCAGCTGGTGTTGCGCGGCGGCTCCTGCGTCACACCGGCTACGCATATCCGCGCCAGCTACCGCAATTTCTTCTACCCGCAG
>Ga0137409_10000100_pt1 | contig 58241 bp, 57 predicted proteins | sample CZODoug1_16funga_FD_122059 | JGI IMG/M metagenome (GOLD analysis project Ga0137409, IMG submission 122059) | Vadose zone soil fungal communities from Angelo Coast Range Reserve, California, USA - CZODoug1_16fungal (Hybrid Assembly) | ecosystem: Environmental > Terrestrial > Soil > Vadose zone... | reverse complement strand
GTGGCGATCTTCTTCTCCGTGATCGGTGCCTTCTACTACATCCGCATCGTGAAACTGATGTACTTCGACGATCCGCAGGACACGAGCCCGATCGAGGCCGACCGTTCGATGCGCTTCATGCTGAGCCTGAATGGCCTTGCGGTACTCGTGCTCGGCCTGGTTCCGGGCTGGCTCTTCAACCTCGTCACGCACACCTGCTGCTCGGCGCATCTCGTGACCCAGGCGCTGCGGTGAACGGGAAAATGGTGCGAAGTGCGAACCATGTCACATTTGCTGCGGGGCGGCCATGGCACGAGGCGCTAAACTCCTGGTCTACCTGTAAAGAACCGACGGAGAGGGACTTCCAATCGGTAATGCGCCAATGGGCGAAGACAAGCCAGACGACCTCGACACGACGAGCATTCGCAAGTTCTCGTTGCAGCCGCCCTCGCTCGACGAAGGAAGTGCGGAACCAGTCTATCGCGCGGTCGAAATGCTGAAGAACTTGCTACCGACTTCAGTGCAACGCGAACTGGCGGTCTGCTTCGAGTGGGCACGTCAGGCAATCGATCAGCGCATGGCAAGCGGAGCTACACCCGAACTCGAAGCTCTCAGGGCCGCCTATGCCTTCGCGCGGGACGAAATGCGCGCGGCGGTCAGGGAGAACGAGTAGAGCGGAGAAGCGGGCTACGACTGCCTGTTACGGGATGCAACCGCGTCCGGCGCCCCCGGCCAGTATGATTCCCTTGCGGCTCATGACACTGCTCAGAAGTGTGCGGCTTGCTCTGGCATCCGATTGAAGATCGGACGCGACCGGTGTCGTAGCCGATCATAAGCCAGGAAGTCTGCACAGCGGATGCGCTCCATGTCGGGGCCAAAACAGTCCAGCTCCAGCGCCAGGTCACGAGGATAAGCAATGCACAGTAGATCGATTTCGCCCTCGCCGAGCGCCATCATGTCGTTCGCAGCCGGCTGGCCGCGACGCAAGAGGTAGTTTTTCCAGTACGCGACGGGGACTATCGAGAGTGCGTCCTTGCGACCGGCGATATTGCGCGCGTGTGCTTCCAGGTAGGTGGGGTACAGCAAGCAGTCGTGTCCGAGATAGCAGACATGTGTGCCGCGGCTCTCTTCCAGCGCAATGCGTCGCAAGCGGTTGCCGTAGGCTCCACGCTGCCGCGCAATCTGTTTGTAGTGAACGGGGATCCTTCCCTCCAGCTGCCGTACGACCATCTCGCTCTGGGACGAGCGGCCGTCCGAGTAAACCCGAATCTCCCAATCAGTCAGCGTCTGCGCGAGCACTGTCTGCACCGCGCGCGGCAGGAACCGCTCGGTCTTATAGACAGTAATCGCTACGGTGAACTGCATCTACTCTGGCCCCGGCATGACACCGATATCGGCGCCGGCGAGTGCGGGCACTTCACTTTCCGGTCTCCATTGCACCGGCTCCAGCATCGACTCGGTCCAGTCCGGAAAGGGCCAGATGTTGAGCGAGGCGCCGGAGCAGCCATGCTTCCGGAGGAGACATCTGGAGCTTCACCAGCACCACGGCCGAGGCCTCACGCAACGCCAGGCGCAAGTCCCATACACGCCGCCCGTAACGGCGGTGCGGAAACACTTCCACGCGACAATGGATTCCCTGTTGCCTCAGGACCGCGATCGCAGGCGCGACCCGGTAGCGGAAGCTCGGAGGGTCCGGATAGTGGGCCAGAAAGAGCACGGATTCTGAGGTCATCGTTAGTTAGACATCAACAGGGCTGGAATCAATCGAGCTGTGCTTGGACCTCTATCCGCTTCGCATGGGACTCACATGGAGCGCACGATCACATCTGGCTCGCGCTCGTGGCGATCTTCTTCTCCGTGATCGGTGCCTTCTACTACATCCGCATCGTGAAACTGATGTACTTCGACGATCCGCAGGACACGAGCCCGATCGAGGCCGACCGTTCGATGCGCTTCATGCTGAGCCTGAATGGCCTTGCGGTACTCGTGCTCGGCCTGGTCCCGGGCTGGTTGGAAGTCAACGCGGAGCCTCGTCCTACAAGGGTTTCGAGGCGCTGCCACTCTCGTGCCGATTTCGTGAATTCCTTCCGGCATGCGGAACGGAAAAACGTGTCGCGATGCACGTTGGCAGGAGCAAGCGCCGAGTACCCTAATCGAGGACTGCTACAGACCTGCGGGTGAGTCGAATATGAACGTGCGAGTGTTGATGACCGTTTCCGCGCTCTTGTTGACCTGGAGCACGGCCACGTTGGCGGAGTCGGGCATACCCGGTCATCGACGCGTGATCCCGATCAGAGGGGAGGGATGGTGGGCGCCAGTAGATTCGCCAGCGGTATGCGCGATCATCGGCAGTCTCGCGACGATCCCAACCGCGAGCTCGCGCGACCCGGTATCCGTTCCGACGTATCGCTGCAAGCTGCAGGACGAGGAATAGTAGCGCTGCGCGCGATCAGTTCGGACGGCCGCACGCTGTTCTTCCTGGGAGACCGAAACTTGGTGGCGGTACCGATTCCGGATACGCTCACGCCGGTGCCCTGATATCCGGGCCGCTGCTCGGCGAGTGCAGCCGAGCCACAGAACCTTCGCCGCAGTGTCGATTGCGGATACTCTCGATCGTCTTACGAGGGGAACCTACTCATTTTGTAGTTGCCCCAACAACCTGTCCGCAAAATCCAGGCCCGTGCAAAGGAGATCGCGATGGCGTACGTAGACGGTTTTGTTCTTCCCATCCCCAGGCGCAACACCAAGAAGTACGTCCGCATGGCACGCCTCGCGGGCAAGGTCTGGCGTGATCACGGCGCGCTCGAATACCGCGAATGCATCGCCGACGACGTCAAGCCAGGCAAGCACACGTCGTTTCCCCAATCCGTAAAGCTCAAGAAGGGCGAGGTCGTGTGGTTCTCGTGGATCGTGTACCGGTCCCGCAAGCAGCGCGACCGCATCATGGCGAAAGTCATGAAGGACAAGCGGCTCGCGAAAATGATGGATCCGAAAGCGATGCCCTTCGACGGCAAGCGCATGTTCTGGGGCGGTTTCAAGGTGGCCGTCAGTCTCTGACGGGCTTTCGCTGCAGTGTTCTGCGCACGAATCGGACCACGAGCCAGCAGAACACGACGATCAGCGCCAGCGCCAGGACTGGCGCCAGCAGCGCAAGCAACGAGACGAGGAGGGCGCCCGCCCACTCCACGCTGGCGATCGCCGGATTGCCAAGACCCCCGGTCAGCGCCGTGGACTTGGCACGGAGCAGTGCCGTCACGCCTTGAGTGAGGCCTGCAGCGCCGCCGCCCGCGATCAGGGCCGTCGCCCACTTCACCATCGGCGGCAGGTCGACCATGACGGCGGCGGCAATCACCGTCCCCGCGATAACGGCCGCGGGCGTGGCGAGAATGTCGAGCAGGTTGTCGACCCCGGGAATGTAGAACCCTGCGATCTCCACGATCGCGGCGATGCCGAACATCGCGATCGCCGGAGCTGTCCCGAGCCACGCAAAACTGCCGTTCAGCTCCAGGTGCCCGGTGTAGGCAGCGACGCTGACGACGAGCAGCGGCAGGAACACACGAAATCCAACTGCCGCCGCGAGTCCTACGCCGAGCGCGACGGACATCAGGAGGTCTAGGGGCACGCCGCTCGCTCCCGCCGCTGATGCGGCATCAAGGCCGCGTGATTATAGACAGCTGCTCCCGATGGAAACGTTCATCCCAGTGGAATTGCCCGAAAGGGCAATTGCTAAGGCGAGCCGGGTCAGCAACCCTCACCTTCGGCAATGTCGCCTGTGTGCCAACTGGACGGGGAGATACGTATGGACGCGAAGCACCGCTCCATCATTGCATTCGCCGCTTGCATGGCTTTGAGCTCACCGGCGTGGGCACAGTACTCGGGCACCAGGGGTCCGGGGTGGGAATTCGGCCTCGATGGTGTCTACCAGGACTCCAGCAAGTGGGACTTCAACGGCGGCTCGTCGGTGTCGGTCGATAGTGATCTCTCGGCCACGCTGACGTTCGCTTATCGCTTCAGTTCTCGCCTCGAGCTCGGTTTCGCGTTGGACTGGCAGAACGCGAGCTACAAGGCGACGATTCAGTCGGCCGACTTCCCTGGACTGACAGCGAACGTGAAAGGCGATTACGAGTCGTACACGCCGCGTGCGAACGTCAATTACAACTTCCTGGACGGCAGTATCACTCCGTTCGTCACCGGGGGCATCGGCTGGAGTTTCATCGACACGAATATCCCGAACGGTCGGCCGACGACCGGCTGCTGGTGGGATCCTTGGTATGGCGAGATCTGCGCCACGGTTCAGGACACGCACTCGGTAGATGGGTTCACGTATAACTTGGGCGCGGGCGTTCGCTGGGACGCCTCACGCGGCTTCAGTCTGCGATTCGCGTACGAGAAGCACTGGTACGACTTCGACAAGGCTTCGGGCACGCCGGACCTCGATGAATTCAAGCTCGGCGTCGTGTTTCGATATTGAATATCGTCCGTCGGCGTCACTTGATCACGTAGACGAGATTGAGTGTGGTGAGCTGATCCGTCTTTTCGAGCCCAGCGGGCGGCTCGGTGTTGTGGCGCACCGTATACGCGACGCTCAACGCAAGCTTGTCCGTCATGCTGACACGCACTGCCAGCTCGTTGTTGGCGTTCGTATTCTCGGAGCCCGACTCAACGAGTAACTTGTCGGTGAGTGTAGTGTTGGCCGTGAGCTTGTGCTGATAGTCGAGTCCGACGTTGCCCACGACGTCCTCTGATCTTTCCCCCTTGATGCGCTGTACCACGTTGCCGGCATCGTCCCGGACCAGCTCCTCGGGCACCAGCACGCGGTAGCCCGCGCCGAGCGTAGCGGTGAGTTTCGTCGCCTCGGTGTCGATGAAGTGATAGCCGAAACCCGCGGAGACCGTGCCCTGGTAGTCGAAGCCGCTGAAACTGTCGTCCTCGTAACGCAGGGAGCCGAAAGTGAAGAAGCGCTCAGTGCGTTTGTAGTCCGAGCGCCAGGCGAAATCCCAGCGCTGTGCGTTCGTGATGTCGTTGCTGCGCCCGTAAAGGCCGCTCATCCCCAGCGAATGCGTCCAGAGATTCTTCTCGTTCTCGAGATCGAGCTTGCCGTTCGCGGTGTTCGTTTCGGTATTGCCGCGTGCCATGACATAGCCGGCCTCGGCCTTTCCGAGCCAATCGGCTCGCGCTACTGGAGTCATGAGGAGCGCCAGGACGGCGAGCGTATTGGCGCTGGGAGCAAGAGAAATCAGCCGCATCGCAGACCTCCTTGTCGGCCGTGGGAATTCCCTTTTCTTGAGGAACGTCAAACGACCGGTTAGTGACCGAGAGAGGAGAGGAGTTCCGCCATTAGACGAGTGCTGGCGGCCGCCTGTTCCGTCGTAGGCGTCCCGCCTTGCTATTGCCCGAGCCGCTTCTGTAGAATCCGCGTCCCTCAGGTGCGGGGTGGAGCAGTCTGGCAGCTCGTCGGGCTCATAACCCGAAGGTCGCAGGTTCAAATCCTGCCCCCGCTACCACATTCTCAGACAGCTTTGTAGTCAACGACTTGGGATTGTCCAGTGGGGCAGTCCCAAGATCGAATTCGGCAACCAAGCAACTACGAGCCGAATCCTCAATCAGGCGAATTGTTCCCACTAGCGCCCGCAGGCATTCGCGGGCGCGTTCAATTTCGCCATCTGTGTGAAGTTGATGGATCATCGCTGCGTTCGCGCGCATGCGCGCGACCAGCATGCGTGAGAGATTACGGGCCTTGGCGTTTGACATTCTCGCGGCTGACACGTGGACGACCGGGGCTGTGCGTAAGCATTCAGTAAGCTCGGCGACGCGGGCGAGGATCGCAGCATTGGCTTGGCCAGCACCAATGTGCTGACCTAGTCGCAGCAATTCAGCCTGGACAGCGGGATCACTTGTCGTTTCCTGTTCTCCCGACTCGGAATCGAGGAGCCGAGTGGCAACCAAGGCCTCAAGCCGACTGACCGCCGCGGGCTCACTCAAGTCTGGCGTCAGAGACTCCAGGATGCGCGACTCAACGAGCGGTCGTTTCACCGAGTGAATCGTACCCGGGCACAGGCGGCCACCGATGTGTCCAGCGCAGCCGTAGCTGCGTGCGTTGATCACCGTAAAGCCTGAATCGCATTGGCCGCACTGTCGGCCCTCCACGCGGTATCCGCCCCCGGCCGCGGGCCGAACGCGCGCGGGAATTCTGTTCCTTGACCGCGGGACCAAAGTTGCTGCCGATCAAAGCTTGGCTTACAGACCACGTGCTATCGGATGAGCATGCAGGCAAACGCGCAGCACGATTCTTCTTGCTGCGGGCAGCCGCCGCAGCGGCACCCATCCTGCGCGCAGCAAACATCGCAAGTCGTGACGTGCATCACTAGTATATGCCTTGATGGCATCGTGCCATTACGGCAGGGTGCGCGGCGCGAGTATCGTATGGCATGCGGTGGTAGACGGAGACGACACATGAAGATCGGCGGCAAAGTAGAACTCAAGAGAGTCGGCGGAATATTCGTATTGTTCGTCGCTGGAACCCTCGTGGCGGGATTTGTCAAGGATGCTATCCATCCGATCACGGCTCGAGCCACGGCGCCCGCCCCAGCGCCCGCGACGCACCCCACTACAGTGCAACTATGCGACGGGGTGTACTTGCGTGTGTACGCGCACCTCATGAGCAAATGGAATACCGATGATGAGTCGAGCGCTGTGCGTTTGGAGCGCCAGTTACTCGCGAACACAGACAAGAGACTTGCGAGTAGAGGATACGGCCAAATGTCAGGTCAGAGTCACGCGTATGCGTCGCAATGGATCGCGAATAATCATGGGCGTCTCGACGACGCTGATCTCGCGCTTGCTCAGTCGAATAAGCCAAACATGACCAACGAAGAGGCCAGTGCCGCCATGCTCAAAATCGCATCAGGCGTGGCCCGAACTGCCGAGAGTGAGTGTCGCGCATGAGCCGCCTGGTCGCGCCATGACGGCCAAGCACACCTTCTCGCGTCTTACGCCAACCGGACTGTTGGCGGCCTGCGCGCGCGTTGGGATCTCGCGGCGGCAGCTTGCCATGAAACTCGGCATTTCCGAACGTCAAATGGCTCGGTATGCGGCAGGTGAGGCCCGGATTCCGAAGCCAGTGCATTTCGCGATTCTCTACGCGCTGGATCATGCAGAGGACTTTCGCTGATCTGGGCATGTCTACTTAGGAGCCAACTGCCAATGACGATGAGATCGACACTAACCGCCGCGATTGTCGCGACACTTGCGCTCGGCGCGGTCGCGCACGCGGACGAACCAGACAATCGCGAGAACTGGGAACCGAACTCGCTGTTGCTCATGAAGATCGAGCACGCCAGCGACGCCGATGTGTGTCTAGCTATCTTTGGTGCCGAGTGGGAGAAGTACTGGCGGGCCGAGGCGGACAAGCGCGGACTGCACAATTGCTGGCGCGACTACAAGAGCATCACGCTCGCCACGCGCTACGCATGGGCACCCGAGCCGCTGAAGTCTGAGCTTATCCGCGAGTTGCAGCGACGTGGCGCGCTCACCCAAGCGCAGCGTAAGCGCATCGAGGAGGGCAAACTGAACATTGGCGACTCCGAGCTAATGATTTACGCCGTGCTCGGCGAACCGGAGGACATCAATCGCACAGTCGGCAGTTTCGGCGAGCACAAACAGTGGGTATACCCGAGCCAGTTGATCTATACCGAGAACGGTAAAGTCACTGGCTGGCAGGACTGACACCTGACGAGCTGGGAACAGCGAAACGCGCGGCAATGCGCGTCGTGTCTTTAACCAATGCTAGGAGTGATGAAGTGTCGAAGTCTTTTCTGGCCGCGATCGCGACCATGGTGGTCGCTGGGCCCGTGTTCGCATACCCACTTGGCGAAACGGTATTCACGGCGGGCGCGTGGTCCGTCCATCGGTCGCAGGATCCGATGACCGATGAGATTCGTTGTGTCGGCCTGACGACACAATCGACGTGCAGCTCACTAGCGGCCCAATTCGCGTGCGCCTGCATGCGATCGATACTCCGGACCGCGGGCAACCGTGGGGTGATGAAGCCACCGCGGCGCTGACGGCAATGGTCCTGGGCAGACAGGTTGAACTTGAGCCCTTTGAACAGGATCGTTACGAGAGACTAGTCGCGCGCGTATTCACGGGCGAGCGCGACATCAATGGCGAATTGGTCAAGCTGGGCCACGCATGGGCGTTCCGCAAGTACATGAAGCGCGAGGACGCCGCGTACTGCACATTAGAGGCGGAGGCGCGGACCGCGAAGCGCGGACTCTGGGGACTGCCGAAGGACGAACGAGTCGCGCCATGGGAGTGGCGCAAACGAAGGAGCCTCGTGACTTTTACCGATTACTCAGGCGAGAGTGCGTCGGCATGTGTTGAAGCGATCGGGCATCAACACTGAGTCAGAACCAACATCCATCTAATCGTGAATACACGCACTCTAGTTCCCGCGGTCGCCACAGTTATGGTGGTGTTGGCTCTGGCTCGAATGCCCTACGGATACTACATGCTGGTCCGACTGGGATTCTGCGTCGCGTGCATCTACTACGCTTTTCAGGCGCGACCTCCCATTGCAGTTGGTCACCGATTCGCTCTCGGTGGTCTGGCCGTTCTCTACAACCCACTAGCTCCGGTACATCTCGGGAGCAAGGGGCTTTGGATAGCAGTGAACATCGCGACCGTCGCCTATTTCTGGTTCCTTGATCGACAACTGCGTACCAAGCACGTGTCGTGACGCCGTCGGCGGGCGGCTGCATGCGTGCGCCCAGGGGACAGTGGCGATAGCCATCAACAGTGGGTGCCGATCATATGGGCTGGCGTTTTCGCAGATCGATCAAGATTGCACCGGGGATCCGGCTCGCCATCCTCCGCGGGGGCGGTGCGCGGTACCACACCACATCCCGCTGCTCGATTTTCGCCGAGTGCCAGCATCTCTGGCAGTCGACACAGATGACGATTCGGCCGAGTGCCATGCGCAGAGAATAGCCCGGCATGGCTGTGGAGTTCTGGTGGAATTCTCTCAACAAGGGCAGAAACTCCCCGCCGGCCGCATCGCTGGAACAAGTAGGGACGCTTTACCCCGATGCCCAGCCGCCCGTAGCGTCCCGCATGCACGCGTGATTCCGACAGCTTCAGCTCGGTGAAACCCAATTTTGGGGTGCTGGGGATCGTGATCGGCTTCGGACCGCCTTGGACGATGACTTCAGCTTCGGCTGTGAGCCAGAACCCAAACAAGATATCGTGCAACCGCTGCAGGTACTCGTCCTTGCAAGCCTCGTCGACCTTCGACTTGTCGCCGTTCCTCCAATCGGGGTGGTACTTGGACTCGAGATCCTTGCCTGTCCAGTAGATCAGAAAGCCGGAGTGGATCGCGCGGTCCACGGACATTGTTTGACTTCTCCTTTCGAGCTCGCCCGAGCGTGAAAACCTATGGTCTAACCTGCGTTGGTCGCTTACTTCGCACAGCTTGCTACCGCGTTGCTACCAGAAGCAGCCGAACGGACGCAAGTCAACTGGACGCGCGCCAAAACCTGGCGACCGAGGCCCTTGCCGCTACCATTGGACAGCTGGCTACCCCAAGAGTAGCGTCTAGCCCGCAACAACAAAGAGGCTCCGAAGGGCTGGGCAGCGATTCGCTTAAGGGAGGGCTGCTTCAATGCAAGGACTACTTCAGGTAATTGGCTTTGTCGGGTTCCTCGCGATGGGTCTCGTGCAAATCTTTGCGACAGTTGATGGTGTCCAGCATCTTACGGGACTGGGGTCGTTTCTGAGCTGGGTGATAGGACTGTTTGTCGGTTGGTCACCACTCATTGGTACCGCGCTTGGCATCTATGGCGCTCATTCGGTTTGGGGCTGGAGCTGGCTCTGGTCGCTCATGCTCTTCGTCGGTATCCCGCTGGTTCTCTTTGGTGTTGTGTCGTTAGTAGGAGGCATGGCTGAGATGGCCGGCCGCATGAGGCATCGCAAGTCCTCATGAAACTAGGACTTGTGGATTAGCCAGCACTCCGATCATTCGCTCCTCTTCCTAAGAGCGCAGTCGTAGGTTCCGGAACCAAGCAAGGCCATCAACAAGATCACGTTCAAGCTGGAGTTCCCACGACGTGCCCCCTCTTTCAGTAGCAGAGCGCTTTAGAGTCGTCCGGCATTGTAACGGCCCTGGTGGCCAACTGTTTTGCGAACTGGGTGGGCGTCAGCCCGCCTAGTGATCTCTTCGGTCTTTCCTCGTTGTATGCACGTCGCCAGGCTTCGATCACCGCGCGTGCGTGTTCGACGCTCATGAGCCAGTGCTCATTCAGACACTCATCGCGCAGTCGTCCGTTGAACGATTCGACATACGCGTTCTGGTTCGGCTTGCCCGGTTCGATCAGTCGTAACGCGATCCCGTTGCGATGTGCCCAGGTCAGCATCGCTTTGCCAGTGAACTCCGGGCCGTTGTCCGAACGGATCACGACCGGCTTCCCGCGTTGTGAGCAGATGCCATCCAAGATGCGCGTCAGGTGATCCCCGCCGATAGTGCGTTCCGGGACGATAGCGATGGACTCGTGAGTCCCGTCATAAACGATCACCAAGCACTTCAGCACACGTCCCGAGGCAACGCGGTCGAACACGAAGTCCATCGACCAGACCTCGTTGGCTCGACCCGGACGGATCAGCGGCTGGCGATCTGTCGCCGGGATCTTCTTGCGCCGCCGGCGCCGGACGTGCAGCTTCTCCAGCCGATACAGTCGCTCAACGCGTTTGTAGTTCACGGGCTCGCCCGCCTGGCGTAACTTTAAGTGGATCATGCCGACGCCATAACGCCGGTGACGCTGCGCGAGCGCGATGATCCTCGCTCGCAGTGCTCGGTTGCGATCTGGACGCGGCTCGTAACGCAGCGAACTCGCGCTCATGCGCACGATCTGCAGACCCTGCCGCTCCGTCAGCCCCTTCGTTTGCATCCACCGCACCAGGTCACGACGTACTGGGGCGGTCACCATTTTTTTCGCAGTGCTTCCCGCGTGACCTCGTTCTCCAGCATCGATTCGGCCAACAGCCTCTTCAGCCGTGCGTTCTCGGCCTCGAGCGCCTTCAAGCGCTTCGCGTCCGACACGCCCATGCCGCCGAACTTGCTGCGCCACAGGTAGTAGCTCGCCTCCGAGAAGCCGTGCTTACGGCACAGCTCCTTCACCGCTACGCCCTTATCGGCTTCTCGCAGAAACCCGATAATCTGCTCCTCGCTGAATCGCTTCTTCACGTCCAACCTCCTTGCCGGGGTTAGACTCTAAACCGAAGCGCTACTCAAATGCGGGGGGACGTCGCCGGCAGTCTTTCCTAGAGTGACATTGCTGCCGGTGCAGCGTGAAAAAATAGGGCCACCGGCTCAATTGGTCGGTCGTTGACACGCTGAGGACGCGAGCCTAGCCTCACCGGGAAAGAACAAACCGCACCCCGCACATGGACGGAAGGGATATGAACAGGATATGGGTAGGTGCCTTGCTTGCAGCGGCCGTCTGCGGCCTTTCCTCAAACGCAATCGCCGACAAGCCGCCAACCTCCATACGGCTACTCGAATCCAACAATCGCGTGGAGCTTAGTGAGGCGGGTAAGGCTCGCCTCAAGAACATCGAGGTTCCAAGCCTACGCGTGATATCTGCTCATTCGACTCAACTCGCAGATTTCGACCCGTCCAGCCTCAGTGCTGGCGATCGGATTCTTGTCGAAATCGCGCCGGGCGAGCCGTACGACGTAGTGCTGGAGCGAGCGGGCGAGGGATACGGTGGCTTCGTTGAGCTGATTGGGTCGGTTGCTGGTTTCCCTGATAGCTCTTTTCAGCTGGTGGTCAAGCGTACCGGCGCTGACGCAGGAGCTGACGGACAGCTGATATTCGGGGGCCGCTCCATCGGCATCTTTTCCGAGCAAGCGGGAACAACCAAGGTGCTAATAGTCGAGCGCGTCGAGAGTTCGGACGAGGGTCCAGCGGGGCAGCGCCCTTGGGTAATTGATAGCGTCGGGACCAAGAAGCCAACCCAGAAGATCGACAAAGCGGAATCAGAATCCGAGTCCAAGTAGACGCGTTTCACTCAGGGAGGGGTAACACATGAAGCGAACTGCCCTATCGCTCGCAGCGTTATGCTTGGCCTACCAGGTGGCCAATGCCAATGACGTCAAGGTTCTTGTTGTCTACGACACGCTCGCGTTCTCAGCGACCTTGAACAAGACCGCTCTCGCCCAGCAGTTGATCACTGAGGGCAACACTGCGTTGGTTCGTTCGGGCTTCACACACACGTTTACCCTCGCTTACGTTTTGACGCTGGCTCCAGTCGCCTTCACCAGCAGCCTGAACCAATTCGGATCACTTCAGGTCCAGTGGCTCGAAGCCGAGCCTCAGGTAGCTCAACTTCGAACCCAGTACCAAGCTGACTTGGTAGTCATGATTTCGGAGTGGATTGCGGCCGAGGGCGTAGCAGGGCTGCCTGCCTGCGGATATGCGGATGGACCGGAAAAAATACCAAGCATACCGATGGTGTCTTACAGTGAAACGAACTACACGTTGGTCGTGGCGAGGTCTTTCATCGGCACGCCCTGCATGCCCGGTGCTCACGAAATTGGCCATATGTTCGGTGCAGAACATGAATTTAGCAGCGACTCCCACCCAAACGATCCTGTTACCTACAATCATGCTCACTACGACACGCCTCATCATGTCCAGACCGCAATGGCCGGGACCTCGTGTTCGTGTACTGCCAATCCGGGTTCATGCGCGCCGAATACCTGTACTACGGCCGCTCAATACTCATCGCCATCGCTCACGTATCCAAACATTTCGCCGGCCGTCACCGCCGGAAATTCATCAGCGAACAACAAGAGGGTGATCGATACCGCCTTCCCGGTCATCGAGAAGTACAGACCGTTGCCACACCCGACGGTGGCGCTCTTGGCGCCAACATGTGGCATCGAGTTCATGGGTTGCCTTTCGGGCAAAAAACGGTGGCTGGTCTCGTGGTACCAAAATGATGCCCAGCCGTTCGCTACCGGGGACTCGGACTACAGCTTAGACAACGGTGGCACATGGCACGATTGGTATTCGGGTGTTGACGCCTGCACGCCAGTGCGGCCGGTGGTGACATGGATCATTCGTGCGCGAATCCACTCATCGTACGGCGACAGCCCCTATTGCACGATATCGGTCCCAACTGGGGCCTGCAGTGGTGAAAATCCGTAGCGTTCCGAGGTTTCCGAAAGGACACACATATGAGCAGGGTACTTCGCAGGCTCATCGGGCTCGTGGGGCTGGTCATCATCGTTGGAAGCCTCGGAATTATCGCAGGCAAGGCTTATGGCTATGGCGAGATTACGCCAGTGCTCATCGAGAAGGATAAGCACGGACGTCTCACGGAGGAGTCCGTAGCTCGGTTCGCGGAGGCTCTCGAAGAGATTCGAGAACACGAGGTCCTTCGTTGCTGGGTTGTGGCGGATTCAAAGGATAGTGATCTCATGCCCGGTGATCCGGGCTACGAACGGGCGGCTGCGCGGTTACGCGCACTGCAGGAGAAAATCGTCGCGAATCTGGGAAGGGTAATGCGGGAAATCCTACCGGGTGAGGAATACCCCACAGTCGGTCCGTATGTTGCCGTGACGATCAACGAAGCGGGAGCGAACGCTCTGGCAGTTGATCGAAACGTTCAGTCCTTCGCTGTCTTGGTCCCACGATACTGAAATAGCCAGTGAGGGTGCTGCGCCTGAGTCACCTTCGGTCTCGCTCGTTGCCGACATTCTGGGCTCTCCGTCAGCACGGATTGCGCCGATAGATCACCAGCAGGTCAGCGAAGGTCACCTGAAGGCTTGTCGAGCTATTGCTGCACGGGTGCGGGCACTTTCGCGAGAAACTCTCTTGCGGTCGCAACCTCAGGGCGATCACGGTCAGCGGTCTTCCAGGCTGACAGAAACTCCTCATACCTTTGCTTTGCCGTCACGTTGTCGCCCCTAGCCTGCGCTGCTCGAGCTATTCCGTAGATGGCCTTCGGGCGACCCGGAGTGCGTTTCAGCGTCTGAAGAAATTGCTCCAGGGCGTCAGCGGGTCGATTCAACTCCATGAGCAGGGTACCGAAGAGTTCATGGGCGGGAATAATTGGATAGGGCGGCTGGGGGAGGCTGTCGATCGAATCTTCAATGGCGACGGCTTCTTTCATCCTCGCCACTAGCTCATCGACGTTCCCCGCGCTCTTGGCCGCGAAGGCTGCTGCCTCTTTCGCCTGCATCGTAATGATCTGTTGCGCGAACGGATGTTGCCCGGGCTCTTGCGCGAGCAGGGCGAGTTTGTCTGCGGCGACCCTGGCGCCGGCGGCGTCCTTGTGAGCGGCCGCAGCCATCGTTTCCAGTTGCAACTTCACTGCAACGAAATCCCGCGAAGACACCAGCAGCGGAATCGTCGCAGCACTGTCCCAATCCCCGGCTTCGACGACGTAGCGAGTCAGCATGTCAAAGTACCCATAGACGACGCGGTCGGGTATCGCATAGATGGTGCGCCCGCGTACGTGCCGCGATTGCAGCTCTGGGGTGTCCTCCGCCGTCTTCTTATCGGTCAAGGCGTGATATTGCGCCGCGACGATGTCAAGCGTCCGCCGGGCGTCTCGAAAGCGGCCTAGCTCAAGGTAGGCATATTCCAAATAGTTGAGCGAATGGAAATCGCGCGAGGCACCGGATTCTCCCGCACGCTTTACGTCGGACTCAGAGGTTCGCCAGGCATTCTCGTTCGTGGCTGCCGACTCATCCCAATATCCCAGGCGAGTGAAGATGTGAGAAGGCATGTGCAATGCGTGCGGGACTGCGGCAGCCGTTTTGGCGTAACTACGTGCCACCGTGAGCCCTTGTTCGGCGTGCACCGGGTCGTCATAGGCATGGATCAGATAGTGCAGCACACCGGGATGGTCCGGATCGTGAGCGTAAACCTCTTCGAAGAGCTTGGCCGCCTGCTCCTGGCGCTCAAACCCCTTGGTACCTTCTTTGATTGTGCCGAGGATCGCCAGACCGTAGAAAAGCTTGGTCTCATCGTCCGGAAAGCGAGCAAAGGCGGTGGCCATCGCATCGCGGTAGCCTTCATCGCGTGCCGCTTTCGATCCCGCACCTGCATCCTTGAACAGCGCGGCCACAGCGTCCAGGTAAAGCCTCTCGCGCGGAGACATCCTCTTCGCTGCGAGTCCCTCCTGTACCAAACCCCATGCTGCGGTTTCGTCGGTGGCCGAAGGCGCGTCCCAGAAGGGATGGTTGTACGTCATGGCCGCGCCCCAGTAGGCCATCGCACACTCCGGATCGTCGCTCGAGACTTGACGGAAGCCGTCCAGCGCGCGTGGGTACCAGAAGTTGTGCAGCAGGGCTAACGCACGGTCGAACTTCGCGCCCACCGCCGGCGCGCACGAAGTGTCCATGTGCACGTGGCCCAGACCCTCTTCAGACCCCGAAAGCGAGTGCTCGTGTTCTTCAGCCTCTTGTGCAACACCAGGAGCGGAGAGGAAAAACACAATGAGCAAGCATGTGGTAAAGGAGGCGAGGAATCTCATGGGTGGCTCCTTTGGTGGAGCGGGCAGCAGCCGCCCTTCTGGACGCAACATTGCATCGGATGTGTGTCCGCAGCCTTAGGGCGACAAGACGTTGCTGCTGCGCTGATGCATTCAAGTCTTGCGGTGGTGTCGGAAATTAGAAAGGGCCGTCGTTAACGGCCCTTCTGTGCGGTGTCTTGGGTGTACCACATTGAGTAACCCGTGACTTCCACAGCCGAGAGGCTGCGCCGATTCGCTCGTCGAAGCAATGGCTGGATGCCGCGCTGAGATCTGGGGAACGTCCTACTGCGCCGCCGCACAAAGAGCCCCGGCGCGAACCGCCGGGGCCTTTTCATTTGTCCGGCTATCGACCGGCGATCTGATCGTCGAAATCCGCCATGCACTGGAGCGATCCCTTGTGTGTACGGGCGCCTAATTCCACCGCCGCGGTCGCAACCCAACACCCGACCCCGCGACAATGAGACGGTAAACCCCACCTACCGCTGGTGACTCAAGATGAAATCCACCACCGGCTTCGGATCCTTGCGCGACAGCGGAAAGTGACCCTCGCCCTCGGTCACCAGCACCGTGATCTTCCCCCCAAGTTCCTTGTACCGTTTCTCCACCACCCGTGTCTGGTCCTTTAGCCACGGGTCGAGACTCCCGCAGTCGTGCAAAATCGGCACCCCGGCCTTGGCCAGCGGCGCCAGGTTGTCGATCGGCGGCGTCTTCGACATCTTGCTGACCAGGAGCGGATTCCGGGCGTAAATCGCTGAGACCTTGTCCGGGTTCGCGATTGCCCACGCGTACGACTCGCCCGCCTTCGCCCCGGTCCCCTCCATCACCACCTTCTTCGAAAATCCGTTGTCGACCATCCGCTCGTAGACTTTGTCCCACTGCTCTTGCACGGCCCCGGACCCCGAGATTGGCGGCAGTACGATGTAGTAACCCTTGGCCAGTAGCGCCAGAGCCACCGCCGAGTCGGGCTCGAGAAAGCTCGGATGGAACACCCACGGCTTGCCAGGCGCCGGCTTCGGCGGCACCACGATCGCCATGGCATCCGCGTGGAAGTCACCCGTCCCCGGACTTGTATAGCGATCGTAGGAGGGAACGTATCCCGGTCCGCGCACCGTCGCGTAAGTGTCCTCGTTCTTGAGATAGATGAGAGAACTTTCGAGGCTGTAATAGTGCGTCTTGGTGTAGTTCAAATCGGCGAACGCCGGCCGGTTCGCCTCTACCGGATTCATGTGCTGCTCGATCCAGTCCGCGATCGGCGTCGGGTCTATGAGACTGTGCGGATGATGTGCATGGCCTTCCTTCATGATCACGGTGATTGAGCCGCCCAACTGGTGATACATCTTCTCCACCGCCATCGTGTACGGCAGCACAAAATCCTCGGTGCCGACGACGTGCAGTAGAGGTATGTCATGTTGGGCCAACACCGGGATCTTGACGTAATCGTCGTCGTAGACCGCCGGATTGTCCGCGTAGATAGCGGCCACCTTGTCGGGGTTAGCGCCACCCCAGTTGAACGCATTGACTCCGCCCTTACTCATCCCGACGAAGGCCGCTTTCTTCGCCAGGCCGTGCTTTTCCGTCAGAAACTCGTACCACAGGTCCCACGCCTTGCCCTGTCTGCCCGGGTCGGGCGCTATAAAGGCGATGTGAAAACCGCGTCTCAGTAGCTCGACTTCGGTTTGAGGCTGGTGGTTCCAATAGCAGGCTTGCCATGACCACGGATTGCCGGGCGCCGCCTTCTTGGGGATGACGACTACGCCGCGGCGCTTGCCGTCCTTTATGCTCACGTCGATTCCGAAGCTCGTCACCTCGCTCGTCGGGGCCGTCATCGGCGTGATCGCCCCGGTGGCATCGTCCATGATGAAGTCATATCGGTCGAACCCTTCGTGCCAGGTGGTCTTCTCGCCCTCGAAGGGGACATACACGTCCGCTGCCGTGGCGTTGCTGGAAGTCCAAACGATGGCCGCCGCGAAGAACAGATTCAGACCGGACGGCAAATGTCCTTTTGAGCTGTTCATGATCCTTACTCCTGTCCGGATCATGGCGAAGGAATTGGAACCCCAGCGGATGGCTCTGACGTTACGCCCGCGCTGTTAATGGTCAGAATGCTGTAGGTGTGCTTCTCGCCGGGTTTGGCGGAGACGTCGAGGTACCGCATCTCCGGGGGCGCGGGCGGTCCCTCCGGGGTGTCGTGATACGACAGCCCCTGGAACAACGGGCGTCCATACACCCCAAGTGGCGTCATTGTTGGTAAGCGGGCCAGCGCTTGATCGTCGCGCATGACGAAGAACCCACCAACACCACTTTCGAAATCGGCCTCGGCGTCCCATGTAATTTCATTGCCCCCGTTACCCCTGGACGTGACCCGAACGTTGAACGGTGCACGCGGTGGAGTCACGTCAGCAACGGTTCCATTCTTGACGTATTCGGTCCAGATCCTGGCTACTTGTTCGTCAGGCAGCCAGACCGCTTCAAGAGGGTTGCCCTTGTAGGAAGAGGCCGGCACAGCTGTTTGGCCAAGGAAGGGCGCTAGCCAAGCCTTGCTCATGTCCATCGGCTTGAGGTTTTGATCATTGCTGCCGTTGGTCGGCAGGCGCATGGCGAGGCAGGTGTCAAAGTAAGGAATCGCCAGATAACGCGAGTCGCCGGTCTCGTGGCCCGTGCGTGGATCGGGAGCAAATCCGGCCGGGCCGCCTTTACTGCGATATTCGCGGACGCGCGCAAGAGTGTTGGTCCATGCGCCGCGCTCCTGCTCTTTCACGCCGGCGTTTCCCATGACAGGGACCGCATATGCGGCGTCCGGCGACTGGGGCTGCGGGAAGTCCGGCCGGTTGCGGAACGAGCCGGATCGCAGGAACACGGCAGCCACGCGGTCCGGATGCCGGGTCGTCATCACGTCTGACCAGATGCCGCCTCCCGAGTGTCCCCACAGAGCCCAGGGCACAGTCGCAAGCTCCGGATGCTTCGCCTGCGCGGACAACTCGTCGAGTGCTTGGAGGAAGGCTTCATCCGAGCCACGCCGCGGATCGAACCAGAGTTCGGATCCTCCGGGGGAAGCGTCAATTGCATCTGTCAGAACGTGATACGACGGACCGAGCAAGGCGCAGTCCCATTTCTTCGCCAGCGCCTGCCAGTGCAGGTCGTACGCGGCCGTGGCGCCCTTTTCAGCCGCGGTTCTTCCCGCGCCGTGTTGATGAACGATCACGCAGCGGAATCGGGCGACGTCGTCTGGTACCCACATCGTGTAGGTGACACCAATCTGCAATTGGTTGGTTGCAGTCGACGGCGGGTGCTCGACCTGCAAGTACGTTCCCGCTCCGTGAGTTGGTCGACTCAGGAAACATAGACCCACCGTCAGCACCAGCGTGCGCAAGTCGAATTTCATCCACCCCTCCTTGCAAACACTCGTTGCAGTAATGCTTCGAGAGCGGCACCCGACGGTCGCGAATCGAGCGAGTCAGCGGCTGACGCACGCCGTTCGATTGCTCCAATGCCTGTCATGGATTTGTATTTTATATATGGAAGGTGTATTCATATACAAAACAACGTATCATTTTGGTCATGTGACGTCACCGTCGGTGACACCGCCTTGTTGGCGCGCGAACCAGAAATCTTGGGTGTACGCCTTTGGCACACCCGCACTTGGAGGGGGATATGCACAAGTCGGCACTCGCGGGTTTAATCAATAGCGCTCTGGTGATAGCAGGACTGCTGTGGAGTGCGATGTCAGCGCATGCGCAAGGATCGGCCGCAAATGAGGCAGTAATTGAACAGGTCGAGGTGACCGGCATTCGCTACAGCTTGGCGGAATCCGTCGGGGCCAAACGCGATGCGGACATCGTCAGCGATTCGATCGTGGCTGAAGATATCGGCAAGTTCCCGCAGCAGAACATGGCCGAATCGCTCCAACGTATCACCGGCGTACAGATAACGCGGAGCAAGGGCGAGGGACAGTTGGTGAGCGTGCGCGGGCTCGATCCGAAATTCACACAATTGCTGTACAACGGCCGATATTTGCCTGCGGCAAGCGGCTCACGAAATTTCGACTTCACCATTCTTTCCGCCGACTTTGTCACCGCGTTGCAAGTCGCTAAGTCGCCGACGGCTGATTCTCTCGATGGCGGTATCGCGGCGACGATTAATGTCCAGACGGCGAAGCCCCTGGACACCGGAGGTCGCCGCGCAGTCGTAAACGCGGAAGCTATCCACGAAAGCAATCCGGACTCTGTCCAGCCCCACGTCTCAGCGTTTTTCTCTGACACCTTTGCGGAGAATCGGTTCGGGCTTGCACTTGGCATTGACTACAGCAAGCGCGACCTGCAGGTGGAGAGATTCGAGGCCTTCGGTTTCGAAAATGGCGTCGAAGCGAACCGAGTGCCGCAACTGGACTACAACGTCGACGGTGACTTCAACGACACGTTCCGGTTCAACCACGCGTCGAACTACGGCATGGACCTGGGAGACCGTGAGCGCAAGAGCGTGATGACTTCGCTTCAGTTTCGTCCAAATGATGCGTTCGAAGGACGGGCGGACATCTTGTACTCGAAGTTCAACACTGACGCACTGTTCCCTGTGAACTCGCATCGCTTCACGAACAATCTCGGGCCGGTCGTCGCCAGCATCCAGGATGGAAACGGCGCCCTGATTTCCCTGGACTCTGATGGCGTCGATCATCGCAACAACGCAAGAACTGGCCAGGAAGAGGATGAGCTGAGGGCGTTGGGTTTGGGCGGTACTTACACCGTGGGCGATTGGACGCTTGATGGCGAAGTGTCCTATGGCAAGTCGAAACGCAAGATCTCCTCGCTATCGCTCGAAGTCATCGGGCGAGCCAGCGTTTCTTACGATTTCACCAATGACCCCGCGGGGATACCGGAACTTACCTATCAGCGTGGCTTTGACCAGTTCGATCCGAACGACTATCGCGCCATCGGCTTCAACGGTCCGCTCGATGAGCCAACCGAGGATGAAACCCGCGATGTGCGGTTCGACGTCAAGTACCGCACGGACGGGTGGATGGACACTATCGGATTCGGTGCAAGCTGGGGCAAGCGTGAGCATTCGACGGACAGCAACTTCATTCAGGTCGGCGCGGCGGATCTCGCGGCGTTGTTAGGGGTTGCCTTCGACCCGACCATCGAGGGCGGAAGTTTCAACGGTGCGCCGTGGATGCGTGAATTCGGTGATTCCGGCTATTTGTCTGGCTATGACGGCGGGTCATCTTTCCCGAAAACCTGGCTGTCCGCCGATCCAAACGCTTTGCTCGCGGACGTCCCGCTCAGCGACCTCGTCCGGATGTTTCCTCCGGTGCGGTTTCCGACATCTGTTTCGAACGTTCAGGAGGACGTGGGTGCGGCATATGTTCGCGGCAATTTCAAGCTTGCCGACGGGCGTGTGTCCGGGAACATTGGATTGCGCTACGTCCGGACGGATCAAAAGACCTTTGGCTTCGTACCGGACTTCAGCCAGATCATCTTCGACCAGGGTGGCGCGGTGACCTTTGTACCGGAAGCTGCACCCACGACAATTGACCGCAGTTACAACAACTGGCTGCCCAGCTTCAATCTACGTGTTGGGCTTACAGAAGACTTGGTCGCGCGTTTCGCGGCGGCGCGCGTCCTTTCCCGTCCGGATCTGGGCGTAATTACGCCGACGACGGTCGTCAACGCCAATGTCCGCACGATCACCTCCGGCAACCCCAATGTCGATCCGTACCTGGCGGATCAATTCGATGTTTCGCTGGAATGGTACATCAATCAGGAGAGCTTGCTGTCACTCGCGATCTTCTACAAGGACGTGAAGAATTTCATTGTTTCGACCAGCACTACCGAGACTCACACGGTGCAACTGGCGAACGGTGGTGGCACGACGGATATAGAGTTCACTCATTTCCAACCTGACAACGGTGCGAACACGACTCTCAAAGGCGTCGAGCTCAGCTATCAGCAGCCCTTCACATTCCTGCCCGCGCCTTTTGATGGCTTCGGCGTCCTGCTCAACTATACGTACATTGACGCTGGCGAAATTTCGGTGGTAGCCGGCGGCCCCTCGCTGCCATTGCCCGGTGTGTCGAAGAACAGCTACAACGCAATCGTGTACTTCGAGAAGCCACGCTTCGGTACGTACCTGGCCTACAACTACAGGGATGACTTCGTCTACGATCAGAGCAGCTATTTCGGCGATGGCGAGTTTGGACACAACTATGCACAGCTCGATTTGTCCGCGCGCTTCAACTTCACTGACAAGTTCGCCATGACACTGGGAGTAACCAACCTCACCGACGAAGCCCTGATACGCACGGACAATCTCGGCTACAACCGGGGCTACGAGCTGAACGGACGCCGGACCACACTGGCGCTGCGCTACGAATTCTAGTGAGCCTCATTGGTGTCAAGGTTGACTCACATCGAGGAGATACGGGTTGCCTCTTGACGTGCCTGAAGGACAAATCGCGCGTGGCATGGAAAACACTGCTGCTGGGGGCCGCATGTCTGGTTCATGCGGCCCAATCGGAAGGATGGGCCAGCAGCGAAGGTTCAGCCGAAGGTTCGGCAATAGTGTTTCGTGTCGATGCAGCTCATGCCGGCAAGAGCGGCGATCGCGCATTCGCAACGGTAGGGGAGGCTCTAGAAGCAGCGGCGCAGCTCAAGCGCCGGCGGTCATCAACTGCTATCAGAATTGAGATCGCCGATGGCGATTACTATCTGGCTGCGCCGCTGAAACTCGGGCCAGAGCTGTCCGGAACAAGCGAGGTACCTACAGAGATTGTCGCGGTCTCTGCAGCGGCGCCGCGGCTGCTTGCCGGGCGCAAGTTGAGGTTGCGATGGCGGCCGTATCGCGATGGCATCGTGCAGGCAACGGTCAGCGGCGCATTCTTTGATCAACTCTTTGTAGACGGAAAGCGCCAGGTTCGCGCGCGCTATCCCAATTTCGACGCGCAGGCGGTCGTGCTCAATGGCTACGCCGCGGATGCGCTCGCGCCGGAGCGAGTCAAGCGTTGGGAAAATCCAACGGGCGGCGTCGTGCACGCGCTGCACGAGAATCGCTGGGGCGGCGTCCAAGTGCCCATCCTCGGCAAGAATCCAGACGGCTCGCTGATTCTCGGCGACGGCGTGGGAAACAACCGGCCCTCCAAGCCGCATCCGCAATACAGATACGTCGAGAATATCTTCGAGGAGCTCGACACGGCCGGCGAGTGGTACATGAACGTCGGTACGTCGACGTTGTACTTCATGCCACCGCGCGATGTGAACTTGCGTGAAGCGACCGTCGAAGTCAGCGGCGTTGCTCGCGTGTTTGATATCCAGGGCGACAACCGATCGCCCGTGCGCCACGTGCGGATCTCCGGCCTCACGCTCGGCCATACGGGATCATCGTTCCTGCAAAGCACCGAGCCGCTGTTGCGCAGCGACTGGATGATTGCCCGCGAAGCTGCCATTTACCTCGAGAACACCGAGGACGTGATCGTCTCCGAGAACGAACTCTCGCAACTGGGTGGCAACGCCGTATTCATCAGTGGATACAATCGCCGGATCACCATCAAAGGCAACTACATCTACGATGTGGGTGGCAGTGCGATCAGCTTCGTGGGTCGACCGCAAGCCGTGCGTTCTCCAACGTTCCGCTATCAGGACTCGATCGCGCTCGAAGACCTCGATCGCGCGGTCGGCCCAAAGACAGCCGAATATCCCGCTGATTCGCGCGCCGAGGACAACCTCATCCACGATATCGGCACGGCTGAGAAACAGGTGGCCGGCGTGGAGATCTCGATGGCGCTGAGAATCACGGTCGCCCACAACAGCATCTACAACGTGCCGCGTGCGGGCATCAACATCGGCGACGGTACCTGGGGCGGGCATATCCTCGAGTACAACGACGTGTTCAACACCGTTCTGGAAACCGGGGACAACGGCGCTTTCAATAGCTGGGGCCGGGATCGTTTCTGGCATCCGGATCGTGAGCTGATGGATCGCATCAATAGTGACAATCCCGGGATGTGGAAGCTCGACGCGATTGAACCGACCACGCTGCGCTACAACCGCTTTCGCTGCGACAGCGGCTGGGACATTGATCTTGATGATGGGTCATCGAATTACCGTGTTCACGACAACCTGCTGCTGAGCGGGGGTCTGAAGTTCCGTGAGGGCTTCAATCGCGAAGCGTGGAACAATGTACTCGTCAACAATGGCTTTCATCCCCATGTCTGGTTCAAGCAGAGCGGCGATCGCTTTGAGCACAATATCGTCATGGCCGGTCACCAACCAATCCTGATGGAGCACTGGGACGCCACTATCGACTACAACTTGCTGCCCACCGCTACCGCCCTGAGCCAGGCGCAGTCCCTGGGACTCGACGGACACTCGCGTGCAGGCGATCCGAAGTTCATGGATGCAAGGGCGGGCGATTTCCGCGTCGCTGATGACAGTCCGGCGCTGCTGGTTGGCTTCAAGAATTTTTCCATGGATCAATTCGGCGTGACCAGTCCGAGGCTGAAGCGACTGGCAAAAACCGCTCCGCTTCCCGAGCTCATTTCTCTGGCGAACCTCGCGCCCGATGAGGTCCGCGACTTTCTGGGCGCGAAGGTAAAGTCGGTGACGACTCTGGGTGAACAGTCAGCGGCGGGCCTTGCGGGGCTCAAAGGCGTGCTGGTGCTCGCGGTTCCGGCTGGCTGCCTGGCGCAGCGTTCAGGGCTGCGAGCGAGCGATGTGATCCTGGAAGCAGCCGCCAACGAGTACAGGCCGGCGGAAGTCATCGAAAACCTGGCGACCCTGATGACGTTGTACAGCGCTCAGCGGTGGCTCGGACAGCGAGAGTTCGTGGTCATGCGTAATCAGCAGCCGCAGCAGCTCACGTTGAAATTCCAGCCCGAGTGAAGCGATGACATCCAGACGCCTCACAAGCCACAGTCAGCGCTGAGATGCGCCATGCAAGAGATCGTTGCAATCACACCGACGCCGCAGTCATCCATGCACACGCCATTCGGAACCGAGCATCGTAGTTTCGCCGTCCGAGGCGTCAACGCATCGTTGCTGGGTTTTGGTGCCGCGCCAATCGGTAATCTCTATGCTGAGGTTGGCCATGAGTCGGCCGTAGCCGCCGTGCAGGAAGCGCTTCGCTGCGGGATCAACTTTTTCGATACCGCGCCGTACTACGGTTACGGGCTGAGCGAGCGTCGCCTCGGTCGCGGTCTGGCCGGCACCCCACGCGATTCATTCGTACTATCGACAAAGGTCGGACGTTCCATCGTGGCCGATCGTGGAGGCGGGCAGCCCAGTGATGGCTTCGCCGTCGTCGGCGGAAAGGCCGTGTTCGACTACAGCTACGACGGTGTGATGCGCTCGTTCGAGTCCAGCCTCGAACGGCTCGATGTCGACTACATTGATGTGCTGTTACTGCACGACATCGGTCGCCTCACCCATGGAGAGCAGCATCCTCAGCGCCTGCGCCAGGCGCTCGAGGAGGCCCTTCCTGCGATGGCCGAACTGAAGGCCTCCGGGGCCTGCCGCGCCATCGGCATTGGAGTAAACGAAGAGGCAATCTGCCTTGAACTGATGCCGCTGTTCCCTCTCGACTGCATCATGCTCGCGGGCCGCTACACCTTGCTCGAGCAGGATGGCTCGCGGGGGGTCATGGAAGAAGCGCTGCGCCGCTCGGTAGCGATCCTGGTCGCGGGGCCATACAACTCGGGGCTGCTCGGCGACGCGCGCGCACCGGGTGCGACCTATAACTACAGCCCGGTGGATCCTGCAACCCTGGTGCGCGCTCAACGCATTTATGACGTGTGCGCGGCGGAGCGCGTCGATGTGGGCGCGGCCGCGCTGCAATTCCCGTTGGCGCACCCGGCCGTGGCCGTTGTCGTGGCAGGGCTGCGTTCGATTGAGGAGGTTCGCAGCGCCGTCGTGCGGCTAAACGCCAAGGTGCCGGCCAGCCTTTGGGCGCACCTGCGCGAGGAAGGACTGGTCGCGCCCAGGGTCATGGTGCCAGAGTGATCGTCGACGCACACCAACACTTCTGGCGACTCGACCGTGGCGACTACGGGTGGTTGCAGCCGAATCTCGGCGTGCTCTACCGCGACTACCTTCCGCATGATCTGGCGCCGCTCCTCAAGACCAGCAACGTCGACGCCACGGTGCTCGTGCAGGCGGCTGCCACCGAAGGTGAAACGCGCTATTTGCTTGAACTCAGCGCGGAGTACCCGTTCGTCAGCGGTGTGGTCGGCTGGGTCGACCTTGAAAGGCACGACGCCCCTCAGCGGATCGCAGCTCTGGTCGCCTCCAGCAACGGCCTCCTCAAGGGCTTGCGCCCAATGATGCAGGACATCGTAGATCCGAACTGGGTTCTGCGACCGCAACTCGATCCCGCTTTCGATGCGATGGTCGAATACGACCTGTCGTTCGACGCGCTCGTCAGACCGCAACACTTGAGTGCGCTGCGAAAGCGGCTGCGTCAGCATCCCAAGCTACGAATCGTGATTGACCATGCGGGCAAGCCGAACATTGCCGGCAATGGATTCTCAATGTGGGCTGACGACATGGCCCGCCTCGCGCACGAAACCGCCGCGCGCTGCAAGCTATCGGGGCTGCTGACAGAAGCAGGCGGCGAGGCTGGAGTCGAAATACTCGACTCCTATGCTGCGCATGTCTTCGCGTGCTTTGGTACGGAGCGTGTGTTGTGGGGCAGCGACTGGCCAGTTGTGAACAGTGTCTGCGACTACGGTCGATGGCTCGCGTTAGCGCGTGACCTCGTGGGACGGCATGCACCCGGGCACGAGGCTGCGGTGTTCGGCGCAAACGCCATCGCGTTCTACTCATTGGAGTCTTTGAGATGAGTGGACGTCTCGCCTCGAAGCGCATGTTGATTACAGCGGCTGGTGCGGGCATCGGCCGAGAGAGCGCATTGGCCTGTGCCCGGGAGGGTGCGCACGTAGTTGCTACTGACATCGATGCCGGTGCGTTGGAATCGCTGGCGGCGGGTCAGGCAAACATCAGTGCGTACACGCTCGATGTCACTGACCCCACCGCTGTCCGCGCGTTTGTTGGCAGTCAAGCAACGTTCGATGTGCTGTTCAATTGCGCCGGCGTTGTCCACCAGGGCAGCATCCTCGAGTGCGAAGAGAGCGCGTGGCGACGCTCGTTCGCGATCAATGTCGATGCGATGTACTTTCTCTGCAAAGCGGTGCTGCCCGGCATGATCGCGCAGGGTAGGGGAAGCATCATCAATATGGCTTCGGTAGCCTCGAGTGTGAAGGGCGTGCCGAATCGCTGCGCCTACGGTACGTCGAAGGCCGCCGTGATTGGATTGAGCAAATCGATCGCGGCCGACTATGTCACCAAGGGCGTGCGTTGTAACGCAATCTGCCCGGGCACGATCAGCACTCCATCCCTGGCTGCCCGCGTTGCTGAGCTCGGTGGCGATCAAGACGCGGTATGGAAGAGCTTCAAGGAGCGCCAGCCCATGGGCCGCCTCGGCGATCCCAAGGAGGTCGCTGCGCTGGTCGTCTACTTAGCCTCTGATGAATCCTCATTCGTCACTGGCGCTATCCACATCATCGACGGTGGCTGGTCGACCTGATCCGCACGCGAGAACAGCATGAAGCTCATACGCTATGGACAAGCGGGCCACGAGAAACCAGGCCTGATTGATGAAGATGGCGCAATCCGCGACTTGTCTGCGGTGGTGGATGACATAGCCGGTGAGGTACTGACCGAGCGAGGCCTTGCCAGGCTACGCGCGCTCGAGCTCTCAGCCTTGCCAGTCGTAGGCGGCGTGCCCCGATACGGCGCACCAGTTGGCCGGATCGGCAAGTTCATCTGTGTCGGCCTCAATTTCACTGACCACGCAGCGGAGTCGGGTATCGCGGTGCCGGAGCAACCTGTCCTGTTCATGAAGGCCACGACCGCAATCGTCGGCGCCAACGACAACGTTGTTATCCCGCATGGCGCTGAAAAGACCGACTGGGAAGTCGAACTGGGTGTTGTGATCGGCGACACCGCACGCGACGTGCCGGTTTCGGAGGCGCTGGCTCATGTCGCCGGCTACTTGATCGTCAATGACGTATCGGAGCGCGCGTTCCAGCTCGAGCACGGCGGCCAGTGGGTGAAGGGAAAGAGCTGCGACACGTTCGGCCCTCTCGGCCCATGGCTGGTGACGTGCGATGAGGTACTCGAGCCGCAGAACCTGGCCATGACGCTGAGCGTTAACGGGCACCAATATCAGAATGGCAATTCGCGGAGGATGATATTCGGCGTCGCACGGCTGGTTAGTTACATCAGTCGCTACATGACGTTGGCGCCGGGCGACGTAATCAGCACAGGCACTCCTGCGGGGGTCGGCCTTGGCCAGAAGCCACCGGTATATCTGCGCCCTGGCGACGTCATCGACGTGCAAATTGAACGACTCGGCTGCCAGCGTCAGCGGGTAATGGCCGCAACGTAGGAACATGTCACCGAACGACTGATGAGGCGACCCAAGATGGCTGTGATTACTGCACTGGACACCTTCGACGTGCGATTTCAGACATCGCGCGAGCTGGATGGCTCGGACGCGATGAATCCCGATCCGGACTACTCAGCTGCATACGTGCTGCTCCGCACGAACGATCCCACCGGCCTGTGTGGCCACGCCTTTGTTTTCACCATTGGTCGCGGTAACGATGTGCAAACGGCAGCGCTCGCTGCGCTACGCCACCTCGTCGTTGGCTCACGAGTCGATGAGGTGGTCGGCGACCTCGGGGCCTTCGCGCGCCGGTTGACGAACGACTCCCAGCTGCGTTGGCTTGGCCCCGAGAAGGGAGTGATGCACATGGCAATTGGCGCGGTGATCAATGCCGCGTGGGATATGGCGGGGCGTCGCGCCGGCAAGCCGGTGTGGCGACTGATCGCAGACATGAGCCCGGAGAAGATTGCCGATCTAATCGACTTCCGTTACATCACTGACGCGCTTACCCGCTCGGAGGCTTTGGCGATTCTTCACGCCGCCATGCCGGGTAGGGCAGCACGCCAGGTCACCTTGGTGGATCGGGGATATCCCGCCTACACGACTTCGCCAGGGTGGCTGGGCTACTCCGACGAGAAGCTGGCGCGGCTGGCGGTCGAGGCCGTCAACGATGGCTTTCGAACCATAAAACTAAAAGTGGGACTGAATGTGGAGGATGACCTGCGACGTTGCCGAATCGCACGCGAGGCTATCGGGGCAGACGTGGCACTGGCGATCGATGCAAATCAACGCTGGGATGTGACCGCAGCAATTCCATGGCTGCGGCGGCTTGCACCCTTCAATATTGCGTGGATCGAGGAGCCGACCAGCCCGGATGACATCCTCGGCCACGCAACAATTCGCAAAGCTGTTGCACCTCTTCCCGTCTCCACGGGCGAACACATTCACAATCGCGTGATGTTCAAGCAACTATTTCAAGCCAAGGCTGTGGATCTCATTCAGATAGACGCAGCGCGCGTCGGTGGCGTCAACGAAAACCTCGCGATTCTGCTGATGGCGGCCAAATTCGGCGTGCGCGTGTTCCCACATGCGGGCGGCGTAGGCTTGTGTGAGCTCGTGCAGCACCTGGCAATGGCTGACTATGTCGCCATCAGCGGTTCAATGGAGGATCGCGCCATTGAGTTTGTCGACCATCTGCACGAGCACTTCGTCGACCCTGTGCGAATTCGAAGGGGACGATATCTGGCTCCGACGGCTCCCGGTTTTTCCGCACAGATGCACGCGCAGTCACTAGCAGATCACCTGTTTCCCAACGGCAGCGCTTGGCGAACGGCCGCGTCCCCAACTCCTGCGGCGCTGGCAGCGATCAGCTCGACGTGAGCATGGCGCTGACTGCCCAGCGCGATGTCCGGGTCGGTTTCGGCTAGCATTCTCGAGCAAACCGAGCGTGGAGGGCGCTACCAGTGATTCAGCCGATCACCGTTCTCGGCTATTGGGCCTTGGTAATTAACCTCCCTCCGTCGTGAGCCTGCTGTCGGATGCCGCACGCAGCGAAAAGATGCGCTGCATGGGGATCCACTTCTCGCCGGGGCGCGCCCACGGGAGTGGTTTTTGGTACTTCCACATCATGGCTTCCCACGCGACCACGCGCTCATTCGCCGCGTCTGCAGCGGCCTTTGCGTCCAGACTGAAATCACCGGGTACTTCCAGGACCAGCACCAGGCGATTGTGGGTGCGAAAGATCTCAGCCTCTTCTATGCCGGAAGAACGAAGGGATTGCAGGATGTCGGGCCAGATTCGGTCGGGCTGGTGCCAGCGCTCGTACTCGGCAATCAGCTCAGGCCTGTCGTTGAGGTCGAGAGCGAAACAGAGGCGTGCCATGATCAGACCCTGACGGCGGCCACGATGCCCGCCGAACTTGAGCGCCGCGCGAACGTGAGGACGATCGCGAAGCTGAAGAGTGGAACCGCCATGGCCCAGTGGATTCCGAACGCATCCGAGGTGGCGCCCATGACGGCGGTGAGAATTGCACCACCAATGATCGACATCACGAGGAGCGATGAACCGAGCTTGCGCTTCTCGTCATCGAGTCCGTCCAGGCCGAGCGCAAAGATGGTTGGGAACATGATCGACATGAAGAAGCTCGCCGCGACAAGCGCGTATAGGCCGACGGGCCCGGGGAGTCCGATGGCAACGGTGCAGAGTACGGCGTTGATCAATGCGTAGGTAGCCAGAAGTCGAGCAGGTGCTACGTAGCGCATCAAGGCAGCGCCGGCAAAGCGTCCGAGCATGAAGATCACGAGCCCTGCAGTCAGGAAGTTCGCGGCAACCCTCTCCGGTGTGCCGGGGACAGTGACCTGCGCGTAGCGGATGAGATAACTCCACACACCGACCTGGCCGCCGACGTAAAAGAACTGGGCGGCGACCGCGAGCATGAAATATCGATCTCGCAGGAGGTCGACAAGGTGGGCCATGCCGCTTCCGCGAGCGTCATCCGCGTCGCTGTCGCGGGTCCTCGGGAAACTAGAAATCATGAACAGGAGAGCCCACACGACTACGATCGCGCCGATAACCAGGTAGGGCACCTGGACAGCTGCCGATTCGGTGGCATAGAACGCTGCGCGTTGCGCCGCAGTCATCGCGGCAATCTGCTCGGCGGCAGGCTCATTGCCGGAGAGAATGAAATGCTGGCCAACGAGCACGCCTGTGATGGAACCGAGCGGATTGAAAGCCTGCGCCAGGTTCAACCGCCGGGCCGCACCTTCCCGCGGGCCAAGCACGGTGATCAACGGATTGGCAGAGGTTTCCAGGAAGGCCAGGCCACTGGCGATGACGTACAGTGCCAACAGAAAAAGGACATAGGCATGCTTTTCAGCGGCGGGGTAGAACAGGAACGCGCCGGTCGCGTAGAGAAGCAGCCCGAGCACTATCGCACCCTTGTACCCGAAGCGGCGCATGAACATGGCTGCCGGGACTGCAAGAGTGAAGTAACCGAAATAGAACGCGCTCTGCACCAGGCCGGCCTGGAAGTCGGAAAGCTCGAAGACCTTCTTGAACTGCTTGATGAGGATGTCGTTGAGATTGTTGGCGACACCCCATAGGAAGAACAGGCTGACAACGAGGAAGAAGAGATGCCACGCCGGTCGCATGTGACCTGCGTCGCCCGGAGTTTCGTCGTGCTTCATTCGTGTCTCCGACGGCAGATTCGCTGTTGTTCAAATATGAAAGCGCAGTTTATATATAACACAGGCTGGGCGCGACGTGCACCGGTAAAGTGTCCCTACCGGGCCATATGCCCGACCAGCGAGGGGCCTTGGCAGGCTGCGAACAGCTAGCGGGTAGTCTTGCGGCGGATTTTTCGCGCGGCGCGCTTAGGGTCTGAGCCAAGACTGAGTGCGCTCGACACTTCTGCGGCAGCTACACGCAGTCTTTCAAGGGATTCCGCCATTCCGATTTTCGGTCGCTCGCGCTTCAAGAACGGTACGGTGATAGTCGCAACGGCGATGTCATCCTGGTTTATCGGAGCAGAGAGATCGGTTACGCCAGCGACCAGATGGCTTGGTACTTGTGCGTAGCCCGTTGCGCGTGTCTGCGCCACGCGCTTCAGCAGGCTCGCACGTTCAAATGCGATGCCACTCGCCGCGGCTAAGTCAAGCCAGCGTTCGCGTACGTCGTCCGGCTGAAAAGCCAGCAAGACCAGCCCCGATGTGGAGTCGACGAGCGGACGGCGATGGCCCACGCGAACCACAAAGCCCAGATCTCCGGGTGCATCGACGCGAGCGATGACAACGATGTGCTCCTGCGATGCCACGACCAGATGACAGGGCTGCCAGATCTCATCCGCGAGGCGATGCATGGCCGGCAATGCCACCTCGACGATGCCTTTGACCGGCGGTCGCTCCATGCCAAGCATGAAGAGCTTGTTGGTGAGCAGGTAGCCGTCGCCGGCATCGTTCCGCGTGATGTAGCGGCGGCTCTCGAGGACCTGGAGCATCCGGAAGATCTCGCCGCGCGAGCGCCCGGCTTTTTCGGAGATCTCCGACATGGTCATCGGCATGACCGTCTTCGCCAGGATCTCGAGAATATCGAGCCCTTTATCCAGAGCTGGAGCACTATAGTTTGGCTTGCTGCCCATGAGCACGTCGCTTTTCACTAATAAACAGCAGCATCGGGGTTGCGGTCTTGCGCGTCAATAGATCCCGCGCCGCCATCAATGCGCGGATCCGAGCTGCAACGCGACTACGCGGTCCCACTCGTTCGACTGGCGCGGCCTGAGGTCCAGTTCCAACCCGCCCTGGACTCTCCTCATCGTGACCGGCGCACCACCCGCCAGCCAAGTTGCTCGCTTGATGGGTTCGGAGATCGGAACAAAAAGGCGATTGTCCGCCCAGTCCAGCACATGCACGTAGACGATTCCTTCGCCTTGCGTCGTCACGCCCCAGGGACGTGCAGGCACAGGTCCGGCGCGTGTGCGGTATATGCTTTTCCCATACACCTTCAGCCACGCACCCATGTCGGAGAGAATCTGCAGGCTCTCAGGCTGCAGGCGGCCATTTGGCATCGGGCCAGTATTGAGCACCAGAGTTGCTCCACGGCCGGCTGCATTGACCAGCGTACGGATCAGGGTTTCGGGAGATTTGAATTTGTCATCCGTCAGGCTGAATCCCCAGCTTCGATTCATCGTCTCCGCCATTTCGAGCGGCAACGTACCAATGCTGGTGTTATTGAACCCCTTGGTGTTCTGACCTGGCAGATCCTGCTCGAACGTCTGCACGTCTTCGCCCGGATAAGGCGCTTGATGATGATTGTTGATGATGAGAGCCGCGGGTTGCAGCGAATGCAGTGATCGGTACGTCCGCGCGAGCCGCCACCGGTCACGCATTGGTGTGCGTTCCTGGTCCCACCAGCCATCCAACCAGACACCGCCGATCGCTCCGTAGTTCGTGAAGAGCTCGGCAAGTTGCCGATCCTGGTAGTCGAGATAGGTCTCCCAATCCCCGCTCTCGGCCCGGCCAGTGAAATGACCAGTCGCACCTCGCGGATAGTAGTCAGGGCTGTGCCAGTCGAGTTGAGAGTAATAGAAGAAGAGCTTCATCTGGTGCTTCCGGCAAGCATCCGCCAGTTCCCTCATCGGGTCTCGCTTGAACGGAGTTGCGTCTACGACGTTGTAGGGCGAAACCTCGCTGTGAAACAGCGCAAAGCCGTCGTGATGTTTCGAAGTGATGATGAGATATCGGGCGCCCGCGTCCTTGAAGGCGCCGATCCAGGCATTCGCATCGAACTGCGTCGGATTGAAGAACTGCGCGAGCCGCTCATACTGGCGGGCGGGTATCTTCAGGTCGTTCATGATCCATTCCGGCAGGCCCTCCGAGCCCACGCCGCCGAGCTCGCTGTAAAGACCCCAGTGGATGAAGATTCCGAACTTCGCGTCCTGGAACCAGCGCCTCGCATCCAGATTGCTCTCGCTCGGCACGTACGTGTCTTCCGAGTCAGGTACGGCAGTCGTGGCTGGCTCGCCGGCGCAACACAAGTTGCCGATGAGTAGTGATACGCAGATTGCGGGAGCAAAGGAGTGCGACATCGATCGCTACTCGCCACGAATCGCTTGCCGCAGCGCTGCCATTTGGCGCCGGGCCGCTTCACCTATGCTGCCGTCCTGGTAGATGCCCAGGTTGATGGTCACGGCCGCTTCCTTCGCGGCATTCTCTTTCACGAAGGCGATCAGCGCCTCATCTGAAAAGCGCAGGGGCTCCATCTCTGCGTCCGGAAGCGAGTGCACCCAGGGTGCGTCTGCAAACAGAAGGAAATGGCTTTGCAGGCCGATCGCAGTCCGCGATGCAACGTAGCGGCTCGTCGCCGGTCGGACGATTTCGCCAACTTCGCCGGCCCAGTAGTCCTGCCACGGAGTCTCGATGGGATAGATCCATGAGTTGAAAGCTACGAGCCGCGCCGGATTGCCCGCACGCACAGCGGGCAGCAGGTCGCGCGGATCTATTTCGGGATAGGCCTCCAGTGTCTGGTACCAACCGTCGAACCAGTATCCGGCGACGCGCGTCCCATAGCGCTGTCCCATCTCCTGCAGGATGTCCTGGTGAATGCGGAGATACTCGGAGCCCGTTGCGACACGCAGCTTACCGACCGTGTGCGACGCCATGTACAGCATCAGCCTGATGTTGCGCGCCTCGAGCGCCTGTGCGATCTCGCTCAATAGATCGCGCTTCGTCGTCGAGCCGGGATGGATGCGCTCCCATGACTTTATCGGCGCGGGACAATGAGGCTTTGCGTGGTTGACCGTGAAGATGACGTAGCGGGCCCCGGTGCTCTCCACCATGTCAGCGAACGCAGCCACATCGAATGCATCGACTGCGCGCTGATAGGGGAGTGCCGGTCCGCGGCGGGGCGTCGATTCGCTCGTCCAGTGAAACATAACGCCGTAGGCCGCACGCGCGAGCCAATCCGTATTGGCACGCTGCTGAGCTATCTCGCGCTCCTGGATTGCCGCTCGAGCGCCCGGCGTCGGCTCAATATCGATCGACCGAATCCGTAGTTGCGCCTTTCCATTCGGAATGCGCAACTGCACCCGAAGAGGTCCGCGCGGCAAGCGAATACCGTCAATCGCAACCGTCTCGCCAAAGTCCATCAACGGATCCTCGAAGACTCCGGGTTGCACGGCCAAGGTGTCGTTGACCACGGTGCTTCCCAAAGCAAGCGTGAAAGGGGCTCTCGGCGTGTCACCTGAGTACACGATCGAAGCGCGGTATTCTCCCTCTCTCTCGATCGTCGCCATCCATGTCGTGGTGGATTCGCCTTCGATCGCCAGCCAGTCTGTACGCTTGTCAAAGCGACCAGCTCCGGTTATTTGTGCCGCTGCCGCGTAGAGGCGAATAGTCCGGTCCGCGGAAGGCGCGCCATCGGCCGACACCACGGATGCGAGCAAGAGGCCGGGAATGCACCACAAGGCCGTCGAAAATTGCGCTCCGACGAACCGAAACCAACGGATCGGCATCACTGCAGTCACGGTAGGCCTCACAAACTTGCGTCGGGACACCCAGAGCACGCAGCCCTTGCTTTTCTCCCATTTGATCTTGTGCACAGGTGAACATAGAATTTATAGGTATACTGACGCGACTGCAACCCCGCAACGACACTCTTTTTATATGTGCCGAATCGCGCTCCCAACAGCGTGTGCTGTTCAAGCTTCGCCATGACTACTCAATCGCGTGGAGCGAAACGGATATCGTTTACCTCGGGACAGCCCTGGTATGGCACCAGCTACTAGGCCTGCAGGCATAGGCAAGCTAAGGGACCATCTACAACAAGCTGATCGGTCCCTCGGTGCAGTGCTAGCGGGCGAGCCCGAAGGGGGCAAGAGGTCGCGCCTTGAGTTTGCGCAGGCAGCAGTGCGAGATGCGCTGCGCTGGGCGGATGACAGCGGCGACTGCGCAAGTATCTTGGTTGCTCTCGAGGAAGTGTGGGTCGGCGACTTGAGCGCGGTCGCCGCCCGACATGTCGAGGTCGCAAGAGAGCTGTGCCGCTCGGGTGTGAAGCAATAAAAGGGGAGACCGGATTCGGGGGTATCGGACGGGGTACCCGCTAGGAATACCCGATTCCCTGCGGAAATAGGGGGCTAACGGACTCTGCCCCCGCTACCGCTTCTACAAAGGCCCCTCTGCGAACCGCCGGGGCTTTTGCATTTGTCCGGCTAGCGACCGGCGATCTGATCGTCGAAATCCGCCATGCACGTTGCGACTGTAGAAGATGCAGCGAGGCAGTTTGGTATCCTTGAGTTCGCCGGGCATCTGCTTCGAAATCAGATCCGCCTTGCGTTGCCGGACTCCCCGCAAGAGGCGTAAAGTGCTCCGATACCGACATAGTGGGAGAGCCTCATGACGCCATGGGAAATCAACGGACGCGAACTCGTCAATTGCACGTGTGAATATGGCTGCAACTGCCAATTCAACGCGCTGCCGGACAAGGGGCATTGCCATGCCGTTGCCGGCATTCAGATCGACCAAGGTCATTACGGCGAGACCGAGCTGGACGGTCTTCGAATCGCAGCCATCTTCAAATGGCCCGGCCCGATCCACGAAGGCCATGGCGAGGCCATAGCCTTTGTCGACGATAAAGCCGACGAGAAGCAACGCGAAGCGCTGCTGAAGATCATGACGGGACAAGACACTGACCCGTTCGCCACGATGTTCGCCGTCTACGCCTCGACCGTTACGAAGATGAACGACCCGGTTTTCACCAAGATTGATCTCGACCTTGACATCGACGGCCGCAGGGGACGCATCGTCGTCAAGGACTATATTGAGACGATCGGCGCGCCTATACGTAACCGGGTGACAGGCGCAGAATCGCGCGCACAGATCGTGTTGCCGGACGGCTTCGAATACGCAATGGCCGAGATTGGTAGCGCGTCCAGCAACACCAAGGGGCCGGTCAAGGTTGAAATGAAGAATACGTACGGCCAGTTCGCACGTCTGCATTTGAACAACCACGGCGTAGTGCGCACCTGAGAAGGCCCCGGCGCGATGGATGCGGGCCCCCGCTACCACTTCATATGCGCCTCATTCTTTGCGGAGCCTTGCTGACACTGATTGCTTCGTCTGCTGACGCGGCCGATGCGCCCGTAGCAATCTACAGTTCCGATCCCAATCATCTGTGGAATCGACTCTATCGCGCGATGGCGATCCGCACACTCGATGGCGTCGAGTACGGTGCGGACATCGCGGAGCCCTACCCCGACGATTTTGATAGTCGTAAGCAACTGATTTCAACGCTAGACGAATTCTTGAGAACGAAGGCGGAACGTAGCCTTCCGGGCGAGGCACGGCGCGCGCTCATGCTCAACGATGTGTGGACGGCGTTCGATATTTCGACGGCGCATGGCGGCACTCAGCTGCGCTTCCGACTCGCGCGAGCGATCGAACGCCTTCGCATGCCCATCTCGGACGTGGCGCGACTCAAGGAGAACTATGCAGAGTCTGTGAAGACCGGCAAGTTCCCAAAGGACTTCGATCCGGCACACCCGGATGTTCCGTTCCTTCCGCCCGATTTATTCGATCCTGCTGGACCGTGGGTCCAGATCGGCGAGAGTGGACGCGGTTTGGCTGCGCCAACTCACGTTGAAATGGTCTCAGGTCGCTCCGCATTCTTGGTGTTCATCCGATGCCCTGGCGGAAGACAGGCGACGCTTTCGTACCTGCAACGGCTGAACCTCTATCCTACGCCTTGGCAACCCAACGCTGAGTCGGTCGGCACGAGCTACCCTAACAACGAGCACGTGCGCTTGGATGCACTCGTACCAGATCACAACGCGCCGCAATTTCCGGAAGGCACGGTTGTGGCGTTGGTGCGTCGGATGATGGTGATTGACGAAAAGCTTGATCCTGTCCTCACGCCGATTACGCAGAAGGTCCAATTTCGCGTCTACAGAAAGCTGAACGCCACGACGCACGAGCCCCGCGATGCTTTCGATCAGACGCAGAGCGTCTACGAATTCGTCATGCGTCGAAGAGAAGTGATCGCAGGAATGGGCGGTGGTTTGCATCCGGTGTCGCCAGATGAAAAGGAATATCAGATGCTAATCGTGCCGGCAGTGAGGGGCAATCCCTCCTACTTCACCGGACCTGTGGTGCTTCGTACATGTGCAAGGTGTCATAGTGCAGAAGGTATTTTCTCGGTGCGAAGCTATCTCGGAATGTTCGATCAGCGCCCTGCGAACCCGCAGCTCTTACCCGCAGATCACCCGGAGTACCAAGGTATTGCCACCGCGCGTTGGAAAAAAGCGCAGTTCAGCTGGGGATTGTTGGAAGGACTTCTGCAGGCGGAACGAGGCCGCTGATGCGGGTAGTGGATCGGATAGTCGCGGCGGTTGGAATGCCCGCTCTTGGCCAGATGCGGGCTGATTAGCGGCGCGGGAGATGGGATCGCGCGGCGCAAACATGTGACGCCGCACCGAGCAGTCGCGGATACGCCTAGCGCTCAACCACCGAGCGCGATGGTGAGGCTCACGAGAACCATCCCAACAACAACCATCGTGAAGGCGGTCAGCCAGGGTCGGTATTCCGTGACGCGCGCGTACGCATAGCCGCTTACGAACAGCAGGATGATGGCAATGGCGTTCGAGACGCGCATGGCACGGCCGATGTCCTCCATGAAGATGAACGGGATCGTTACCGGGAAGGTTGTAACGAACACCCAGAGAAACACGGAGAGCCAGCCGAGCCATTCGGTTTTACCGAGTCGCGGGCGCTTCGGCGGTTCGGGCAAGCGAACCAGCTGCTGGCGCATGGTCTCGTACTCAGCGGGGCCGAGCGTTTCCGCCAGCACCGGCGGCATTGCGTCGGCGATGACACGATGCGCCGCCTCCGGGGCCTCGGCCTTGCGCACGGCGCGCAACGCTCGAATGCCGCGTGCCTGTTCGCTCAGGCAATCCATGACATACAAGAGGCCGTCGATGATGCCCCAGGCGATGTTGCATCCGAGCGCGCCGATGAGCATGTCGCGCACGTCCGAGCGGCCGGCGTCCGCCACGCTCAACGAACCGGTGAACGTCAGCACCATGATCAGGCCAAAAAGCACCTCGGCGATGCGATCGCTCGGTTCGAGCACGCGCCTGGACGATGAGTTGGGTTCGTTAGACATGGCGAGCCACCCGGGTCGTAGGCAATGCTTCGTGCGACGGATTTCTTACTAGCCGCGGGGCGGCAACAGGTAAAGCGTCATGGCGAAGATGAGATAGACCATCAGCACCAGCACACCGACGAACCATGCCGAGCGCCCGCTGCTTGTCACGAGCGCCGTCGTGATCGTGGCGAGGAACAGCATTACCACGGCGCCCGGCCAGAATTGCAGGTCCATCGGCGCCGGCCCGATGACGTAGCTCAGGAGCACCAGCACGGGTGCGACGAACAGCGCGATCTGGGACGCGCTGCCGAGTGCGATGCCGACGCTCAGATCCAGCCGGTTCTTGAGCGCTCCGGAAAACGCGGTGGGCATCGCCGACGCGCCGCCGACCAACGCCACGATGATGAATCCGACGAAAGCCGGAGTCATCCCAAACGCCTCCGCTGCCTTCTGCACGGACTCGACGAAGATCTCGCTCACCACCGCGACCAGCACCGTTACGCCGCCGAGCGTCGCCAGGGCCAATCCCAATGGCCATGGCTCTTCGCCCTTCGCGGCATGCGATACGCTGCCAAAGAACTCGCTGTGTGTCTTGAGCGAAAACAGCATGCCGAGACCGTAGGCGGTGATGAGCAACACAGCCAATCCCACGCTCAGCTTGTGGCTGAACGCCACACCAGCAGCGTCGGCGTGGGAGATCGCCGAAGGAATGAGCAACGCTATCGTGGCCAGGAGTAGCATTCCCGCCTGCAGACGGGCGTTGACCCGATTGTATTCCTGCTCGTGGTGCTTCAGTCCGCCGACGAAAAATGATGTACCCAGGATGAAGAGCGTGTTGGTGACGATCGGGCCGGCGATCGACGCCTTGACGAGCATGTATTGTCCGGCGCGCAAGGCAGTGAGCGCGATGATGAGTTCTGCCAGGTTGCCGAGCGTGGCGTTGAGCAAGCCACCGACCGCATCGCCGGTCTTGGCGGCAACGGATTCCGTCGCGTGGCTCAAGAGCACGGTGAGCGGCACGATCGCAAGCACCGAGAGGACGAACAGCAGCGTCTGCGCCTCCGGTTTGAGCTTCGCGGCAACAAATACCACGGGGACAAATACCAGCAGCCAAAGCAGCTTGCTGTCACGAATGTCCTTCAGCAGCGGGCTCATGGCACTACGGCTCGCATCGGCATACCCCTCTTATTACGGTCGCATGTTGGCCGCGCGAAAGCTGCTACGCAAGAGAAAACGCTGCGCGCCATTAGACAGGTTGAATCTCAACGGACGCGCTCCAATGGTGACAAGAGTCCGTGTGCCTGAAGGAAGCTCCGCAGGCCGTGCGTGAGCCTCGACCCGCTCACCAGGAACCCCGCATTGTGGTCACCTGAGATCTCCAGGAACGCTTTGGGTCCCGCCGCGCGCTCGAAGATCTTCCGCCCATGGGAGAACGGCACGATTTCATCGTCCCGACTGTGGATGACGAGTGTCGGGGCCCGAACGTGGCTCACGTACTCGACGGTCGGATACTGAAACCGAGCGAGCAGCCGCACGGGCAGGTACCAGTAGAACTGGCTCGCGAGATCCGGCGCCGACGTGAATGTCGAGGTGAGAATCAATGCGCCCGCGGACGCGACGTCCCTGGCGAGATGCGCCGCAATCGACCCTCCGAGCGACTCACCGAAAATCACGATGCGCGCGGGAGCGACTCCCTTCGAGCGCGTGAGGAAATCCCATGCCGCCTGCGCATCGCGGTACGTGCCGGGCTCATCCGGCGCGCCGCGGCTCCTGCCGTAGCCGCGATAGTCGAAGAGCAGCACCGCGAGACCCATGTCATGGAAGATCTGCAGCCACTCCAGGCGGTGCGAAATGTTGCCGGCATTACCGTGGCAGAAGAGCACGGTCGGCGCGTCCGTTCCCGCCGGAACGTACCAGCCGTGCAGCTCGAGCCCGTCCGCGGTCGTGACCCGCGCCTCCTCGAATGTCAGACCGATGTCGGCGGGCGTGGCGGTCAGCGCGCGGCCCGGAGTGTTCGGAAAGTAGAGCAGCCGGGACTGGAAGACATAGACGTATGCGCCGAGCAGAACGTAGCTTGCAGCGGAAAGGAGCAGGAACAACAGCAGCGTGCGCACGGTGTCAGCAATAATACGGCGGCGCGCCTGCGTTGTTGTGAGTTTGCCCGCCCAGCCTCCGGTCGGCACACTCCCGTGCGCCCGCGCTCGGCCGCTAAACCACGTTAACCGTCGCCGAATCTATCGAACCTCAACGGGGTAGGGGTCCTGCAGAACGGCGGAGCCGGTCTCCAGCAGGGACTTCAGGTTGGCGATGACCTTCGGCCAGCCGCCGGACACCGCCGCGATGAATTTCGAGGGTTCGCGCTCGATGGTGTGGGTGATGGAGAGCTTGACGGCCGTTCCAGTGGGTTCCAGTTCCATCGTGCATTGCGACTCGCCTTCGGCCTTGAGCTCGGGCTTGTTCTGGTTCTGCCAGCGGATCACTAAGCGCCGTGGCGGCTCGGCCTCGACGATCTCGCCGGCGTCCATGACCTGACCGTCGCCGGACACCAACTTCCACGAGGATCCCGCCGTCCACTGGCTTTCGCAGTGCACGCCGAACCAGTACTGCTTCATGAACTCCGCGTCGGTCAGTGCTGACCACAGCTTCTCCGGCGTGGTGCGGATGTAGGTCACGTAGACAAAGGTCGATCTAGCCATTGGTTTTCTCCAGTCGTCGTTTCAGGTCGCGCAGCGCCTTGAGGCGCGGCTTTTCGAACTTGGCTATCCAGCGCTCGTAGATCTCCTGCAGCGGCACCGGATTGAGGAAGTGCAACTTCTCGCGGCCGCGCCACAGGGTGACCACCAGGTTCGCCGCCTCCAGCACGTCCAGGTGCTGCGTCACGCCCTGCCGCGTCATGTCCAGGTGTTCGCACAGCTCGTTGAGTGTGCGGCCGTCGTGCGCATGCAGCAGGTCCAGGAGCTTGCGCCGGCTGGGATCGGCCAGGGCCTTGAACAGCACGTCGGTGTCGTGGCGCTCTGCCATGTTCTACACGCAAGTAATCACTTGCCTAAATCATAGGCAAGTCACGCCTTGCATGTCAAGCATATGGTCAACGATCGCGTCGCCGCTCGAAGATGTACCCGGCCTCGCCTCCGAAAACCGCAGTGCTGCGACGGCCGGGTATAGTCGGAGACGTAGTGCTGCGGCTGATCGGGCAGCGAAAAGCGCTCGAACGTCCAGCGGTCGGCAATCCCTAGGCGGCCACGGCCACACCCGCCAGCAAGACGCCCGTCCAACTCGCCTCCAACTCGCGTCCACTCTTCACCGAAGGGACCAACTTGCGCCAAAGAACAGCCCTGGTCATGTTGCGATGCCGAGGCGCGTTCGCCATGCGCCCAAACACCCGGCCGTAAGGTGCTGTCCGCTGCCGCAGAGCACAGCTCCAAAACTGCCGGCGTGCGCGCTATGGCATGATGCGGCGATGAAATGGCCATTGGTGCTGCCGCTAATTGCACTGGGCGTCCTGGTAGCGACGCTTTTCGTTCAGGCAAATGCAGTGGTGCTGCTCGCGAGTGGTGTCACATTGCTCGGGGCGGTTGTCAGCGCCGTGCATCATGCCGAAGTCGTCGCGCACCGCCTTGGCGAACCGTTCGGTACTCTCGTACTTGCGCTTGCCGTTACTGTCATCGAGGCTGCCCTGATTCTCTCGATGATGTTGTCCGGCGGCGAGGCGAGCGCTGCCATCGCCCGCGACGCCATCTACGCCGCCGTGATGATCATCTGCAATGGTGTGGTCGGTCTGTGCTTGCTGGTCGGCGGACTCGGTCACGGTGAACAGTCTTTTCGAGTCGAAGGTACGGGCTCGGGCCTCGCTGCACTCGCCGCGCTCAGCACTTTGGTGCTGGTCTTACCCACTCTTACCGTGAGTGCGCCGGGAGGGGCCTATGCGACCTCCCAGCTCGTTTTCGTTGCGATTTCGTCGCTGGCGTTGTGGCTCGTCTTCATCTTCATTCAGACAATCAGGCATCGAGATTACTTCCTGCCGTCCGAATCTCCGCAAGACGAGACGATTCACGCGGCGCCGCCAGGCACACGCGAGGCCTGGCAAAGCTTCATCCTGCTGCTGATCTCATTGATCGGCGTCGTCGGACTCGCGAAGGTATTGTCACCCAGCATCGAGCGCACGGTCATCGCTCATGGTGCGCCCTACGCTGTCGTGGGAGTCCTGATCGCGATGATCGTGCTCCTGCCAGAGACCGGAGCCGCGTTGCGGGCGGCGCGCGCCAACCGATTGCAATCGAGCCTGAACCTGGCGATCGGCTCAGCGATGGCCAGCATCGGACTCACCGTCCCGGTAGTGGTTGGCGCTGCGCTGACGTTCAATCTGCGCCTGATACTGGGTCTCGGGCCGACCGGGATTGCGTTGCTGGCGTTGACGTTCGTCGTCGGTGCAATCACGTTGGGATCAGGACGGACCAACATGATGCAAGGTGCGATTCACCTGATCATATTTGCCGCGTTCCTGCTGCTCACGCTGGTGCCGTGAGCTGGTAGCTGTCCTTGAGGAGTTGAATCATGCTCAGGCTGCGATTACCGCGCACTTTCGCCATGATCGGTACTGTCATTACTTTGCTGGCGGGCACCTCGCCTGCGCCCGGCGCGGAACCGGCGGCCAGGCCCGACCGGCCCCGCATCGGTCTCGTGCTCGCGGGCGGCGGCGCGAAGGGCGGCGCGCACGTCGGCGTGCTCAAGGTGCTCGAGGAACTGCACGTCCCGATCGACTGCATCGCGGGCACCAGCATGGGGGCCCTCGTCGGCGGTGGTTATGCGTCGGGGATACCCGCGGACGAGCTCGAGAAGTTCGTCACTACCATCGACTGGAAGAAGGTCGTCGGCAGTCAAGGTCGCCGCCAACTCGAGCCGATCGAGCAGAAGCGCGAAGGTGCGACCTACAGTAACGATTTCGAGCTCGGCATCACCGACAGCGGTATCACCACGCCCGGAGGGTTGCTCAACACGAGCGCCATCGAGGACCTGCTTCGCACTTACGTGGCGAGCGCGCGTCTTCAGCCCGACTTCGACCACCTCCCGATTCCATTCCGTGCGGTGGCGACCGACATGGTGACGGGCACGATGGTCGTTCTCGACCAGGGAGACCTTGCCACAGCGATGCGCGCCAGCATGGCCATTCCAGGCGCGTTCTCGCCGGTCGTGCTGGACAAGACGATCCTGTCGGACGGGGGCCTGGTGCGCAACATCCCGATCGACGTCGCGCGCAACCTCTGTGCCGACATCGTCATCGTCGTGAATCTCGTGGAACCTGCAGTGGATCCAGCAAGACTGCGCAGCGCCACGCAACTCCTCGGTCGCACCATGGATGTCATGATCGAAGCGAACGAGACCCTGCAGCTGCAGACGCTTCGGCCCTCTGACATCCGTATCGATGTCGAGATGGGATCAATTACCACTTCGGATTTCGAGCGCGTGCCCGACACGATCCCGCTCGGCGAGGCCGCGGCCCGGGCGAAGGCTGATGAACTCAAGCGCTATGCGGTTCCGGATTCGCAGTACGTCGCGTGGCGCAAGTCGGTAACGGTGTCGCAGCAGATCGAGGCGCGGCTCGCCGACGTGCGCTTCGAGGGCCTGAAGCGCGTCAATCCGGATTACCTGGCCCAGACCGAGCGCGTGAAAGCGGGTGATGTCGTCGACACCGCCGCCATCAGCAAGGAAGCACAGCGCATGTCCGCTTTGCAGGACTTCGATTCGGTGGGTTATCGCCTCGAGGGCGATTCGCAATCACCCACGTTGACCTGGCTGCCGCGCGAGAAGAACTGGGGCCCGAACTTCCTCAAGTTGGACCTGGGAGTGTTCGCCTCGGCAGATGGCGACCTGACGTTCACGATCTATGGCAGGCATGTCCGCACCTGGGTCAACTCGCTCGGCGCGGAATGGCGCAACGAGGTGCAGATCGGAGGCGAGGCGCTGGCCGCCACGAGTTTCTTCCAGCCGCTGGATGCCGCACACCGATTCTTCGTCGAGCCGCACCTCATCTACTCGCGCTCCCTCGAGGACATATTCAGCGATGGCGAACGGGTCGCGCGCTATCAGTTCAAGGACCTCGCTGCGCTGTTGGACATTGGGGCGAACGTCGGTCGTTACGCGCAGGCGCGGGTCGGCTACGTGTACGATTCGAGAGATGTCGAAGTCGATATCGGATCGCCACTGCTGCCGGAGACTAGCCCTGTGGATGCCGGCATCAGTGCTTCCTTCGAGTTCGACAGTCGTGACACGGCATTCAGCCCGACGCGTGGACTGGCGGCCGCGCTGGAGTACATGCGGTCGGACGAGTCACTTGGCAGTGATCGGGAGTGGGAGCGCGCGGAACTCGGCGTCGGAGTTGCAGTGCCGCTGCGTCGCGACGTGTTATGGGTCACCGCGGCGGGTGGCTCGCGCCTGGGAAGTGATCTACCCCCTGATCGTGCGTTCGCCCTCGGCGGCCCCGGCAGTTTCCCGGGCCTTGAACTCGGCGAGATGCGTGTCGGCGGCTACTGGACCGTTGGCACGAGCTATCTGTGGAAGGTCAAGGAAGTGCTGCCGATCCGCAATCTCGCGCTCTATGCCGGCGTGCGCCTCGTGGGTGGTGCTGTCTACGATCGGATCGACTCAGGAAGAACCGGCGACATCTACGGTGGCTCGGTCTTCCTGACCGGACGCACTCAGGTGGGTCCGCTGACTGTCGGACTCGGCGCGACCTCGACCGACTCGTGGAGTCTGTGGTTCAGTGTCGGCCGGCCGGTCGGCCACGGCACGATTCTCGAGCGCGGCATCTTCCGCTAGCCTTTGAAGCCTATCCACCGCTGGTATTCAGACGCGCCACAGAACGATGTCGGCATCAGCTACCGGATCGATGCGTGCTGGCGGGTTTCGCACTGTGCGCGGCAGGATGCTGTGCTGGATTCTCGTCGCGGCGGTGCCGATCTATGCCGGCGCCCTGTACATGTCGTACCAGGACACGGCCGCGCGACTCGAAATCGGGGCGCAGCGCGACGCGGATGAGCTGGCAGCGCGCCTGGCTGCAGGGCTCGATGCGGTCATTCGCCCGATCCAGGGCGGAGTCCGGACGGTCGCCTTCCAGCTCGAGGAAGTGAATCCACCGCGCGCTGAGTACCTGCAGCGCATCCGCGGCATTCTCAGCGCATGGCCGGAAGTCTACGGATCCACTATCGCGGTCGAAGCCGGGAACAGAGAAGTGAGCGCGACGCCCTTCGCTCCTTATCTCTTCCGCCGCGGCGGCGAGATCGCTTATTCCGATCTCGCACGCGACAGCTACGCCTACAGCGAGCAGCCCTGGTATCGCCATGCGGCTGACATGGGGCAGCCCGTCTGGTCGGCGCCGTACTTCGATTCCGGCGGGGGCGAGACGTGGATGGTGACCTATTCGGTGCCGTTCTACCGCAAGTTCAGCGATGCGCGCCGCATCATGGCCGGTGTAGTGACGGCCGACCTCGACCTCAAGTGGGTGCAAGGCACGACTGCGAACGCAACCCTCGGACCGATCGGCATGGGGTGGTTGTCCTCGCCACCGGCGACCGAGCCCTTCGTCGCGTCGATCGGCGCGACCGCAAGCCGGATCGAGCAGTTCGATCCGGCGATGAATCAGAAGGCGATTCGCGACCTCGGCGAAAGCATGGTGGCCAGGAACGAGACCTTTGGACTCCTGCCTCGCGGCCTCACCGCCAAATCCGCTTACCTGGCGGTACGCAACCTGCAGACGCTGGGTTGGCGACTGATGCTGGTGATTCCGCGCAGCGAGCTGCTCGCCGAAGCCCGCGATCTCCTCCAGCGACAGCTGTTGCTGGGAGCGATCGGGCTTGGCGTCCTGATCGGCGCGATCTTCCTGGTGGCTGCGCGCGTAGCCCGCCCGATTCATGCGCTGGCAGAGGCGGTGGGCAGGGCCAGCGAGGAGGATCTCGATTTTCACTTGCCTGAGGCGACGAGACGCGATGAAGTCGGGGTGCTCACCGAGGCCCTCCGGCGTATGCGCAACTCGCTCCAGCAGCACATCCAGCTTCGCGCCGCAAGCATGGCCGAACAGGCGAGGCTCGAGCATGAGCTCGAGATCGCGGCCAGTATTCAGCAGTCCATGCTGCCTCAGCAGGCCTCGGTGGCTGCCCTTCCGCTCGCAGCGAGAGTCGCCGCGGCCCTGCTGCCGGCGAAGCAGGTGGGCGGGGATCTCTACGACTATTTCGTGAGACGCGATGGCACCGTTCTCTTCGCCATCGGTGACGTATCGGACAAGGGCGTTCCTGCGGCACTCTTCATGGCGAGGCTGTCCGCGTTGCTCAGGGTCCTGGGAGCGGAGGATGAACTGCCGGATCGTTTGCTCGCGGGAATCAACGCCCGACTCGTCGACGGCAACGATGCCTGCATGTTCGTGACCGTGGGCTGCGGCCTGCTGAATGTCGACACCGGCAGGATTCAGTACGCCAGCGCCGGACACGAACTGCCGCTCCTGCGGCAACTGGAAGGAACGGTCAGGCCGTGGATAGCGGAAGGTGGGCCGGCGATTGGGATCGAGGCCTGCGGAGAGTTTCATCTGCGGGAGGGCTTCATCGCGCCCGGCGATACGCTCGTGTTGTTCACCGATGGCGTGACGGAGGCGGAGGCGCAAGATGGCTCGCTGTTTGGCGTCGATCGCTTGAGCGCACTGTTGCGCGAGGCGCCCGACTCCGATCCCGCCGCACTGGTCAAGCGAATCGTCGACACAGTGTCTGCGTCCGGCTTTTACGCCACGGACGACCTGACCGTGATGGCAGTACACCTGAGTCCTGCTGCAGTGAGCGCCCGCAGCGAAGGAGACGCCGTCCATTGGCACATCGAGACCGAGACCTCCACTGCAGGAGTATTGCAAGCGCAGCACTGGCTGCACGCGATCCTGGCCTCGCGCGACGTGGCTCCCAAGCGGATCGGCGATGTGGAGCTGATTGCGGAGGAACTCCTCACGAATGTCATTCGTGCCGGGGCCAGCAGCGGGGACGATCTCAATCTGTCGGTCGAATGCTCATTGACGCCGGCCGAAATCGTGTTGACGGTCCGCGATGCCGGACCCGCTTTCAATCCGCTCCTGCACGAGAATCCGAACCTCGACGCCAGCATTGCCGATCGCAGCATCGGCGGACTCGGCATTCTCATCGTCAAGCAGCTGGCCGATGCCTGCCACTACGCGCACGTCGCAGACCGCAATGTCCTGGAAATCCGTCTGCGCCGCACGCCTGATCCAACCTGAGGTACTTCAACATGTCACTCAACATCGCAGAGCGTTCGAACCCGCCGACCATCGCGCTGACCGGGCGCCTCGACACGGCTACGGCTCCGCAGCTGGACGAGGTGCTGAAGCGCGTTCTCGCGAAGACCGGTCTCACACGACTCGTGTTCGACCTGAGCGGCCTCGAATATCTCAGCAGCGCCGGCATTCGCTGCTTCGTGCGCGCACGCAAGGCGCTCGAGCCGGGCGGTGGCAAGGTCGCGCTGATCAACCCGCAGCCCGCAGTGCGCAAGGTGCTGGACATCGTGAAGGCCGTGCCGGGGGGCATCTTCAAGAGCATCGAGGAGCTCGACGAGTATCTCGATGCCATGCAGAAGCAGGTGCGAGACCCGGAATGAGGGGTGTCGGAAAACCTCAAAGGCGGCGCCGCTACTTGAGGCAATGCTGCCCGACATACCATCGAAGTCAGATACTTGCTTATGGCCTCGGCGCGAACCGCCGGGGCCTTTTTTGTTTGTGGCCCTCGAAGCGTATCGGATGGGTACGGAACGTAGGATCAGTATTCGACAGTCTCCCGACCTTCCTCGCGCTCGTCTGGGTGCTGCGACGATGACTTGCTCTTGTACGTGCCGCTTCCCTTTATGTTCTGGTACTTTCCGCTGCCGCCCACGTATTGATACGTTCCCTCCGAGACAACCTCCCACGAACCGTCTGGTTTGGAACTTTTCTTGATGGTGCCCTGGTAGGTGCCGTAGGTGCGACTGCCATCGTCGTGCGTATCGATAAAATAGCCTCTGCTCGTTCCGCTCCCGTCGATGGTGTCCGATTGCCCGTAGGTCAATTCGTCCTTGATTTGAAAAGCGGGGTTCGAGACTTTGATATCGCTGAGCACGACATCCTGCGTAATCACGTGTTTGCTGGCCTGATCTACCGTCAATACGGACGTGGCTACGGTCCTGTAGTTACTCTTGACGTAGGTCTGTTCCTTTTTGTCGGCGGCAGCATCACCGATGAGCGTGAAGCAAGCCACCGCGGATGCCGTCAATATCAAAGCCGTTTTTTTCACCGAGGATTTCATGAACGCACTCCTCATGTTCGTTTGGGACGTAGTCGTGGAAGAGCGGTTATTGCCAAGGGGCAATAGGCATCAAGTGAGCGCTCCCTTGGCGGCGGCAAGTCTGTGAGGGTTGTTATGGCTATCTTGCCGCTCGCCCTGATGAGCTTATACACCCCGACTGTCGCAGCTGATAGCCGCCGTGGCGCCAACCGCCGGGGCCCGACTGCTCGCGTATCATTTGTCCACCGAGCGTCCGTGCCTTGCGGTGGAGTCATGTACACGAATTGTCCCCGCAGTCTGCTGCTCCTAGCGGCGGCGTTGATTCTTTCCGGGTGTGACTCGTCGCCCGAGGTCTTCCGCGTCGAGCCGCTGCGCCCCGTCGCCGAGTTGCAGCGGGAAGCCCTCGCTGCGACACCGCCCGCACCGCGGGGCGACGAGCGGCGGAGCGATCTCGTCGAACTGGTAACCCTCGATCCGACGATTCGCCTCGATATCCGTTATGCCACCACGCGCAACTTTCTCAGTCAGGCTGTGTACACCCAGGCGCGCGCATTCCTGCAGCGGCCGGCCGCCGAGGCACTGGTGCGCGCCCATCGGAAACTTCAGGCACACGGCTATGGCTTGCTGATCCACGACGGCTACCGACCGTGGTATGTGACAAAGATGTTTTGGGACGCCACGCCGCCCGACAAGCACGCGTTCGTCGCGGACCCGGCCGAGGGCTCCAAGCACAATCGCGGATGCGCCGTCGATCTCACGCTGTACGACACGACCACGGGCAAGGCGGTACAAATGCCAAGCGTGTATGACGAGATGTCGCCGCGCGCTTACGCCGATTACGCGGGCGGAACTGCGCGGCAGCGCGAGCTGCGCGGTCTGCTACGCCAAGCCATGGAGGCGGAAGGCTTCACCGTTTTGCCGGAGGAATGGTGGCACTTCGACTACCGCGACTGGGAATCGTACGCCGTGCAGAATGACACCTTCGAGAGCCTCGGGCGCTGACGTGCTCCTTGTGGTGACGCGTCATTGCGCAACCGCGCGCTTGCGCTCCGCAAACACGCCGTTCTGCCCGTTGAAGTTCAACATCCGTAGACTCGTGACGATGAGCCCGGCGTAGTCTTCGGCCGTGACGCTCTCGATTTGTTCGTTCGGAATTCGATCCAGCGAGCGCCAGCCACTCAGTACGCCGTACGCGGCGATCCGCCGATTGGTGATCACGACCGCAACCGCTGCGCCGACCTGCTGATCGAGGACGCGTTCCTGCGCGCTGAACTTGAGCTCGTCGAAGCGGTTGAATTTCACATTGGATGCGAACAGCTTATCGCCATCGGTTACCAGGTGCACTTGCTTCGGCACGTAGTTGTAGCTGTAGTCGCTCTGCGCGTTCGGGGGCGCCGCGAGCGCGGCGATGACGCCGAGCGCGCACGCGGTCCCGAACATCAGTCTCGGCACGGCGGTGGAAAGGAAACGTCGTCGCGTGGTCATTTCGGCTCACCACTCCAGATGGGTGCGCGACTGTACCGCGCTCTTGGCAGTTTACGACGAGAGGAGAACCGGGCGCCTGTGCCGTCCGGTTCTCCGACAGTCCTCGCGGATAGATCCTAGTCGTCGATCGTGGTGGCGTCGGTGAAGAAGAAGTAGTCGGCCGTGTAAGGGACGAACGCCTTCTTGCCGACGTCTGAGGCCTGGGAGCAGCCAGTCGCTGGCGCGAGCCCTCCAGATGTGTTCACTCGCTGGATAAAGGTAGTCCGCGTCAGCAAATCGCCACCCCTGGGGCCTTCCTGCACTCCGCGCTTCTCGAGAAGGAGCCAGGGGACCGAATTGGGTCGGACGAAGAGAGGATCGAACGAGGGCTTTGAGAGCGGGAACACCCTGGCCCAGACAGTGCTCGTGTCCCGCGCCTGCCACGCAGCGCGAATCGTGCCATCGGCCACCACGCTTGGATCACTGTTGGGTTCTTCCGGGTTGGGGCCGAAGAAGTGGGTGATCGTCTGCTTGTCCGCGTTGTTGAACAGGGTGGCCTCGGGCGTGAAGAGCACCCAGGCGAAGCCGGCGCTCGCCGGCGTGCATTCGTAGTTCTGCGTGCCGGTGGCTGCCCCCTTGAGAAACGCAATGTTTCCCGCCGGCACCTGAATGTCGGTGGGTACTTGTGGCGGTTTGACTTCGTCCGCGAGGGCGCGCTGCGACAGCGACACCGTTAGGGCCACGACGAGAGCAGAGGCGGACGCCGTCGCCAAGCTGCGGCGCATGGTCTGACTCTTGGATGCATTGAAGGTTTTCATACCGTTCCTGTGGCGCGTTGTGCGCCGGTTGTCGACTGACATTCGAATCTCGTGAAGCCAGCGATTCGAACGGACGGACAACTCGTGCACTTCCATCTCATCGGCGGGACATCACACTCTAGACTTTGTCCAAGTTGGCCGAGGAGAACTGTCAACTAGATGACACACGCTTCAGACGACTCGAGTGGGTACGACGGGCGTTAGCGGTGACCTTTCAACAGCACGCAGCGCGTCAAGGACGCGGCGGTAGAGTCTGCGTTGGGTGCGGACAGCATGGTTGAGTGACTCCCTGCGGTCTCGACAACGGACACCGTGAGAGCGTGCTTGCGCCAGATGGCTTCGAGCGATGGCAGACCAGGATCGCGGTCCGCAGGCGTGAACACCGTCAGATGCCCGCGATAGAACCCCGGGTGATATCTCGCCGAGGCGAGGAGGGCGCTGAGCGATACTCGGATAGCGCGTGCGGACAGCATGAGTGGATTCGGGCGGAGCCGCGCACCAAAGTTCCGCAACTCCAAAGACGCTGCGCGCAGCGGCGTGCGGCGCAAAGCGGAAGCAAAGCGACGGATTCCTCCACCGATGATGGAGACCCATGCCCGCAACGGCCATGTCACAGGGCTCCGCAGCGTATCAATCAGGCCGACGAAACCCACTTCGTCGCCCGATTCCGAAAGCCGCCGTGCAATCTCGAAGGCCACGAGTCCACCGAGGGAATAGCCGCACAGGTGGTAGGGACCGGCTGGCTGGCGCGCCTTGATCTCTCTCAAATACTCCTCCGCCATCACCTCTACGCTCGTGCGCGGTCTTTCCCCACTTGTGAGACCGCGCGCCTGAATGCCAATGACCGGGCCCGGGTAGGTCATGCGTCGTGCCGTCGGCAGGATTTCAACGACATTCCCGCCAACGCCGTGGATGAAGAAGAAAGGCGGCGAACCCTCGCCAGCCTTCAGGGAAACGAACTGGACATAGCCAGGCGCGCGGTGTTGTCGCAGGATCTCGCAAAGCTGACCAAATCGCGGCGCCTCGTTGAGCAGCGTCGGTGAGAGCTCCAATCCGAGCGCGCGTTCGAGCTCGACGATGAAGGTGATGGCTTGCAGCGAGTCCCCACCAGAGTCGAAGAAGTCGTCCTCCGGTCTGACGACTGGCACGCGCAGCACCGTTTGCCAGACACGCGCAATGGTTTGTGCGACGCCGGCCCCCCTGGCGGGAGCGATCTCCGCTCCGTCTCTCAAACTCAGGCGTTCGTTCCGAGCGTTGCTGTCATCCAGAGCAGTGAGCGCACGAACATCGAGCTTCGAGCTCGACAGGCGCGGAATCTCGCGAGCGAGATAGAAGCGTTGCGGGCGCATGGCCGATGGAGCCGAGCGCATCAGGTCTCGCAACTCTTCCATCAGCTCGGCCGGTGCCTGATCGCGCGCGGTTACATAGGCACTGAGTGACTTCGAACCGTCGACGCCGCTCGTTCGAGCCAGCACACCCACATCTCTTACAAACGCATGCTCGCGAAGCGCGGCTTCCACGCCATCGAGATCGACGCGAGAGCCGCGTATCTTGACTTGCCGGTCGTTGCGCCCGAGTCGCTCCAACAGCCCATCGGGCCTTTGGCGCACGAGGTCGCCCGTCCGAAAGACCCGAGAGGCTTGCGTGTCGCGGGTCGCCACGCCTTCGTGCACGCAACGCCCATCGACCCAATGTCCCAGCGACACGTAGGGACTTGCGACCAGCAGCTCGCCAACTTCACCACGCGGCGTGGCGCCCCCGTCCTGGCCGACTATCGCGATGTGGTTGCCTGGCAGCGGGTAGCCAAGCGGAATGCGGCTATCCTCGCCGCGACAGGCGTCATCGACAAACCACTGCAGCACCGGCGCTTCCGTCGCCGCGTAGATCAATTGAATCGCCGCGCCGGGCGCGAGCCAGGCGCGCAGCAAGTCGATGTCGCTCCAAAACGTTGTGTCGCCACCCACGCGAACCAGCCGCAGCGCAGCTCCAGCCCCTCCGGCACTCGCCCCAACGACGGATCGCAACAGAGCCGGAAACGCGAACAGGATCGTGACTGCATCCACGCGAATCACATTCAATATCTCGCGGGCGCCAGCGCCATGCGGATCGAGGATGCGAACGCTTGCGCCCGCCAGCAATGCCGTCATCACATCGCGCACGGCGACGATCGTAGAAGGCGAAGCGAGTGTAAGAAACCGGTCTTCAGCGTTGACGTGCGCTGCATTGATGGACTGAGATACGCGCTGCAAGAGATTTCGCTGACTGTTGACGATGCCCTTGGGCCGTCCGGTGCTCCCGGAGGTGAACAGCACGCACGCCGGTTCGTCGACGTCCAGTCTCGCCGGTCGCCAACCCTCGCGTGCCGGTGGGGGCAAACTCTTCAGATGAATGACGTGCATCGTCGGCGCGCATGCGTCAAGCCCGACAGCGTCATCCGGTTGTGCAATGACGAGCGCCGGCTGCGCGTTCTTCAGCACATGCTCCAGCCAGGCTCTGGGATAGAGCGTGTCGAGTGCGACGAACGGGCGCCCCGAGGCGAGGCACGCAAGCATCGCAAGGGGAAACATCGGGCCGGCCGGCAACAGGATGCCGATCAAATCGCGCGGTTTCGTATTGGCAGCCAGTGTCTCGGCCAATCCCGAGACGCCATCCCACAATTCGCCAAAGGTCACGGTTGCGCCGGCATCCCGGATCGCGATTCGCTCTCGATGCTGCCGCGCCACGCGCTCGAAGTGATCGATGATCGGCTGATCCAGAGCATCGGCGCGAAACGGCGTGAAGGGGCGATCCGTAGGCCCGTTCCAGTCGAGCGGACGCGGATCGTCCGCGAGCCAGCCGCGGCTCCGTGCATCAGAGGGCGTTAGAACATCGACGCTGCTCATTCGAACGAATACTGCTCTACCCGGCCGACTGTCGCGCTGCCAGCGCCGTCGGATTGGGCGTGGGCTCGGCGACCTTGCGCAGCCGGTTGCGATCGGTGTGGTGAAACGGCTCGGACTGGCCGGGGATGATCAGGAGCGTGTCTTGCTCGTACGACCACGTTCCATCCGTGTGGATGTCGACCTTGATCGTGTAGCGATCCGTACGGAACGCCTGCTCGAGAAAGGGATTGGACACGATGCCGTTGGTGAGCGAACCACGTACCGCCTCGAGCGTGAATGACTTCGCATCGGGCCTTGCCTGGCCGACTGCCATCGCGATCTGACCCCGGGGGATCGACAGCGCCAGCAGTATCGCGCGAGTGGCCGGCTCCCACAGCCAGTAGCCGACTTGGTCATGAAAGGTCTCCGGATCGTCTGGCTTCACGATTTGCGTGTGATAGCGCAGGCCATAGAAAAGCTGCGGCCCGTTGCTCTGAGCGTCGATCGGCTGGAGCTCGTAGCGCTCGATGTAGGGCTGATGCTCGGGACCGTCGGGCTTCGGATTCAGATCCATGCCGTCCGCGCTGGTCCAGATGCCTGCCATTCCGGTGAGTGGCCCCAGGTTGGCCAGGGTATCGGAATCCGGTTCGGATTCAGTGTAGATGTCTGCGGGGTAGCGATACATGATGGCGTCCGGACAAGAACACCTTATCGTACCGGACGCCCGCGATGGACGCGGCGTTGCCTTGCCGCCACTGATGGCGCCGTCGCTGCGTCAGCGGTCATCGCGATCCTGATCGATGAGGCGCTCCACCAACCACTGTCCCGCGGGACCCGGCGGCGAGTCGTTGACATGGACGATCTGCAGGGGATACTCGCCTCCGCGGAAATCGAGCAGTTGTAAGTGCACAAGTCGGCCGGCGCTGACGTCGCTCCGTACCATCGGCTCGGGCATGCTTCCCCATCCGATACCGGACAGCAGAAGCGCATGCTTGTGGGCGAGATCACCGAGTCGCCAGACGTTCACACTCACCACTCCATAGTCCCGCTTGTCCGTGGCCGATTGCTCCGTCAGAACAAGTTGCAGATGCTCCCTCGTGGCGCCCGGCGTCGCGCGACCGGCGAGGGCGAGAGGATGTTCCGGAGCTGCCACAGGGATGAGTTGAACTCCCGCGAGTTGAATGCGCCGGAGTCCTTCGCTCTCCATGTGTGTAGAGCTGCCGATTCCGAAGTCTGCAGTGCCACTGCGGAGCGAACGCTCGATCTCGCCAAGCGCCCCGAGCTTCAGGCGAAGTGGCACAGTCGGGAACTTGACGTGAAAACTCTTGAGCGCATCCACGAGGCGTTCGCTCGGGAACATCGCGTCGACGACGACCGACACCTCGGTCTCGAGTCCCTCCCGAAGTCCCTTGACCCTGGCACGCAACATTTGCGCGCTGTGCGCGACAGATTTCGCTTCAGCAACGACGGCTTCCCCGGCCGGCGAAAGCTTCGGGCGTCGCGTCGTCCCGCGATCGAAGAGCGCGACGCCCAATTGCGATTCGAGAGTGTCGATCGCATAGCTGACGGCGGACGTCGCGCGCTTTAGGCGCCTCGCGGCGCCCGCGAAGCTTCCCGCTTCCACCACTGATAACAAGACCTGCAATTGATCAAGGCTGAGGGGCGTTAGCTTTGGCATATCTAAAAGTCTGAACAAACCTATCAAAATAATCTGGATTGTTATATCAAACCTTCGCCCTTACAGTCATCCCATGGCTAAATCCACCGCAGCGACCGCAGGGCGGCCCCGTCAGATCGTGCATCGGACCCGTGGCCGAATTCAGGGGCCCATCACCCGGCTGGTCAGCCCGTCTGACCTTGGCCAGATGCTCAAGCCCTTCGTATTTCTCGACCACTTCGATATGGAGGCAACGTCGTTTCCCAGCCTCGGGCTGCATCCGCACTCGGGCATCGCGACGCTCACTCACCTCTTCGCAGGCAGCGTGCGATACGAGGATTCGAATGGGGCCGCGGGGATTTTGCGGCAGGGCGGAGTCGAATGGTTCAAGCCCGCTCACGGCGCGTGGCATGGAGGCGGTCCAGGCGAGTCCGGCCGATCACGCGGATTCCAACTCTGGATCGCGCTGCCGCCGGAACTCGAGCTCGGTCCGATCGAAAACATCTACCAGGCGCCAGAGGACGTGCAGAGGCTTGGACCCGCCCGTGTATTGCTCGGCAGACTTGGCGATGTATCGAGTCCGCTTCAGGCGCCATCCTCGATCACGTACCTGTCGGTGCGTCTGAAAGCCGGCGAGTCCTGGCACTACCAACCGCCTGCCGATCACACCGTCGCCTGGGTCGCGCTCAGTACGGGAAGCCTCGTTGTTCCCGAACGTGTGCAAGCGGGCGAGCTCGCAGTCTTCCAGCCTTCGAACGAAGCGATCGATTTTCACGCCGAAGCCGACACCGAATTCGTCCTGGGTTCTGCGGCGCCCTATCCACACGAGCTCGTTCTCGGAACCTACTCCGTGCACACGAGCCCGGCGTCGCTTCAGGCCGGGGAGCGCCGCATTGCGGAGATACGGGCGCGGTTGCAGAAGGAAGGCCGCTTCTAGCGCAGGCCGTGCAGAGGATGCGGGAGGAATCGGACATGAGTGCAGGAGTTTCACGATGATGAGAGTCGCGATCGTTACGGGAAGCACGCGTCCTGGGCGCAACAATGAGGCCGTCGCGGGCTGGGTGTTCGACATCGCAAAAAAGCGCAGCGATGCCGAATTTGAGCTGGTTGATATCGCGAGCTACAACCTCCCGCTCCTGGACGAACCGCTGCCGCCCACCATGGGTCAGTACAGCCGCGCACACACGAAAGCGTGGGCGGCAAAGATCGACTCGTTCGATGCGTATGTGTTCGTGACGCCCGAGTACAACCACGGCATTTCGGGCGCACTCAAGAACGCCATCGACTATTTGTTCGCCGAGTGGAACAACAAGGCCGCTGGGTTCGTGAGCTACGGTGGTGCCGGGGGCGCGCGCGCAGTGGAGCAACTGCGGCTCGTGATGGCCGAAGTCATGGTCGCCACCGTGCGCGCGCAAGTGCTGCTCTCGATGTTCACCGACTTCGTGAAGTTCTCGGTGTTCAAGCCCGATCCTCGTCGCGAGGCTGACGTAAACGCAATGCTGGATCAGGTGATTGCCTGGGGCGGCGCACTGAAGACTGTCAGATCCAAGTAAGGAGCGAGCGGAGCGCACGCTGGACGTGACCGATGTCAGGGTCGGACTGCGCAGCGAGTGGGCTTCGCATGCTGGGCTTGCAAGCAGGCCTCAGTCGTTTTATGATTGAGTACATACTCAATTAATGCCCGCACCTCCATGGCCCGTCCCAAGAGCGAAGACAAACGCAACGCGATTCTGGCAGCCGCCATTCCGGTGATCGCGGAACAGGGGGTGGGCGCGCCGACGGCCAAGATCGCGCAACTCGCGGGCGTCGCCGAAGGCACGCTGCCCGGGCGCACCGCACCCCACACGCTGGAAGGCACCTCCTCGATGGCGGTGCCGCGTCAGGCGACGACGACGCGGAGTCGGTTCCACACGCCGCGAGCGCGGCGACAAATGAAGTGGCGATGATTCGTGTTGAGCGTGACATAAGAATTCAACCTGAGTTTGCGTGCGAGTGAGTGCGACTTTTACCAGGCGAAAGCTCGGTCGAATTGGCGGCTGAGTCTTGAACAAGGGCCGCGCGATCTTTTGAACGAACCTGCTATCGGCGGTTTCTGACTACCACGCCGGGAGTGATTCCGACAAATTGCAGGAAAGCCTGGACGCCCGCGACGGTAACCGTTAGGGGAAGCCGAGGCCGCGGGAGACTTGCCAGGGCGGTACCTGATGACGGCGTGGAGCCTGTGCGGAGCGCGGGTGTAACATCGCCGTCGCCCGTCAGGTATAGCACCGCCGTTTTGCCCTGCTGGACGGGCGTGGCCGGAGGCACAACGGCCGGCGCGGAAGGCACGATCTGGAATCGATAGCCGGAGATCTCTCCGTGATTGTTAACGCCGAGAACCGCCGGGCCGATACCGGCCTCATAGGGAACCTGGATATTCAGCTGGCCGGACGACGTGTAATACAGGGGGGCCGCGACGCCGTTTATGGCTGCGCTGACGCCATCCAGCGTATAGGGCAAGGGCAGGGCCGAAGCCTGTTGCGTGGAGTTGGCGAGACGCGAGCCGAAGACAGACATGA
>Ga0137409_10000238_pt1 | contig 58488 bp, 48 predicted proteins | sample CZODoug1_16funga_FD_122059 | JGI IMG/M metagenome (GOLD analysis project Ga0137409, IMG submission 122059) | Vadose zone soil fungal communities from Angelo Coast Range Reserve, California, USA - CZODoug1_16fungal (Hybrid Assembly) | ecosystem: Environmental > Terrestrial > Soil > Vadose zone... | reverse complement strand
GTGTCCTTCGATTCCGAAGTTCGCAAACGAGAGTGCCGCAGAATGATGCGAACTTCGGAATCGGGACACTAGCGCCGCGTTTCGATTTGAAGTTCCTAACCGAGTTTGCTGCAAGTGGTGCAGGAACTTCAAATCGGCGGCACTAGCCCGTGGCATCGCGATGGTTCGAGTGTCTCGTGGGTCTCTCGGTTTTGTCACTGCGCGGAAGTCCGAGGGCATCGGCCATTCTTACCAGCTCAGCGAGCGACTTGGCGCCAAGCTTCTTCATGATATTGTGCCGGTGAACCTTCACGGTGACCTCAACAATGCCGATCTCGGCTGCGACTTGCTTGTTCATCAAACCGGAAGCGACCAAGCTCATGACCTCCTGCTCACGCGCGCTGAGTGCATCGAACCGGGTGCGTAGGTCTTGCATCTTTTCCTCGGATTTGCGCCGTGTGCGGTCGCGGTCGATGGCTGCTCGAACAGCATCCAGCAGGTCCTGCTCACGAATTGGCTTGGTCAGAAACTCAACTGCGCCAGCTTTCATGGCCTTTACCGACATTGGGATATCGCCAAAGCCGGTAATGAAAATGATTGGAATATTGACGTTCACTTTGGCGAGCTCGGCTTGAAAATCGAGCCCGCTCAATCCAGGCAATCGGACGTCCAATATCAGGCAACTGACCTGATCGGGTAGCTTGCTCCGAAGGAATTCCGGGGTAGATTTGTAGGTCCTGCTCTCCAAGTTAACGGACTGGAAGAGCGCCTTTAACCCCTCGCGAACATCAGGGTCATCATCAATCACAAGGACTATTGGGTTATCGTCGGATTGGACCGGTGATGCGGCTGGTTCCATGGCTGCTCGTTGCTGTTCGCAGTCAGACATCTGGCCAATTCGTTGGGGGCGCGCGCAATGCCAGTGAGAACCAGCGACCAGCCATTGCGCTATTGTCGAAACATATCAAGGATGCATATCTTGGTTTATGGCTGAGGGTAAAAAATGCACCCTTAAGATATCAGTCTTGCCGGTAAGTAGATAAAGGCTGTCAAGATGGGCACCGCCGTCCTGACGGAGGATTGCGGTCTCAACTCATGCCGATGGGGCCGGTCGCGTGCATAAACCTCGAGCTTCGCGAAGCGCTTTTGACCTGAATACTCAGGATCGATTTCAGGGTGGCCGGTCGCAGCGCCGGGCCAAAGGCTACCCAGCAAACGTTCAGTGTCCTGGCTTATGAAGCTCTTAAGGCTGACCCCACGGCACTGATCAAGGAACTCTCCTCAAAAGGCTTGCTCAAATATGCAACTGCCCCGGCCTTTAGTGCGCGCTCTCGACCATCGGGGAACGCCGTAACGAAAATGACCGGCGTGCAATATCCCTTCTGCAGCAAATGCTGTTGCAAATCGAGCCCGTTTAGCCCGGGCATATGCAAATCAGTGATGAGGCAAACGGTATTGCCCACCTGACAGGATTCCAGGAATTCTTCAGAAGAAGCGAAGGTGAGGCATCGATAGCCCAGCGAAGTCACTAAATCTCCGATGCCGTCTCTTACGAGCGGGTCATCGTCAATGATGGAGATCACGGGCTCTCTCGACAAATCAGTGTCCCCCTGCGCCCGCTTGCTTTCTAGGCACGCCCGCGGTGGGTTGCAACAAAATAATAGGCATCATGGATATGCCTTCGTTCAGTGTTTTGATTCCCAACGAGGAATTCCCAAACCGTCGGCCATTCGCACCAAGTCAGCCAGCGATCGCGCACGAAGCTTTTTCATTATATTGTGGCGATGGACCTTCAAAGTCACTTCACTTATTCCAATTTCGGCAGCGGCTTGCTTATTCATCAAGCCGGCGACGACAAGACGGAGTACCTCACGCTCGCGGTGGCTGAGTGAATCGTAGTTAGCACGTAGCTCTTGCATGTCACTATCGTGTTGGCGTCGCGCACGATCGCGGTCGAGCGCCATTTGGACCGCATCCAAGAGATCTTGTTCGCGTATGGGCTTTGTCAGGAATTCCACAGCCCCAGCTTTCATGGCTTTGACTGACATGGGGACGTCGGCATATCCGGTGATAAAAATGATGGGGACTTTGATTTGTTCCTTGATAACTTCAGCCTGAAAATCGAGTCCACTCAGGCCAGGCAGTCGAACGTCCAAAATGAGACAACTCACGTCGTCAGCAAGCTTGCTTTTCAGAAGAGCTGCCGTTGAACCGAAGGTTTCGCTCCGTAAGCCAACGGACTGAAGAAGGTTCTGCAATCCCTCGCGAACATCCGCATCGTCATCGACGATGTAAATGACCGGGCCGCTCGGGTATTGATTGGACATGGCTGATTGCTCGGCGGTTGCCAAGATACTAGCCATGAATTTGAGATGTATGGGAGAGTATAAAGGTTAGAAGATCAAAATAACCCTAAGAGGCGCAATATAAACCTTAATGTTGCGTCGGTAATGTGAAGTGGAAGGTGGAGCCTTTTTCGCTGCCGTGCGATATCCAAATCCGACCGCCGTGGCCCTCAACAATGGAGCGGCAGATGGCGAGGCCCATCCCCATTCCCGTGACCTTGGTCGTGAACATTGGTTTGAAAATACTGTCGAGATTGGAATGATCGATTCCGGTTCCGGTATCTTCAATCGATACATGAACTTCGTCAGGCCCTCCCGATTCCGACCGTACGCGCAGCACGCGGTGCTCAACCGAATGCATGGACTCAATAGCATTTGTGATCAGATTCAAAATGACCTGTTGTAGTTGGACTTCATTGCCCTGCACAGATGGGAGCTGCTCATTGAGCTTCGTATCAAGATCTATTTCATGCTTCCGCAAATCGATCCAGACCAACCCCAAAACCGTCCAGATCAGCTTATTGATGTCGACGGGTGACTTTTCCTGCGTTTCCTTTCGCAACATCGATCTGACACTCGTTATGATGTTGCTGGCGCGATGACCAGCGCTCACAATTTGCGCTAAAGCGGCTTGCGCCTTTTCCAGATCAGGTTTGTCCGCCGCAAGCCACCGCAAGGCCGCGTTCGCCTTTGTCACAATGCCAGTCAAGGGTTGATTGACCTCATGCGCAATCGAAGCTGAGATTTCGCCCGCGGTTGCCAGGCGGTTCACTTGAGCGAGCTGGGACATGGTGTTTCGGGTTGCGATCTCTGCACTGTGACGGCGCCGGTGCTCACCCAGTAGGAGAACGATCAAAGCGGACTGAAAGAAAACGAGTGCGGTGGCCGCAAGAATGTGTGACTTATATTGCTGCCATGCGCTTGGCTGACGAAATCGCACGTCGCTTCCTGGTGGCAATCTATCTTCGCTAATATTCCATTTTTGGAGTTGCCGCCAGTCGAAGACAGGTCTCGGCGGGTCGCCCTGGGTAACCGGAATATTCGACGGGCTTTCTCCTTGAATGATTTGGAGCGCAAGGCGTCCAGCTGTTTGGCCAATTTGCTCAGGACTTACAAGGAGACCGCCAGTGGCGCCGGTGCCAAAGTAAGTTTCTGCGTCGACGACGATTGGCCGGTTAGCTGTTTCGGCAATGAGCGGAAGAACATCGGCGGCCACATACATTCCTTCCGAATCGGCATTGATGCCGATGTAAAGGATGGTGGTGTGATCCGGAAGGGCGGCGACGCGTTCTCTGACTTTGCGGATGGTTAGCCCCGTCAAGTCAATAAATTCAAGTTGCCGGGAATAAATGGGCAGTTCCTTGCTGTACGGATAATAATGGGGGTGGGCATCCAGGCGGTCGCCGACAATCGCAAATCGCTTGAGATTAGGATCCAACATCCGTGACGCTTTGACTAAGCTGGCGAGATTCATTTGTACGGTCGTGCCGGTCACGCCTGGCGACGGATTTGGAGCCATCTCCTCGGGAACTGCGGCAAAGACGACCGGCACTGTTGGCCACAGGCTCGCCCGTAGCCGCATGCCATACTCCAACGCGCGCGGACCGATGGTGACAATGGTATCGATCCGCCGGTCGCGATATTTTTCGCTGAAATGCCGTCGTAGCTCTTCTAGATATTCAGAACCTCCGAATTGGTGAAGATCAAGATGCTCAACATAGAGGGCTATGGACGATCCAAATTTGGCGCGAAAGACCGATCGCATTCCAGCGATGATGGCAGTTGGCCACGGTCGGAATGAAGTCGACTGATCAAGCACCAGGACCGAACGCGGTGCCATCTGCTCGACATGAGGATCTGCATTTGCAGAAGACACGATCAGGCCAAAGACGAAGCACGCGGCCAGGCAAGAACAAACATCGCGGACGAAAACAGCCGCTCGACCCGAACCTGGAGCATTGGACTTCAAAGCTGACACGTTTGTCACGTTGCGCGTGGACCAGCGTCAATTGTGCATTCTGGTGAGAGACGGACTGCACGTATGCGGATGAGACAACTGCGCATACACACACATGAGTAGCACACTACGCCTTAGTGTTGATTGCGGCAAATAGGCCACAGTCAAGTTAAAATCGAAGTCGATTGGTTGCGGTTAGTGATACCATCAAAATATGTTTGATCGCGAACGTCGGAATGGACCTAGGCGGGAATTAACAATTTGGGCCGCTGTGCAAAGTCACTCGTTATGACCTATCAGCAGCGATGCATAGGAGGACATCGTGGCGCCATCGGCGCAAATGCGATGCGACAGCTAAACCAAAGGATATCGCAACTGCCTGTATCGATATCCGGGATTGCCCTCCGGACAATGGCGGCAAACCAGTTTCGGTCGTTAACTCTTACACCGACTGGTTTAGCAGGGAGCTCGGCATGACGAAGGCTACGACAGGATTGCGCCGCACCTTGGGCTATGGCGCCCTCTTGTTTTTTGTAGTCGCAATGTCTGGCAATGCGAGCGCGCAAGCTGGTGATGCAGAGCGAATCCTCAAGGCGATGTCGGACTATCTGACAAGCCAGAAAGCCATGATGGTCTCTTTTGATACCGATATCGAAGTCATCACACCTGATCTCCAAAAAATTCAATTCGCGAGCTCGGGTAGGCTCTTGCTCAGGAGACCGGATAAGCTTCGTTTCAGTCGAACTGGCGGCTATGCGGATATTGATGTCACGTTTGATAGCAACACTCTCACGGTGTATGGAAAAAATCTCCAGTCCTATGCGCAGTGTGAATCCCCGGGAACAGTCGATGAAATCATCGACCGATTGCGCGATGACCACAATGTGGGCGCCCCTGGCGCTGATTTTCTCCTGTCCAACGTGTACGATGAGCTCATCGAGGAGGTGTTGGAAGCCAAGTACATTGGCCGCGGCGTAATCGATGGCGTCGAATGCGAGCACCTTGCGTTTCGAAATGCAGATACCGATTGGCAGATTTGGATTGAGCTTGGCGATCGCCCTATTCCCCGCAAATACGTGATCACCAGCAAGACTCTCGCCGGCGCTCCCCAATACACACTCCGGATCAAGGAATGGGCGTCGAATGTCGGCATCCTTGCCGAGTCATTCGAATTTCAGCCATCGGAGGGCGCAATGAAACTGCCCCTGGAGGCCTTGGCATCAATTGACGAGGTGCCATTCGGTGTCGTTGCGGGTGGAGGCAAACCATGAGCTTCTCGGCGGTATCAGCTGTCCGACCCTTGTTCGCGGGTTTCGTCTTCGCTGTCGGTGTTTTCTGGAGTGGCGAAGTCGTCATGAACGGCAAATCTGCAATGGTTTCGACCGCGCATGCAGTGATCGGCAGGCCAGCAACACCCATGAGCTATGCCGGCGTGGCGCGTCGAACGACGCGTCGGGCTGCTACTGTCGGAGCTGGAGCCGCCGCCGCAGGCACTGCGGCCTATTACTCTTCAAGCTGCGTGCAAACCGTCGATGCTTATGGACGAATCTACACGAGCTGCTAGCAGATCGATGTGCTTGGACAGTCGAGCAACGAGAAGGCGCAGGCCCGGGAGACTTTCAGCGAAAGCTCAAAACGAATCCGTGCGGCTTGTTATTGAAGCCGTCGTGGCTGCGGCCTCAGTGGCTGTGGCCCAGTGGAGACGAGATAATGACAGCGACCGAAGAGGCATCGGCGGTGGTGCCGAGCGCCAAGGCGTTGATGGAGAAAATCGCTCTGGCAGAAGCGGAAAAGTCCTCCGATGAAATGCGTATGCGAGAAAGGGAAGAAGCAGAGAAGAGGGCTTTGATCAAGCGGCTCACTCAACCGTCCGGGCTATCCGACGATGAAGTGATGAAAAAGGCAGCGGTCATCATTGAGCGGGCAGCCAAGAACGGTTTGACCGAAGTTCAGGTGTATCGGTTCCCCAATTCACTTTGCACAGATCGAGGGCGCGCGATCAATCAACAGGAGCCAGGCTGGGAGACGACGCTAACGGGCATTCCCAAAGAGATCTACGAATTCTGGGACCGTCAGCTGCGGCCCCTCGGTTACAGGTTGCGAGTGCAGGTCATCGACTTCAGCGGCGGAGTTCCCGGTGACATTGGCCTATCGCTGAAGTGGGGGTGAGGGAGCCACCCGCGGAGGGTGTGAGCCAGCTCGTAAAGGAAGGCCGAAGGGAATGCCAGCAAGCCAGAGTCCGAACCGCGAGTTCCCGCCGGCTCTCGGCATCTTTGGGCCAGCGCTCGAGTATCTGGTTGATGCCGCGCAGCGCAGCGTCCTTTTTCTAGATGTGATGCGCCAACGCGGAAATCAGTTGCACGAGTATTTGGCCAAGACCGCGCCCCACGTCCTCGACTTTGAAGTCGAGCTCATCGTCGATGGGCGGACGCTGCAGCGGCCGGTCAATTATGCCCTTGTCCGGATTGTTCCGCCAAAGACGGTTCGACTCGATCCAACGCGCCGTCCTTTCGTTGTCGTCGATCCGCGCGCGGGCCACGGCCCGGGCATAGGCGGATTCAAGGCCGACAGCGAAATCGGTGTTGCATTCAAAGCTGGACACCCGTGCTATTTCGTGGGGTTCCTGCCTGAACCGATGCCGGGCCAGACCATTGAGGATGTGGCGCGGGCGGAGGCAATCTTTCTCGAAAGAGTCATCGACCTGCATCCCGATGCGGAAGGCAAACCCTGTGTCATTGGGAATTGTCAGGCCGGATGGGCTGTCATGATGCTTGCGACCATTCGGCCCGAATTGTTCGGGCCCATCATAGTTGCCGGATCACCGCTCTCCTATTGGGCTGGTGTGCATGGTCAAAACCCCATGCGCTACACCGGCGGGCTGGTGGGCGGCAGCTGGCTCACTGCGCTCATGAGTGATCTCGGCCACGGAAAATTTGACGGTGCTTGGCTCGTGCAGAATTTTGAGAATCTCAATCCGTCCAACACCCTATGGAGCAAGCAATACAATCTCTATTCGAAGATTGACACGGAATCCCAACGCTATCTTGGGTTCGAACGCTGGTGGGGTGGCCACGTCAATCTAAACGCCGAGGAGATCCAATTCATTGTCGATGAGCTATTCATGGGCAACAATCTCGCGGCGGGCAAAATACAGGCCAGCAATGGCATGACCGTCGACCTGCGCAACATTCGCTCGCCCATCGTGGTTTTCTGCTCCAAAGGGGACAACATTACGCCGCCCGCGCAGGCACTCGGTTGGATTCTCGATCTGTATCAGGATGTCAACGAGATCCGTTCTTTCGGACAAACGATCGTCTACACGGTCCACGAAAGCGTCGGTCATTTGGGAATCTTCGTTTCCTCCGGCGTGGCTCGCAAAGAACATGACGAGTTCTCGAGCAATATCGACCTCATCGATATGCTTCCGCCCGGTCTCTACGAGGCGGTGTTTGAACGCAAAGCTGCGGATAGCACGAGTCCCGATCTTATATCGGGCGATTGGGTCATGCGATGCGAGGCCAGGACATTGGAAGACATCCGCCGGATGGGCGGAAACAATCCCACGGATGATCGCTGCTTCGAGACCGCTGCTCGCATATCCGAGACCAACCTTTCACTCTATCGCGCTTTCATCCAACCGGCGGTACGCGCCGTCGCGAGCGCTCCTGCCGCCGAGTGGACGAAAAGGCTCCATCCTTTGCGCCTGCATTATGAGTTGTTCTCAGACGCCAATCCGCTCATGGCGAGCGTCGGCCATTTGAGCAGATGGGTGCAGGATCATCGCAATCCGGACGCAAATGACAATCCATTCATTGCTATGCAGGAAGCCGTATCTCGCCAGATTGTGACCATGCTCGACGCTTGGCGAGACGCGAGAGACGCCTGGTGTGAACAGTTTTTCTTCTCGGTCTATGGCTCTCCCGCGGTACAGGCGATGGCGGGGGTTGATGCCGCGGCCACGCGTCCAATGCGAAAGGCGCCGAAGAGCTGGTTGCACAATGAGCTTCTGCAAGGCCGTATTGCTGACCTGAAGGCGCGGATTCCCGATGGTGGATTGCGCGAGGCCGTGGTCCGCTCGGTCCTTTATGTTGGTGTATCCAGGAATGCGGTGGATGAGCGTGGATTTGAGATGGTGCGGCGGATCCGCCGCAGTCAGAGCGGAATGCCCCAGCTGCCCTTGGCAGATTTCAAAGCTCTGGTTCGTGAGCAATATCTGATGTTGCTAATTGATCCAGAAGCTTCGGTGGCAGCCATTCCGTCGATGCTTCCCGCCGATCCAGAAATCCGTCTTGGGACATTCGATCTTGTGAAGCGGATTCTGACTGCGCCCGGTGAAATTGTGGGCGAGGCGGCGGAGCGGCTGAAACAAATTGAGCGATTCTTTCGTGTCGATCGAGACCTGGCGGCGGTCGCGAGCCCAGCCATTGTCCCGGCGGCGAGGACGAAGGAAAGCAGAAAGGTGTTGTAGCAAGGCGTTGGATTGCCCTTTATTCAATCGGAGGAGACATCAATGGTCATGTCTCAGGTCAGCGCGCTTGAGCCGCCGCCGAGCAAATACGATCGTCTGCTCGCTCGCGCCAGAAAGGTGTCGCCGGCAGCAACGCTGGTCGTGCATCCGTGCGATGAGTCATCATTGCGCGGCGCGCTGGAGACTGCGGAGGAGGGCATTATCGTTCCGATTCTGGTCGGCCCGGCCGCACGGATTGCCGCAGTCGCCCGCGAGCACCGCCTCGATATTACCCGATTCGAAATTGTGGACGCAGCCCATAGCGAGGCGGCGGCCGCCAAGGCGGTGGAGTTGGTGCATGAAGGGAAGGGCGAGCTGCTCATGAAAGGCAGCTTGCACACCGACGAGCTCATGCGGGCTGTAACGAGCTCCGGTACTGGCCTGCGAACGGCCCGGCGGATCAGTCACGTCTTCGTCGTGGACGTGCCGAGCCATCCGGAAGCGCTCTTCATTACCGACGCGGCCATCAATATCTTTCCTGACCTCGACGCAAAGCGGGACATCATTCAAAACGCGATCGATCTCTTCACGATGGCCGGACTTGGCACGCCGAGAGTCGCAATCCTCTCTGCCGTTGAGACCGTCACGACGAAAATCCCGTCGACAATCGAGGCGGCGGCGCTTTGCAAGATGGCAGATCGGGGACAGATTACCGGAGGCCTACTTGATGGGCCGCTTGCTTTCGACAATGCGATCGACGTCGAGGCCGCAAAGATCAAGGGAATCAAATCGCAGGTGGCCGGCCGCGCCCAAATTCTCGTGGTTCCGGACCTGGAGGCGGGCAACATGCTTGCTAAAAATCTCATTTTCCTAACCAAGGCGGATTCAGCCGGGCTCGTCCTTGGCGCGCGGGTCCCGATCATTCTGACGTCGCGCGCTGATTCAGTGCGAAGCCGTATGGCATCCTGTGCGGCTGCAGTCCTTCATGCCGACGCCCGCCGTCGCGCTGTGGCAATACCAGCAGTGTGATGCGCCATGGACGCCATACTTGTGATCAATGCCGGTTCCTCCAGTGTCAAGTTTCAAGTCTATGGGGTTAATCGAGATGCAAGCCTGGCGCGGCTCGTCAAAGGACAGATGGACGGTATCGGCGCCAGGCCGCGGTTGCGCGCCGAGTCCAATGACAGGACTGTCCTGATCAACAGACAGTATACGCGCGACGAGGTGGCTGACGTCGCTGCGGCAATCGCTAAAACAGGGAGTTGGCTGCGTCAGAACCAGAAATTCAACCTCGTTGCCGTCGGCCACCGTGTCGTCCACGGCGGACCCGACTACGACCGGCCGGTCTTGGTTGATCGGTCTGTGCTTGCAATTTTGGAAAGATATGTGGGCCTCGCGCCGCTGCACCAGTCGAATAATCTCGCGCCGATCCGCTCGCTACTGGCGAGATTTCCAGATCTCCCCCAGGTCGCCTGCTTTGATACAGCTTTCCACCGCAGCCACAGTGCGGTTGCCGATCATTTCGCGATTCCTGAACAATTCTATCTGGATGGGATTCGCCGTTACGGATTTCACGGACTCTCGTACGAGTATGTCTCCGATCGGCTGCAGCAGGTCGCGCCCGAGGTGGCAGCAAAGCGAGTGATCGTCGCTCACCTCGGAAGCGGCGCTTCCCTGTGCGCACTCCTAAATTCTCGGAGTGTCGAGAGTACAATGGCGTTCACCGCGCTTGACGGACTTCCAATGGGCACCAGACCCGGGCAGATTGATCCCGGCGTCGTCCTCCACCTCATCTCCGAGAGAAATATGACGGCTACGGAGGTCGAAGATCTGCTCTATCGGCGCAGCGGCTTGAAGGGCCTGTCCGGCATCAGCAATGACGTGCGTGAACTCCTCGATAGTAAGGATCCACGTGCTGCATTCGCGATCGATTATTTTGTGTATCGAGTTGCGCTACACGCCGGCATGTTGGCGGCCGCCCTCGGAGGGCTTGACGCGTTCGTCTTCACCGCTGGTATCGGCGAAAACTCAGCTGAAATGCGTGCCCGAATCTCGCACAAGCTTGCCTGGCTGGGCGCGGTGCTCGATCCCGCAGCCAATGCTGCGGGAAAATCCTTGATCTCGGAACAAGGGAGCCTGGTCAAGCTCTTTGTCATGCCGACTGATGAGGAGCTGATGATCGCCCGACACACCCTTGCTGTGCTGTCCGCATGCGATCCCATCCGAACAGTGCCGGAGGTTGGCGGCACGCAGGATGAAACCGCATCTCCATCGGCTGCAGTTGGGACGGACGCTTAATTGCGTCTGACAGCCGGAGACCAAGCCGCCCAACGTGGCGCCTGAACCAAGAGATATGGTCTCCGCATGTTTCTATCCCTGGCTCGGACGAGGATAACCTGGTGAAGACTAATCTTAGGACCCCAAGGGCCGCCGCAGTGGCGGGAATCATTTTTTCGATCATGCTATTTCTAGCTTTCTGGCTGCTTCGAGTATCAATTTCAACCGGGTCACCGGGATCAAATGCGTGGCTTGGCGATCATGCCAGTACCGTTGCGGTCGCGTTGAGCCTTATTCCATTCAGCGGAATTGCATTTTTGTGGTTGATCGGTGTGTTACGTGATCGGCTAGGTCAACGCGAAGATCGACTTCTTGCAACCGTGTTTCTCGGAAGCGGCCTCTTGTTCCTTGCCATGCTCTTTTCGGCCGCAGCAGTGGCGTCCGCGGTTCTCACCGTATATAGTTCCACCCCATCTCAGGAACTCGATCTTCGCATGCTTGCGTTCGCGCGGACGTTGATATCCGATCTCATGAATGTCTACGCCGTCAAGATGGCGGGGGTGTTCATGTTTTCGATCTCGACGGTTGCCATCTATACCGGGTTCGCGCCCCGCTACATCGGCTTCCTTGGTTACGGGCTGGGATTGTTCCTTCTGTTTGGAAACCCTTATCTGGAGTGGAGCTTTCTCGTCTTTCCGCTTTGGGTTCTTTTGCTGAGCGCTCATGTTCTCGCCAACGATCTCCGTCGACGCTCGCATGTCGGTAACCTGACCTAGGCGTGTTGCTCAGGCTGAGCTGGCCAATGGAAGTGACACGATGGAACTTTCGGAATGAGCCTGTTTTGGCGTCTTGCCGGTCCACCGCTTGAAAGCGTGGTTGAAGGCGCTGCTTTCGCGATAGCCCAGGAGCCACGCGACTTCGGAAATGGGCATATCCCGTTCCTGCAGGTAGCGTCCGGCAAGATCAAATCGCAACTCATCCAGAACTCTGCTGAATGTCATCCCTTCACACGCCAGTCGGCGTTCGAGCGTTCGCGGGCTCACCCCGAGCCTTTGAGAAATTTCCGCTATTCGGGCTTGGCCATGCGGCAGTAACGGAGCAATGGCATTTTCAACGCTGAGCCGCCAAGCAGTTGACTTTAGCCGACGGCTGGAAAGTGCTTCGTCGCAATACTTGACCAGAAGGGAATTCAGATACGGATCTGCCTCTACAACAGATAGGCGTCCGTAGGCCTTTGGATACGCGACCTCATCAATGTCGCCGCCAAATACGATGTCGCAGCCGAAGAACGTCCTGAACTCAAGAGGCACTTCAGCCCGACGATGCACAAGCTTGATCCGGCTCGGCCATAGCTGACGGCCGGTCAATTGCCGGCATAGGCGCACAAGCGTAGCGAAAAAGAATTCCATCTGGTGGCGATCGGCCGTGCGTGCAACGCCGACGTACTTGCATGTCATTGAAATGTCCTTGGATTGTCGGTAAGTGATGTTCACTCCTTCATTGTGTATCGTGCAGTATCGCGCGACTCTTCGCAGCGCGTCGCCGAGGGTCTCGGACGAAGCCTGGACATAATATAACAATCCCAGTTCCCGAAGATCAAAGTTCTGGGCAAGGCGGAATCCGAGTATTTCGTCTGACAGCTCGCATGCTATAACCTCGAGAAACCGAATTTGATTTCTTGCTCCGATACGGGCGTCCAGAGTCTTGATTTGTTGAAGCGTCAATCCTGCCCGTTTGAGGAGAGGTTGGACGTTCAACTGCGCCGAAGCGTGCGCGAATGCAGCCCTTGCAATCCAACCGGTAGCAGTCGGAATCGCATCGAACCGGAGATCGTCGGACTGGCGCATTGCTTGTGATGCCTGAATCGGGTCCCGCGAGTAGTGCTGACAGTCACAATCAAAACATTGGCGCGAAATGTCAGGACAGGGCACGTGCCGTCGCTTACATACGCGCCGGTGCGGAGTGGTCATGCTGAAGCACGACCAATGACCGCAAGAACGGAGCGCTACCAGGCTGCTGGGCCGTGAACGCGCAGGCTGGAAGCATCCGAGAGGAAGTGCACTCGCAAACAGAAGGATGTGCAATCATATGGTTCCGGGCAAGGCTCTCGAATTGAAGATTCTTCAGCTTTATATCTGGTCCATAAACGCGAAGAGATCCATCGATGGTTGCCGGGTGGCGACCGTCGCACGTCATGGTTCGTATGAGGTTCGCCTGGTTGAACCGCTCCTCGATCCGCAAGGTGACACCATCCCGTTTTGGATTGAGCTGTTTGATCACAAGAACGCCGTCACGATCGATAGTTGCGGCGGACACGATTTTGAGGAGACGGCGGCTGGTGCTGCAGCTCTGATCTCACAAGCTAGCCTGTTGCATCGAGATGCAACCGCCGGCAATCAGAGAGCCATAAGCGCCTTCTCTGGCCCCGAGCATGTGCGATCCAGGTTGCCTGACTGCTGTTGACGGAGACCCCGGTGCAACCGGTGCCGCGCCGTTGCGCATCTGGATCGCGCAACGGCGAACAGGGTGTTGCGGCGGAGTGGGGATTGTTCGTGGAGGCCCGGTTCCATCTAATCAGTGGCAAGCGAGCTATCAGTGCTGCTTGCCTTGCATGCATCGTAGGACGAAGTTTCGCGCAGACGATCGATTTCCATCGAGGTCGCTCTCTGTAAAGCCGCGCGATCGCGCGAGCGAGACGCACTTGTTGTAGCTGTCATTCAGCGATGCTCTCGTCGCTGCGGGATTGTTTGTTTCTTGGGCGCTCTTGGTTTGTGTATAGGCAGCAGTTGGAGCGACCATAGTGGCCGCAAGCGCGGTTGCAGCGGCGGCAAGTATGAGGCGCATGACGGTTCTCCCTTAGAGGCACGATCCAAAGCCATGGGACGCTATCGCCGCCAACTTTACAGTTCCATTATGCGAACGGAGATTCCGCCTGCCGAAATGTTCTACAACGATATATCTTGGTTTATATGATGCGGACGCGAGTGTCGTAGTCGCTGGTTTGTCGCTCGGTAGCCGTTCTTTCATTTGGTGGGATGTTTTTGAAGCTTTCAGATCAATGCATTGTTGAACCTTTCGAAGAAGTCTGCAGATCAAGCCGCGTTCAGGTCGATATCTCTTGGTTAAGCTGGCGTGATTGTACCTGCGTACAGCAGGTGCTCGGTCGAGACGAGTGATCCCTGGAATGCTCAGGACTGTCTCATGTGACTCCACTAAAGAACAGATCGCGTAGACCTATAGACAATGGTCCTGCAAGCCGCCTGCGTGAAAGGATGCAAGCCGTCAGGGGATAAGGGATCGGCGACTAAGAGAGAAGGTCTATGGCTCTCGCGCGCCGCGCGCATGCCGCGCTCAAGGTTGCGGTCGCCGGCGCTCTGGTGCTTGTCGTGGTGCTTCTCCTGGTTTCGCTTGTGGCGTGGCGACCGAGCCACTTGCTGGCGCTATTTCCAGAGCCTGCGTTCGAGCCCTGCGAAAAGCAATCCTGGGTTAACGCGGACCGCGCCTGCTTGACTTGGACGGCGCCACGGGCAGGCGTGAAGGGTCCCAATCACAACGTCGTCGAAAAGGGGGCGAGCAGATCGGTTGTTACCGACTGATCGAAAGGGCGGCCCGAAAGGAACGTGGTCACGACGAAGCACCTCCGGGCCTTCCAGCAAGCGTGGGGTGGCGAAAACTACAAAAGGATGGAGCGCCATCATGAGACAGCTGCGCGCAGTCAGCACGTTCTGTTGTTTTGTCGGCTTGTTGTGCTTGCTGACAGGGAGCCCGAACTTGGCACGGGCGGAGGCCGCCGCGTCGCCGCCCCGTACTGCCGCGCAACTGGAACAGCTGGTGGCGCCGATCGCGCTTTATCCAGACTCGGTGCTCTCGCAGATATTGATGGCCTCAACCTATCCCTTGGAGGTCGTGGAGGCAGCTCGCTGGGTGCAGAGCAATTCGGGAGTCACGGGCCAGGCGCTGGAAGATGCGATGCAAAAGCAGCAGTGGGATCCGAGCGTCAAGTCGCTCACGGCGATTCCCCAAACATTGCAGATGATGAATGACAAGCTCGATTGGACGCAGCAGCTCGGCGACGCTTTTCTTGCACAACAAGGAGATGTGCTGGATGCAGTGCAGCGGCTACGCGAGCGGGCCGACAACAATGGCACTTTGAAGACGACGGATCAGCAGAAGGTGACGAAGACCTCGATGGCCCAGGCGCCGGCGGGCACCTCGTCCCCGCGGTCAGGCGACGCTCCAGCATATGTGTACACGATCGAGAGCGCGAATCCGGACGAATACTACCTGCCGATCTATGATCCCGGTGTCGTGTATGGTGCATGGCCCTATGCCGACTATCAGCCGTTTTATTGGTACCCGTCGGGTTACTATGCGGGCAACGCGTACTCGTTTGCGGCCGGTGTGATCGCGGGTGCGGCGGTCTGGGGAGGCGTCGACTGGTGGCGCCGCAACGTGAATATCAACCCCCTTCGCTACAACCAATTCAACCGGACCAACATTGCGAACAATACCTGGAACCACAATCCTGCGCACCGCGGTGCGGTACCGTATCGCGACGGCAATGTGGCCCAGCGCTTCGGCGATCAGAGCAAAGCGGGGGCGCGCGAGGCATTTCGAGGTAAGGCGGATGCCGGTCGGAGCGATATCGCCAAGCAAGGCGGTGCTGGCAAGGCTGCCGAACGGAAGGCAGGCGGGCCAAATGCCGGCGACAGAAAAGCGGGCGGACCGAAGGCAGCCGAAGGCAAAGGTGGATCGAAGGCGAAGAGTGGAACCTCAAAGCAGGCTTCCGGAAAGGCGGGTGGCAGCAAGAAAGCAGCGAGCAGCAAACAGGCAGGCTCAAAGCAGGCTGCACGCTCCAAGCAAACGACGCATGCCAGACAGAATGCAAGGGCCGGACAGAGTGCGAGGAGCGGCCAAAGCGCGGGGGCCAGACAGAGCGCAGGCCACGCTCGCGCTAGTGTTTCACGGCCATCGGGGATGAGCCGTGGCGGCGGGGGAGGCGCGCGGATGCACGCCGGCGGCGGCGGGCGGGGCGGCGGGGGAGGACGTGGCGGCGGTCGACGGTCCGATGTCATGCTCAAGCACGACATTGCGCTTCTCGGCTATCTCGACAATGGCCTCGGCTTCTATCGGTTCAGCTACTATGGCAGCAACAAGGCTTATGTTGGCGTGATCGCGCAGGAGGTGCAAACAGTGAAGCCTGAGGCGGTCATACGTGGCCGGGACGGGTACCTGATCGTATTGTACGACCAGCTTGGCCTGCGCTTGCAGACATACGACCACTGGATTGCATCAGGTGCGCAGATGCCCATTGTTTCCCCGAACCGCAGCGGCCATGAGACGGGCGTGAGCGGCAGGAGAGACGGGCAGCAGCGAGCAACACTCCCGGAGCCCATGATTGTGCCGCCGCCCCATGCGGTTCCGCCGAGCGGGCGTAGCCACGGTCCTCGAAGCTAAGCGGTAGCTACGGATGTAGCGTCGGGCTTACTCTAGGTGGCAAAAGCCCGTCCTCTTGCCCGCTCCACCGCCCGACGCAGGAGTGCGAACAGGCTGCTGCCGGTCACAGCACCCAACAGATAGATGATCGCAACCAGGAAGGCGAGTGGGAGTTGAGCGCTAACGCGAAGAAGAGATACGGTGACGATCTGAAGGTTTTGCACCGCGAAGATTGTGGTCACGGCTGCGAACAAGACGATGACCGCCAGATGAAACCACCGCATGGTCGGCTCCTCTTTGTTTGATTTGTGATCTCACATCGCGCGTCTTGCGCGGGCGCGCAGATCCAAGCCGATGCCGATCCAGCTTGCGCCGGCGATCACGAGATCGATCCCAAGGAAAAGTCCCAGAACATAGACACCAGAGACGGGCCATCGCGCCAGGATGACAAGACCAAGGAGCAGTGTCACTGCGCCGGAAAAAGCCACCAAAATCCAGGGTGTGCTCTCCTTCATGCCAAATGCGAGAATGAGCCGCATGGCTCCGGAGGCGGCCAGCGCCAGTCCCAACAAGAATGTCAGGAGCACGGCCGCAAGCAGGGGATTTTGGAAGGTGGCAATGCCCGCGAAGATGTACAATGCACCGAGCAGAAGCCAGAGAGCAAATTTGCCCCAGGTTCTGATCTGGAACGCGTTGAATACTTCGGCGATTCCGGCCACCACCATCATGGCGCCGACCAGCAGCACACTGGCAGCGGTTGCCGTAGCGACACTGCCAAGCGCAACCAGGCCGACAATCACATAGACAACACCAAGCGCGACGATCCAGCGCCATTTGGTGCGCAAGGGCTGAAGAGCGAGCGAGCGGCTTGGCGAGGGATGGGTATCGGTTGCGCTGGTCATTGCAGTCCTCCATTCACCGCGACGGTTTTCACTCACTGCGACGGATTTCTTACGAATGGGATCTGTTCTCACTCCCGCGTAACTCAGTGTGCATTCGGCGTAGCGAAGGGCCTCGGGAATGACTTCGAGGCCCTTCACATGCTTTCAGTCCAAAACGATCAATCTCTGTTTGGTGGGTCGCGCGCCAACATGGAGCGGATGCGCGGATCCGGGTCCGAGGAACTGACATAACGGATGTCCGTTACATGCATCCAGTGTGCATAGGGAGCACGCACATATCGAAAGATATTGGAGCGATGCATCTTGGTTTAGCAAAGCCGCTGTCCAGGGCGTCGCAATCGAGCGCGAGCAGAAAGAAACGTTCGCAGTGAGCGGCGAGTGTGATCTGCGGAACTTCGCCGTGGGCCGTTCGGTTCAGCCAAATTGTTCGATGCGCACGCGCATGTTCTGAACGTTTGGATAATTGCGGCCCAGGGTGGGAGGGCTAAATTATACAGGAGATATCTCTACTGTTTAACAGCAAGGAGACGACATGAAACGGTTTCTTGTTTCCGCTGCTGTGACGCTGCTTCTGGCGTCGGCGTGGTCGGATGGGGCTTCTGCCCAGCGTCATGGGTTCGGCGGTGGAGCGCGCTTCGGCGGCGGTGCGTTCCATGGCGGTGGCATGAGGATTGGCGGTGGTGCGTTCCGTGGCGGCGCATGGGGCTTGGCCGGTCGACCTGGCTGGGGCGCCGTTGGACGCCCAGGATGGGGCATTGCCGGAGGTCCAGGATGGGGCATTGCCGGACGTCCAGGATGGGGCATTGGCGGACGTCCAGGATGGGGCCAGGGCTGGGGTGTTGCCGGTCGGCCTGGATGGGGGCGTCCGGGGTGGGCTCATGCTGGGTGGGGCCGGCGATGGGGCTGGGGCTTTCCGCTCGCAGTCGGTGTTGGTCTAGGCTACTACGGCTATGCCTCTTCCGATTACAGCGATTGCTTGTCCTGGGACGGCTATCGGTGGGTGAACGTCTGCTACCAGCCGTATCCCTATGCATACTGGTGAGCAGGTGAAACCGAGACGTGACGAATGCGTCGAGGATCTCGTTTGAGGCAGTGCAATCCTGCGGCGGTTCGACTTATATCTGCATGCAATATACGGTACGCGGGCTGATCGGCGCGCCTGCATTCTGTCCACCGACCATGCGGGAAATGTCCGGCGCAGACGTAGCGCGGACCAAGAAGCGGCTGCGCGTGCGGTCCAGCCTAGTCGTGCTTGATATTGAATACTATCTCCGTGGCCTGCATGACCGGTGTCGCAGGATTTCTGAAACAATAGTCCTGCAGCTTCTTGGTATTCTCCTTGAAACCTTGCGTATCAATGATCGTGTTGCCGCGCTTTGCATTGAAATAGCCGCTTAGCCAGATCGCAATGTTTTGTGGATCGGTGATTTTGTAGCCCACGAACTGGTCACACGTGACCTTTGAGAGGTCAAGCGTAACTTGCGCGCGGACTTCGAGGGCCAATAGTGTTCCTGTCGCGACGACCATCACGAATTTCATCATGACATTTCTCCGGGTTGCTGATCGGAAAGACATAAATCTCGGCAGTAAGTGTGCGCGCGCTCCAAGCTCCGCAATAAGATTCCCAGTGCGCCCCCAAAGTCATGCTCAACGTGTCTCGTTGTGAGATCGAGCGGGGGCGCTATTGAATGCTGACTTTGTTGAGCTGACCCTCATGCCGGATTAGTAGTGCAAATTGGAAACCTTCGCACCTAAACTCAAGCGCATTGCGATAGCCGTTCGTATATCGCCTGGCACATTCCGTTTGACATCCAAGCCGGGCGGATCGTTCGCTCTGGCAAAAGAAGTGCAAGGCCCTCGTCGAATGTGTTTCCAATCAGAATGTTTCACGCCCTTACGATCAATTCGTCTCGGAGCGATGACACAAAACGGTTGTTGCGATGGAGTGCTGATCAAAGAGGAGGGCGGCCTCGGAAAGAAGGCCGAGATCTCACATCGAGTTAAATTGCGATGACAGAGGGCGAGGTTCGGCTCTCGCTACGCAACACCAGCCTTGGTGGAATCACCGAAATCATCCAGAGCCTCGCGCTGGAGTTCAAAAACGACCATTCTGCACAAGACTCCAGGATCGCGCTCGCCAGTGCCCGCGCATTCGATAACTTTGCGCGCTACGATTTGGCGCAGCGGCTCTTCCCGTTTGGACAAGCGAAGCGCGACACAAGCCGCTTCAAGAGCTCGGCTCATCGCTTCAATGTCGGCGGGTTCAAACGTTAGGTTTCCGAACATTTGTCGAGTTGGCATCCTGACCTCCCACCCCACAAAGGGAGTTTCACTCTGCATTAAAGCACTTTGAGCAGACTGCCAGTAAGTCACGTTGCGTTTACTAACCACGCACTGCACGCAATGCAGAGCTGCTGCAAATAAGAAAACATTCGCAGTGTTAACGCCGAGGCTCACCCGAGCTCTGAATTGTTATTAACCGGCGGCGAGACAGTTTTGGACCCAGGCTGCCGTAGCAAGCGACTCGGCAATAAACCAATGGTGAAGTCACCTGAACCAACGGGCAATTTTCGTTTGGGGCCAATCAGGCAATCTAATGTGACACCGTCGCCTTGGCGTAAAGGCGGAGCAATTGGCAGCGCACGTTATGGGGCATTCGCGGATCGAGTAGGCGACGCCCGCTTGGGGGCCAACCTCAGAGGAGCATGCAATGTCACCGCAGCTTCCCACCCACCTGTTTCATCCGGAACTCGGCTATCTTTGGCCGTCCCGTCAACTGCGGCAAAACGTGCGCGTCGGGCTGGCCGCCGCGGCATTCGGTCTCATCACCGGCTTGAGCGCCGCCTTGGTCCTGCTTCCGAGGCACAGCGACAATATCGCATGGACCGAGCCTGCGTTGGCTGCGGCGCCTGCTGAGTCGGCAAGCCGTTCGGTCTCGGGTTCTGGCCCGTCTTCCCTTGCCGCGACGTCTGACACGGCCAAGCGGGTCCCCGCTGATGGCATCGTCAAACAGCTGCCAGAGCGTGCGACCATAAGCCCCGGTATCGGAGCAGCCAACGATGCACATCCCCAAGGCGAGATACCGGCTCGAGCCGCTCCGCTGGTGACCTCCGATCGCACAGCAGCGGTAAGAGGGACCGAACAGGGACGGCCCGTCTCTAGGAAGAGGGTGAAAACGGCGAGTTCATATGCGCGCCAGCGTGCCCGCGAGGCTGCCCCGCCTGACTCGTTCGCGAACAGGCCCGCGAACCGGCCCGCTGGGTTTCAGCTCAGCCCCTTCGCTTATGACACACGTTCTGGACAGCGCCGAGATTGGGGCTCCGGTTGGTCATGGTGATGTCCCATCACGATCGCGATCGTGCACGGTCTGTCGCATAAGCCTGGGCCAGAAAGTCTTCACAGAAATCTTAACAACGGTTTGTGCGATCAACGAGCTATGCGCCCGCCGCTGGACTCGGCAGCCGAGAATTTGCCGCGTATCAATTGCACCGGTGTAGCAGATACGTGACAAAGATGGTTCGCAGACTTGGCGCGTTAACCCTTCGCCGCGCCTAAACCTATAGATAATTGCGTCGGTCAGCGTGTCTGTTAGATTTTCAATTGTTGACGACACCTCTTTCTCCTCAACACTGCCGACCCCCGGTCGCTGCCCCCCCGGCGCCGGGGGTTACTTTTTGCATGAACCGCTTTGGCGGTTATCGGGGCGGCCGCTTGGACTCTGAACAGGAATTGCATTGCCGGACGGTTCACCAGCGCCGCCGTCGATTCTAAACTTTGAGACAATTGACCCTCGTGCGGCAGCGCATAGGTTCGCACTCTCAGCACGCTCCCTGAGGGCCCCGGCTAGCCGTGGGGGCGGACGGCGCCGGGGCTTTCTCACAGAGCGGGTCGTCTTCGCCGCTTCTGAAACGAATTGCTCGTCCGATCAGAATGTTTGCAGTGCTGCTGCAGACGCGATCGAACCCCTGCAAATGTCTCCACGTTTGCACACAACTCCGCATGTTTGATGTCTTTCCGTGAGCAAGCGAGATCATCTTGCCTCCCGCTCTGTTCGCGCACTACGGCTGGCGCATTGACACGTTCACAGCGGCTCGAGTGCTTGGCTCAATCGCAGGCATTGGTCGACGAATCTAGTTCTAAAAGAGAGCGAGCCTGCTCCTAAGGACAGTTACGCTCTTACTCTGAGCCGCGATACTTGTGGCCCGTAAAGGTCACGTTGTGGCCAATCACACGTCCCCGAGTGGGCCAAACGCTTTGATGGAGGATTCAATGCGAAAAGCGATATCTGCCGGAATGACGGCACTTGCGGTTATTGCTGCACCTTCCATAACCCATGCACAAGGCCAGTTCCGAGAGGCTGTATCAGAGCGTGTAACCGCAGCCGATTTGAATGCCTTGACGGATGCGCGAGTTGCCATCGTGAAGAGCGCCCTGCAGCTTACAGCTGACCAGGAAAAGTACTGGCCGGCTATTGAAGATGCTATCCGCTCCCGGGCAAAAAATCGGGAAACCCGACTGGAAAGTGTGACAACAGGCGTGGCCCAACGGGCTGAGCGTAGTGCTCTGGAAAACTTGCGCGACCGTAGTCCCATCGATTTCTTGAATCGGCATGCCGATGCCTTGGCTCAACGAGCATCCGACCTCAAGAAGCTCGCCGCTGCGTGGCAGCCACTCTACCAAACCCTCACTCCAGACCAGAAACGCCGGTTAGGCTTCCTCGCAATGTCCGTGCTCAGTGAACTGAGGGATCGCGTGGAAGAGCGTCGTATCCAGGCCGCAGACGATGACGATTGAGGCCGGAGACGTGAATTAGCCACCAGAAGCACTGGGCGCGCGTCCGGCAACGAGAGCCGAGCCGCGCGGACGCGGCCAAAAGGCTTCGCTACTCGGCGGCCTCTGAGACACCAGGCGGTTCCGCGCGCGTCGCTGCTTCCGAACCAGGCTGCGTTCGCTCAATCTGCGGCCGTGCTCCCGGCCTGATTTTTTCCCGCAGCCATTGAAACGAAACATAGAGCGGCGGAATCGCGAATATGCCAATCAGGGAGGCGAGGATCATGCCGCCGAACACGGGTGTGCCAACGTTGCGCCGCGCAAGCTGAGAGGCCCCCGTTGCGATTACGAGCGGCAGCAAACCGAGGATGAAGGCCAACGATGTCATCATGACCGGGCGAAAGCGCTGGCGGGCTCCTTCTGTCGCGGCCTCGAGCAATGGAGCGCCTTTCTCTCTGCGCTCCTTGGCAAATTCAACGATCAGAATGCCATTCTTGGCTGCAAGTCCGATCAGGACGACCATGCCGATCTGGGCGTAGAGATCGAGCGTCAATTTGCCAAGCACCATCGCGGCAAATGAGCCGAGAATGCCGATTGCCACTGACAGCAGCACCGGAACAGGGATAGTCCAGCTCTCATAGAGCGCGACGAGGAACAGATAGGCAAACAGTAAGGCAAAGCCGAGAATGATGGGTGTCTTGCCTTCGGCGCGTTTCTCCTGAAAGGCGGTGTCGGTCCACTCGCCCGCGTAGCCCTGCGGAAGCGTGCGCGCGGCGATCTCTTCCATCGTCTTGAGTGCCTGCCCTGACGAGACGCCGGGGGCGGGGCCACCCTGAACAGTAACGGCTCGGCGATTGTTGTAGCGGATCACCGCCGGTGGTCCCACGACGAGACGCACCTCCACCAGACTGCGGAGCGGAATCATCTTGCCTTCGACATTGCGGACATTGATGCGATAGATATCGTCAACTCTTGCCCGGTCAGCGGCCTCGGCCTGCACCTGAACCTGCCAGACGCGGCCAAACAAATTCATGTTGTTGACGAAATATCCACCCAGTGAAGCCTGCAGCGCTTGGAACAAAGTGTTGAGTTGGATGCCCAGAATTTGCGTCTTATCCCGGTCGATATCGAGATAGATCGAGGGGTTAGTTGCGGAAAATGTGCTGAACACGCGCGCCAATTGCGGATCCTGGTTGGCGGCGACCGTCAGGCCACGCACGGCCTGCGCCAGCGCTTTTGGATCACTTCCGCGCAGGTCCTGCAGCACGTAGGTAAAGCCACCGCCGCTGCCAAGCCCGAGGATCGGTGGTGGAGTGAGCGGAACAACAGCGCCACCGGCGATCTGGCGGAATTTCGGTTGGAGGCGGGCAATGACGCCATTCACAGTGAGCGAGGGATCGTTACGCTCCTCGAACGGCTTCAGCGTGACGACCATGAAGGCCGCGTTGGCCTGTGAATAGCTGTCGATAAAGTTCAAGCCGATGACCGAAGTGAAATCGTCGACCGCCTTCTCGTCGCGAATAATGGTCTCGGCCTGTCGGACCACGTCCGCCGTCCGTACGACGGACGCTCCTTCTGGCAATTGGACAACGACAAAGAATGCGCCCTGATCGTCCTCAGGCAGAAACCCGGTCGGCGTGATCTTTGATAAGCCGGCAATGCCGCCCGCGGCCGCGGCGACCAGCACCAGCCCGATGAATGCTCGCTGCACAAGTCGCGCCACCACGGCGCCGTAGGCATCGCGCACTCTGTCAATCGAGCGCATCACGATGCCCATGAGGCCGCGACGCGGTCCGTGATGCCCTCGCAAGAGCACGCCGCAGAGGGCCGGCGACAACGTGAGCGCGTTGATTGCGGAAAGGAACATCGCGACCGCAACTGCGACCGCAAACTGCCTGAACAGCTCGCCGGAAATGCCGGGAATGAAGGCCACCGGCACAAACACCGACAGCAGCACCAGGGTGATGGCAATGATCGGCGCGGTGATTTCCTGCATGGCCAGCTTGGTAGCGTCGGCGGGCGACAGCTCCGGGCGCTCCTCCATCACGCGTTCAACGTTTTCAACGACAACGATTGCGTCATCGACCACAATGCCGATGGCCAGCACGATCGCCAGAAGCGACACTGTGTTTGCGGAATATCCGACCGCGAGCAGCGCGATGAACGTGCCAATGAGGCTGACCGGCACCGCCAAGGTCGGTATCAAGGTTGCGCGAACGCTGCCCAGAAAGAGAAAGACGACAATCACGACCAGAATAAACGCCTCGACCAATGTCTTCTGAACCTCGTGGATGGTGTCCATCACAAAAGTCGTAGGATCGTAGGTGACCTTCCAGGCCAGGTCCTCGGGAAAGGTCCGCTCCAGCTCGCCGATACGCGCGCGTACGGCTTTCAGTGTGCTGATCGCATTGGCGCCCGGCGATTGATAGATCGCAATCACGGCGGCGGGCCCGCCGTTGAAGCGCGTCTCGCGGTCGAGATTCGCGGCACCGAGCTCGAGCTTCGCGACATCGCCAAGACGAAGGATGGAGCCATCGGGATTGGTGCGCACGACAATATTTTCGAACTCGGCGACGGAGGTCAGCCGGCCTTTGGTCTGGATGTTCAACTGAAGCTGCTGTTCGTCCGATATCGGCCTTGCGCCAATTCGGCCGACAGCGGCCTGGGCATTTTGCGTTTGGATCGCGCTGATCACATCGCCGGTGGTCAGACCAAGACCCGTCAGCCGATCGGTCCGAACCCAGGCCCGCATGGCATAGTCCTGAGGGCCCCAAAGCGCTGCATCCCCCACGCCCGGCGTACTTTTGACCTGGTCAAGCAGATTGATCGTCACGAAATTGGAAAGGAACAGTTGATCGTGGGTGCGTTTCGGCGAATAGACAGCGATGACACCAAGCAAAGCCGACGACTTCTTCTTGACCACAATGCCCTGACGCTGCACCTCAGAAGGCAGGCTGGACAGAGCGACCTGGACCCGGTTGTTGACGTTGACCGTATTGATATCCGGATTGGTGCCGAGCTCGAACGAAACGACCAGGGAATAACTCCCGTCGTCGCCGCTCACGCTCTTCATGTAGATCATCTTGTCGACACCGACGACCTGCGCTTCGATTGGCTGCGCGATGGTCGCATCCACGACGGCAGAATTTGCGCCGGGATAAATCGTCGTGACCGACACCTGGGGCGGAACGATGTCGGGATATTGGGCGATTGGAATGGCAAAGAGAGCCAGGAGACCGGCAATCGTGGTGACGAGCGCAATAACAATGGCGAGGCGGGGGCGGTCGACGAAGATCGAGGACAACATGGGACGCGTGCCTCGTTTTTTGAAGTTCGTGATCTATTGCAGCAACGGCGCTAGTTTCCGCTGACCGTCGTTGTCACCGGTGTAGCTCGCACCAATGCGCCAGGGCGCATGGCCTGCAGGCCTTCCGTGATGACCTGCTCGCCCCCTGACAGGCCTTCCTCGACGACGACATCCGTTCCGATCTCGTCGCTGATCTTGATTCGCCTCATGGTGGCCTTGCCGTCCTCCACGATAAAGATGTACGGACCCTGTTGATCTGCGATCAACGCAGCTTGAGGTATCACGACTTTCTGGTCGGGCGTTTCAATCTCGACCACAACGCGCATGAGCTGGTTATCGATGAGCGCGCCATTGGGATTAGGCATGGTTGCGCGTGCGAGGATTGTATCCGTGGCACGATCGACGCTGACGTCGACGAAATTGATCTCGCCGGTCTGATCGTAGGTCGATCCATCAGAGAATCGCGCGCGTATCTTGAAGCTCTTGAAGTCCTTGTAATCGAGCTGCCGGCCGGCTTGCTGGACACGCAGAAAATCGCGCTGGCTCACCGGGAAGGTCAGATACATTGGATCCTGACTGACGATCGTGGTCAAAACCCCGCTGTCCGGACCAACGACGTTGCCCTTGGTAATGTTGGTGCGGCTGATCTTTCCGGTAATTGGCGTAACGATGTCGGTATAGCCAAGATTGATCTTCGCTGTGTTCAGGTTCGCTTCATCCGTCAGGATGGAACCCTTGGCGGTATCGACCTGGGCCTGCGCCTGATCTCGGGCCACCGCGGTTCCGCTGCTGCGTTTGAGCAGGTCTTCCGCCCGGTCCAAAGTCTGCTTCGCAAGAACGAGCGCGGCCTTGCTGCGCTCCAGGGCGCCGTCGGCTTGTTGAACGGCTGCCTCGAACTGGCCCTTTTCAATGCGGTAGAGCGCATCGCCCTCCGTTACGATGTCGCCTTCGTTGAACAGAACTGCCTCCAGATAGCCTTTGACTCGCGCTCTCACCTCGACGCGATTGATCGCCTCGACGCGTCCGACGAAATCAGGGGTCTTGGATATTTGCTTTCGTTCAGCCTTCACGGTGCCGACGGGAATGGGCGCCGGCGCAGCGACTTGCGCCTTTGCTGCAATCCCGATCACGCAAAGCAATACGGCGGTGCTGACAGGTAATCGCATCCGAGCTCCTGCCATATTGGTAGGCATGCAGGTTGCGGCCCGGAGCAGGGCCGCTATCCAATCGACTACAACAATTTCGGCAGGATCGCCTCTAAACCAAAATACATTGCATTATTCATTGGGATGAGCGATGTCCCGTGGGACGTTTCGGTCTCGCGACGAGCGCGCGAACTCTCCAACCCGAGCCAGGCTAACGGCAAAGCCGATAGAACGCCGCAAGCTGGCGTGAGTTCAAAAAAAGCGGTTTTTCCGTCAGGCCGCCGTTGCGTTCGATCCAACTCCGTATCGGTGCCGGATAGGTCGCGGCGAGGCGGCGCGTCTCGTGAGGCGCCGCGTTGAGTTGGCCTCCCTCATCGAGCCGGCGTGCGGCATGGAAGCCGAGGATGGCACGTCGCGTGATGCAGATACGGTCCTCTGGAACCGCGCTCAGCACGAGTGTGCAGGCTGACAGGCAGGGCCCGTCAATAATGACCCGCTCGCCAGATTGACGGACCATTGCGAACAGCCGCAGATAAGAGCCAACCTCACCGCCGGGACTCGATACGATGCGCAACTCGGCGCGCGCCGCGGCACCCGAAGCGAGAAGCAGCGCAAGCGCAATGATGGCTCCTGGCACGCCTTTGTTCTTGCGCGTTCTCATCAGAGCAACTCCGCTTAGTCAGCCGTCCGGGCGTCAGCAGAAGGACCGTGAGAAGCAACGCTTCGACGATTGCTCAGGGGCATTCTCGGTCGTCAATTACTGAATGCATCGGCCGTTCACGAGGCGCAGCCCCGCGGCACAAGCGCGGCGCACGGCGGTGTTGCGGCGGCACACACCATTCACTCGTTGCATTCCCGGGCCGCACGCTTCACGCACCAACGTGAATATCTCGTCAGACTGCGCGGTGGGCTGCTGCGGCTGCACTGGCATTCCCTCACTCGAAGAGGCAAGGGCCCAGGGCGAAGGCAATTGCGATCAGTCTGGTCATCTTTCCTCTTGGGTCGCTCTGAGAAAGAATTAACGAACCCAAATTAGCGGCCACTCGCGAAGCTTCCACGCTGCATAGGGGCAGCCCGTTTATCCAATGATCTAAAGCCCATGTATTTTGGTTCAGTGGTAAGGCCGTGCTTGAGTTTCCCAAAGTGTTCCGAAGCAGGCAGTCGGCCAATACCTCCGTTCCAAAGCCGGCGCCAACCGAACGGGTAGCGACCCTTGTTCTATGTCGCCGGAAAACAACACTTAACGATATCCACAGCATAATAGGGCGGAAATCTGCTCGTATTATTTGCATACCGCCACTCTACAACCTTGGGCGATTACCTTCACGCCGCTTGGCAGAGAGCCAAGAATCACAAAGGGGTGGAGGGCTTCATGATGCGTAGCATTATTGCGCTCGCGTTCACCGCGGCGCTGGGGAATTCAGCAATAGCAGCGGACATGCCGGTGAAAGCGCCGCCGCCTGCTCCGGCTCCGGTCTACACCTGGACCGGCTGCTATATCGGCGGCAACATCGGCTGGGCCCAAGTGTCAGCGCACTTCGACAACGCAGACATCGACGACGGCCGTCTTTCAAAAAGTGGCTTCGCTGGAGGCGGCCAGATTGGCTGCGACTATCAGTTCGCCTCGAACTGGGTGTTCGGCATTCAAGGCATGATCGACGGTGCCGACCTCAGCCGTAGCCGCGAAGGCATCATCTTTCCCGACCTTACGTTTCACAGCGATGTGCGCTGGTTCGGAACCATCACAGCCCGCCTCGGCTACCTGGTCACGCCGCAATTCCTGTTCTACGCCAAGGGAGGATGGGGCACTGTCAAGCAGCGTTTCTCGGTGACCGAGACCGATACCGGTTTCGTGTTCAGGTCGGTGGATACAAACTCCAGTGGCGGCGATGTGGGTGTCGGCTTCGAGTATATGTTCACTCAGAACTGGACGTTCTTTGTCGAGTGGGACCACATCTTCCTCAATCACAGATCGATCGATTTCAGGGACATCGTCGTCGACTGCATCCGGTGCACCAACAACATCAACCGCGACTTCGACAAGGTCCTGTTCGGCATCAACTGGCGCTTTGGCGGCGCTCGCTCGTACTAGCCATCTGGTCGACCTAAGCCCTGGGCGCGAGCCACGGCTGCTCAAACGCCCAGGGCTATAGCCGAGTGCCGGTGTCGTTCATTTGCTTGTCATGTTGTGGGGCCACGCTTTAGAGCTGATCAGCCGTGCTTAGGGTTTGTGCAGCGCTCGCATCAGCGTCACCACGACTATCGACCGTATCAGCGAAATGCGGGCTGCATGCCTGTCTCGCTGTCTTGTCTGAGCTCAATTCGATCGTCGGCTGTCAAACGAAACATCAGAGGGCGCATTCCGCTCGACTGCTTGTTGAATAAGGAACTTTGATTCTTATCCCGCTGCCGCCAAGGGCCGTCGAATGTACGGGGAACATCGTAGCGACTTTCCGGTCGTGGTCGTGATCGGTGATGACGCGACCTTCCGCGAGACGCTTTCCACACTATGTCAGTCGGTCGGCTTGAACGTGTTGGCTTTTGATTCGATAGCGAAGTTTCTGGAAACCAAGCTGCCGGATGCGCCGACTTGCCTTGTCATTGATGTCAGTTCGCCACGTCTTGGCCGTGCGAAGTTTCATGCGCAACTGGCCAGGGCGGATGTTCAAATTCCCATCGTCCCTGTAACCGGAACTGGTGCCGTCGAGATGCTGACCCGGCGAATCCGAGACCAGAGCATGCTGGCCACCATCGAGATTGCGCTCCAAATGGATCGCGCCAGGCGTCAGGCGACCAAAGGAACGACCTCGCACTGACGCCAAGCGCTCGAGAGATCATGATGAGGTTGATTGTCCGCTTGGGCCGTCGCTCATCATTCTGATGTCGCAAGCTCCAAGCTCTTCTGTGTTCTTCCCAAATGTTTCTTGAAGTGTATCGCGTCTCTGCGTCCCACCTGATTTATTGTTGGCTTTCTCCAAGAGAATGTTTGTTTTGTAGGCACCAACAGGAGCGCCTTACCATAGCGCCTTTGAACCAAAGTATCGGCGCCTGATGCTGTGTGTATATCGCGATGTTCTTGTGTACTAATCAAATGTTCCTCGACTGTTGATAGAAGCAAGAAAAGTAGTCGAGGAGGGATCTTCAATGCGCAAGCAAGCCAGCCGTCATCGATCTCAGATCGATCGATTTTTTGCTGGCCCCGGCGCACGGGGCGACCAATGGCGAGATCTGGTGGAATTGGCTGAAGCTTGGTCCTACAGCTTAGGCAGCCGAAACAAGGTCGAGGCTGCGCTTGACGAGACGACGGCGACAGAAGAGTTCCACGCCTATCCGGGACTCGAGCTCATCTCGGCACTGCGCGAACACGTCGTCGAAAATGATGCACATGCGACCGCATCTCTTGCTCGTCGCATCACTCGCGCGATTCTGACCCGATCCTTCCGCCAGAACCCCGGCGATTGGGATGTCCACGAGGGCGACGAGGCGGCGGCAGCGGATGTGCTGCCGCCGACCCTTGGGCGCTCCGATGCACGGCGTCCTTATTTTGAGGTCCTGATTGTTACGGGGGCGCCTGCCGCCCGCTGGCCGGCTCTGACTGCCGAGTGGCGTCGCCTCCGCCGAGCGCTGGATTCGTTTATCTATGAGCCTGTGATCGTGGGCAGCTTCGAAGACGCGTTCTGCGCCGCGATGCTGAACCCGGACCTTGCCGCCGTCATTGTGCATGAAGGCTTTGCCTTTCGCTCACGGCACGATGCGCCGATCCTGCGGACGCTCACGGCCGCCGTTGAGCAGCATGACGGTGCGGAAGCGTCGGCCTTGAATTTGGTGCAGGTTCTCAAGCGAGTGCGGCCGGAACTCGATCTTTATCTCGTGGCCAATGGGCGGGTCGAGGATATTGCCGGCAGCCCGAAAGCAACCGCGGTACGTCGCGTCTTCTATGCCGTCGAGGAGCTGCTTGAATTGCACCTTGCCATCCTCGAAGGCGTGCAAGCGCGATATGAGACGCCTTTCTTCGACAACTTGAAGAAATATGCGCAACGTCCGATCGGCACTTTCCACGCGTTGCCGATTGCGCGCGGCAAATCGATTTTCAGGTCCGATTGGATCCGCGATATGGGTGAATTCTACGGTCCCACACTCTTTCTAGCCGAGAGCAGTGCGACCACAGGCGGCCTCGACAGCCTGCTGGAGCCGACCGGCAACATCAAGAAAGCGCAAGAAATGGCAGCGCGCGCCTTTGGCGCGGATCACGTCTTCTTCGTCACCAACGGCACGTCCACGTCGAACAAGATGGCCGTGCAGGCGTTGCTGGCGCCCGGCGACATCGCGATCGTGGATCGCAACTGCCACAAGTCGCACCATTATGGGATGGTGCTGGCGGGCGCGCAGCCGCTCTACGTCGAAGCGTTCCCGATGACTGAATACTCGATGTACGGGGCAGTACCACTTCGCACCATCAAACAGGCGCTGTTGGACCTGAAGGCGGATGGCAGGCTCAACCGTGTTAAGATGGTGGATCTGACGAATTGCACATTCGACGGTCACATCTACAACACGCGTCGGGTGATGGAAGAATGTCTGGCGATCAAACCGGACCTCATTTTCCTGTGGGACGAGGCTTGGTTTGGGTTTGCTCGATTCTCACCCTTCCTGCGCCCTCGCACCGCGATGGGGGCGACCAACGATATCGAGGCCTGGCTGCATGATCCGAAGTCGGTTGCCGAGTATGAAAAGCAACAAAATGCGCTCGGTGAAAACCCAGCAGATGATGTGCTGTTGAACACACGGCTGATCCCCGACCCACGCAAGCTCAAGCTGCGGGTCTATCAGACGAACTCCACGCACAAGTCGATGTCGGCGCTGCGGCAAGGTTCGATGCTGCTCGTGAAGGACGTTGAGTTCCACACCGTGGAAGCACAATTCCATGAGGCGGTCTTTACTCACGCCTCCACCAGTCCCAACCAGCAGCTGATTGCCAGCCTGGACGTGGCGCGCCGGCAGATGGAATTGGAGGGCTACGGCCTTGTTCACAATGCGATCGAGGTGGCATTGGCAATACGACAGGCGGTCGCTGCACACCCGCTGATCTCCAAATATTTCCGCGTTCTTGGCGCCGACAAGATGGTGCCAGAGCAATATCGCGAGAGCGGCTTTGTTGACTACCTGGATCGCAAGACAAACTGGGCGTTGGCAACGCGCAGCATGCAAGAGGACGAGTTCTGCCTCGACCCGACGCGGATGACACTCGTTTGCGGTACCGCTGGCTTCGATGGCACGCAATTCAAGGGACTGCTGGCAAACCGCTACAACATCCAGCTCAACAAGACGTCGCGAAATTCGATCCTTCTTCAATCCAATATCAACAATACCCGCAGCGACGTCGCGCACTTGATCCGCGTTCTGGTGGAGATCAGCAGCGAAATCGACCGACGTTTGGCCCAAGGCGGAGCCAACGTCCGGCAGACATTCGATGCGCGCGTGAAGAGTCTCATGACCGATGTGCCAGACCTGCCGAACTTCTCGCATTTCCATGAGGCGTTCCGGACGGATGCGGGCAGGCGGACCAACGAAGGTGATATCCGTGCCGGATTCTACGCAGCCTATGATACTGCCCATTGTGAGTACATTCGCCTTGCCGATCCCGAAATCGACCGTCGATTGGAACAGGGACCTGATCTCGTCTCCGCCAACTTTGTCATTCCGTATCCGCCGGGCTTCCCGATCATGGTGCCCGGCCAGGTGATTACACGGGAAACGATCGACTTCATGCGCAAGCTCGATGTGAAGGAGATCCATGGCTACGACGCGGCCGAGGGGCTCAAGCTCGTGCACGGGGACATCCTGGCGAAGCCCACCGGCGCGACCGTGAAGCGCGCCGCGTAGTTTGCAGCGAGATTGCTATCGGCGGGGCACGCGCCTCGTCTTGTATGCGCAAACGGGTGAGTATCATGATCGATTGGTTCGTCCAAACGCTCCGCAGCTATCCGGAAATAGCCATCTTCCTCTCCTTGGCACTCGGCTATTACTTCGGCTCTTTCACCTACAAGGGCCTTGGTCTGGGCGCGGTGACCGCCACGCTCATTGCCGCGGTTCTCATCGGCCAGCTTGGCATCACGATTTCAGGTCCGCTCAAACCATTCTTCTTCCTGATGTTCCTGTTTGCCATCGGGTATGGGGTGGGACCGCAATTCGTGCGCGGCATCGCCAAGGATGGACTTCCGCAAGCGCTGTTCGCCGTGGTGGTGTGCGTGTTCTGTTTGGTGGCTGCCGTGATCGGCGCCAAGCTGGCCGGTTATGATGTTGGTTCCGCTGCGGGCCTCTATGCCGGCTCGCAGACGATCTCGGCGTCGATGGGACTTGCGACCGATGCGATCAATCGAGAGGGTCTGCCGCCCGAAGAGACCAAGAAGCTCCTGGATGCGATGCCGGTCGCTTATGCCGTGACCTACATTTTCGGCACGGTTGGCTCCGCGATTGTCCTAGCCCTGCTCGGTCCGGCTCTGCTTGGAATCAACCTCGAGGAGGCGTGCAAGCGCTACGAGGAGAAGCATGGGGGCAAGAAGGCAGTGGGCGGTCCTGGGACAGCCTGGCACCAATTCGAGGCGCGTGCTTTCCAAGTCCGGGTCGGCGGCCCGGTCGTCGGCAAGGTAGCGCAAGAGGTAGAGGCACTGCTGCCCGAGCACCGGGTGTTCATCCAGCGCATCCGCCGCAGCGGCAAGATTATCGACGCGACGGCGGACACTGTGATCGAGGCGGGAGACGTCGTGGTCGTGGCTGGCCGGCGTGACGTGCTGGTGAATGTGGTCGGCGCCACAGCCGTCGAGGTTGACGATCGCGAGCTGTTGGCGATGCCGGTGGAAGGTGTTGACGTCTACGTCACCAGCAAAGACGTCGACGGGAAAACGCTGGCCGAGTTGGCCAAATCTTCTGCAGTGCGCGGCGTGTTCCTGCGCAAGATCACGCGCGGAGCCACGGCGACCGACATCCCGATTCTGGCGGACACGCAGTTGCAGCGTGGCGATATCGTCACCCTGGTCGGCCGGACCCAGGATATAGCAGCCGCGACCAAGCTCATAGGCTACCCGGACCGCGCGACCGACGTGGCAGATGTGGCATTTATCGGCGCGGCCATCGCCATCGGCGCATTGCTCGGCGCGATTGTCTACAAGATCGGCAGTGTGCCGATCACGCTGTCCACCTCGGGCGGCGTGTTGATTGCCGGTCTCTTCTTTGGGTGGCTGCGATCGGTTCGGCCGACGTTTGGACGAATCCCATCCTCCACCGTCTGGTTCATGAACTCGGTCGGCCTGAACGTGTTCATCGCCATAGTCGGCATTTCTTCCGGGCCGGGCTTTGTCGCCGGGCTGCAACAGCTGGGCTTCAGCCTGTTCCTCTGGGGTGTTGCTGTTACGACGGTGCCGCTGATCCTGGCGATGTATGTCGGAAAGTATCTGTTCAGCTTCGATGACGCCATCCTGCTCGGGTGTTGCTCCGGTGCGCGCACCACGACGGCGTCGCTCGGCATGATCAATGACATCGCCAAGAGTCAGATCCCGGGCCTGGGTTACACCGTCACATACGCGGTTGGAAACACTCTGCTGACGATCTGGGGAATGGTCATCGTCATGTTGTTGATATGAACGCGAAAAGCTGGTGATCGCCATCTCTTACTCCATCGCCACACCGTGGACATAAGGAGCTCCCATGGCCGACATGCTTACGCTGCGGAAATTCGAAACGTTGAGCCCATTCGAGATCAAGGACGAGCTGATCAAGCTGGCCAAGAGCACGTCGCGGACCACGCAATCTGCGTTCCTGAATGCTGGCCGCGGCAATCCCAACTGGGTTGCGACCAAGCCACGCGAGGCCTACTTCCTGCTCGGCCAGTTCGCCGTCACTGAGTGCAGACGGGTGATGGAGCATCCCGCGGGGATCGGCGGCATGCCGCAGGCGAAAGGCATCGCCGATCGCCTCGATGTTTGGCTTGCGAAGCAGACGACAATGCCTGGCGCAGAATTTCTTTCATCGATGGTGCAGTTCGCAGTCAAAACCTTCCGATTTGATCCTGACGCGTTCGTGCATGAGCTCGTGGATTCGATTATCGGCGACAACTATCCGGTCCCCGATCGTATGTTGGTCCACAACGAGCGAATTGCGCACGAATACTTGTTGTGGGCGATGTGCGGTCACCCGCGTCCCGTCGGCAAGTTCGATCTTTACGCGGTCGAGGGTGGCACCGCCGCGATGTGCTATATTTTCAAATCGCTGAAAGCCAATCGGCTGCTGTTCCCCGGCGATACAATTGCACTCGGCACGCCGATCTTCACGCCATATCTCGAGATGACCCATCTCGAGGACTATGACCTCAAGGTCGTGCACATCGCGGCGCCACAAGAAAACCGGTTCCAGTTCACCGATGCGGAGATCAAGAAGCTTGAGGACCCGAAGATCAAGGCCTTCTTCATTGTCAATCCGGGCAATCCGACCGGCGTGGCGCTGAGCAAGGAGACCATCAGCAAGCTCACGAATTTGGTGAAAAACAAGCGTCCGGATTTGATGCTGCTGACCGACGACGTGTATGGAACGTTCGTGGACGATTTCCGGTCCTTGCTCGGCGAGCTTCCGCAGAACACGATCGGGGTCTACTCCTATTCGAAATACTTCGGTGCAACCGGCTGGAGGCTTGGCGTCATTGCCATCCATGAGAACAACATCTTCGACAAGATGATTGCCAAGCTGCCGGATGAGCATGTGAAAGCGCTGGACAAGCGTTACGGCCCGCTGACGCTCGAGCCGCGCAAGATGAAGTTCATCGATCGCATCGTCGCCGACAGTCGGGACGTCGGTCTCAACCATACGGCCGGGTTATCGCTCCCGCAGCAGGTGATGATGTCCATGTTCTCGCTTTGCGAATTAATGGATGTGAGAAAGGAATATCAAAATGCCTGCAAGGAGATCGTTCACCGGCGGGTCTGGGCGATGATCGAGAGCATGGGACTCCATCTCACTCCGAATCCCAACTACGACGCTTATTATGGCCTCATCGACTTCGAGTTCTGGGCACGCAAGAACATCGGCGACGAAGCGGTCGAATACCTTAAGGAGCATGTTCACCCGCTCGATCTCGCATTCCGATTGGCCGAGGATCACGGGATCGTGCTGCTCAACGGCGGCGGCTTCGAGGCTCCCAACTGGTCGTTGCGCGTATCTTTGGCGAATCTGCCTGATGAAGCATACGAAGACATCGGACGCGGCGTTCGGACCGTTGCGCGCGGCTACCGACACGCATACGAGGCGTCGAAGGGCGCACATGTCAAGGAAGCGGCCGAATAGATCATGCGGGGCTTGACAGCCCATGAGCTGGATTAGTCACGTCGCCTCGAGTAGCCCCGAGATCTTTATCTTCCTGGCGGTGGCGCTTGGAACATTGCTCGGGCGCGTTCGCATCCGCGGGTTCGCTCTCGGCGTTCCCGCCTGCGTCTTGGTCGTTGCCGTTGTTCTCGGACAGTTTGGGACCATCACTATCCCGCCGGTGCTCAAGTCGATCCTTTTCGGCCTGTTCGTGTTCACGATCGGGTATCGCTCGGGACCGGAGTTTTTTGCGTCGCTCAGCCTCCAGACCCTTTCGCAGGTCGTGCTGGCGCTCTTGATGGGGACATGTGGGCTCATCATCATTCTCATCTTTGCCTACACACTGAATCTCGGCCCAGGCACTGCCGCGGGCGTTGGCGCCGGCAGTTTGACGCAAACATCGATGATGGGTACCGCGGCGGGCGCATTGGAACAGCTCGGCTTGTCGGCGGACGCGCTGAAACAGCAGCAGGCGAACATCGCGGCAGGTTATGCGGTGACTTACATCCTCGGCTATATCCTGGTCTTGCTCTTTGTTCCCTTCGTCGCGCCGTTGCTGATGGGCGTCAACCTTAAACAGGAGGCTGCAAAGCTCGAGGCTGCATTACTAGGCGGCGAACCATCGAGGCCAGGCAATCTTCTCTATAGGAAGTTTCAGGTGCGGGCCTATCAGGTGTCCAGCGCTGCCGGCCGGACGGTGAAGGACATCGAATTTCAAATCGGCCGGCGCGCAGTTGTCGAGCGCATTCTCCGCCACGGCGAGGATATGGAGTTGCGCCCGGATGCAAAACTACAAGCGGGCGATGAGATACTGCTCGCCGGACCCTCGGCAGTGATCGTTGCTGCTGCGTCGCTGATCGGGCCGGAGATCGAAGGTGAGCACGTCATGCGGTCGGTCCCGGGTGAGGTCGTCGACGTGTACGTCACCGCGCGTGACCTGCACGGGCGGACGTTGAGCGAGATTGCTAGTCGGGTCGGCGACACGGCCCGTGGCGTTTTCTTGCGTGCATTGACACGCCGGGGTCAGGACGTACCGGTGACGCCGGGAACGCAAATCTATGTCGGTGACATCATGACGCTGGTCGCTCTCAACGAAGCGCTGAAGCGAGTCGTGCCCAGAGTCGGGCAGCCGTTGCGTTCCAGTGACCGAACAGACATTGCATTTCTCGGCGCTGGGCTGGCGGCAGGATTACTGATCGGATTACTCGGCATCACCATCGGTTCGGTTCCGCTAACTCTCGGTGGAGGCGGCGGTGCCCTGGTCGCGGGGTTGGTCTGTGGCTGGTTGCGGACGCGCCGACCGACGATGGGAGCATTCCCGCCTCAGGCGCAGCAAACCCTGAGTGATCTCGGCCTTGGCGCCTTTATCGCGTCCATTGGCCTCGCAAGCGGACCGGCTGCTTTGGCCGCGGTTCTGGCGCATGGGCCGCTGTTGCTGGGCGTAGGGGTGACCGTCACTTTGACCCCCATGATTGCCGGCACGCTGTTTGCGCATCGCGTTTTGCGCATGAACCCGGTCATCGTTTGTGGCGCCCTCGCCGGTGCAATGACTGTCGACGCCGCCGTGGCGGGCACATGCGATGTCGCGGAGAGTCAGACACCGGTTCTTGGCGTGGCGGTGCCGTATGCGGTCGCCAACGTCATCTTGACGGTGCTCGGACCGATCATTGTTGGTTTGACTTTTGTCGGTTGACAGAGCCGGAGCACGTCACCACGGGATTGATTGGGGAAGTTGGTGACCTCAACCAATCGCTATTTCTTCGCAGTCTCTATCGGCGGCCGGAACAGAACGGTGTAGTCGACGATAAAACGAAACTCCGGCTGGGCCGAGCGCACGTTGCCGTCCTGCCAGACATTCGCATATTGCGTCTTCACACGGAGGCCCTTCAGCGGACCTTCCGAGGGACGGTATTGGATCCACAGGTCCAACTCATTGCGGTCGGGTATTGCAGAATTGGTGACGGGGTCGAGCGCGCCCCAACCTTGCGTGTACCAGGCGCCCGCACTCAACCCGGAAAGACCAGCGTCCTTGAAGGCATAGCCGAAATCATACGCCACGCTGCCGCCAAACGCCTTTTCACCCGCGTTGTCAAATGACACCTGCTGCATGTCGGTATAGTTGGGCTTGGTGCCGAACGGCGAGAAGATCTTGGACTCATCGCCGGTGATCGAGCCTGCGACGAACAAGGTCCATCCGGCATATGTCACCTGTACTTTTGCAGAAGCCTGATAGGTGTGGAAGGTGTTTCCGGTGAGCAGCTCATTGCCCACGCTGCGTTGAGTGATGATGTTCGCGCCCATGCTCCACTTGGGAGCGTCCTTCGGGAGCTGAAAGACATACTCTGCTTGCGAGAACCCCGTATTGACGAAGTCGCTCAAGTAGTAGTCCATGAATATGGTGGAAAAGCCGGCGAATGGCCGAACTTTGATCATCCCGAACGGGGTGCCGCGGTTGACGGTATCTCCGCCCACGATCGCATCCGACATCGAAATGAAATCGTTCGAATCGCGCTGCTTGATGTTCCAGAGATAACCGAATGCATAGTCATAGTTTCGATCCTTGTCCGGGAGCGTGACCAGAGTAGCGCCCTCAAAGGTGTTTGGTACCATGCGATTGTCTTGTGGATTGATGAGAGGGGTGTCGATCAGTTGGCGGCCCCCGCGAATTTCCTGATCGATGATCTGGATACGCCCATAGATCTGACCAAGCATGCCGAGCGAATCCTGGTTCGGGGTAAGCAGCCTGGTGCCGCCTTCGTCGGACGGAGCGAAGAGCGGCTGGGACGTATAGTAAGCCGCATGCACCCCGAACAGGTCGCCGATCAGGCCTGATCGCCACGCGATCCAGCCCCCGCCAGCCCAGGCCTGTGACCTTGATCCGTCAAAGTTGTCGCGTGTCAGATAATATGTGCGGGCAACGAACTGCAGCAGGGATTCGCGAAAGAAGGCTGGCGTATCGCTGGGCTCGCGCCAATAGAACTCGCTCATATACGGCTGGGAGGGAAGCTTCTTGAGGCTCCAGCGCTCCTCATCTGCGAGCTCTTCGCGAGACGGCGGCAGCAACTGCGAGGTGGAACCTTGTGCGTGGGATTGGGTCGTGACTCCGACCGGACCCAGGCAAGCTCCAATCCAGCCCGCAATGATGACCTTTCTCACAAACGGACTTTGTCGATCAGATTGCGCGGGCGCATTTCGCTCCAATTCCAATGACTGCATGTTGCCGCCTCCCAGCCGCCTACAACGCGCTATTGTCATGGACTCGCACTAACGAACGGCGATGTGGTAGTTGCTCTCCACTTTCGACAGCAGGCTGAACCCTGCTCGTTCAACTTTGGCCGCACCGCGACGGCCATTTCAGCAACTCAACCGCTAGTCTGGACACCAAAGCCGCTCTGCGGCGCTCTTCCAATTCACGGAAAAACACCTGCAGGACTTGCGTGGCAAGTGTCCGCCGTCAGTCGCCTCAATCAGTGTGAAAGCGATGCGCCAACGGACTCGCAAAATTCACCGAATCAACTTGTGATCGAAACGAACTCAAGCACGTCGTCTGTGACTCCGGAGGTGTACAGGTGCGTTGTGTATATCTTTAAAGCGGTGTGAATATCTTTAAACACGATATGTGCTGATTGCCTGCGACGGCTAACACGCCTCACGACAAGGTTGGGCAGCCGCGCGCTTCGATGTTCCTCCGTCGCAGTGGCCAGCGCTCGCCAGCACGTCAAATCGGGCCGGACGCGATGCGAATGGATCGCGACATAGCGCAGCAAGCAGCCCCGCGTCACCGCCATGCAGGATAGCTGCTTCGGCTTCACCGCGTTGACGCTTACTCGCTTGACGCCAAAAGCTCTAGGTGGAAGCTGATTTGATTTTTTTGGCTCGTGATGAAGGGAATGCCCTGTCTCGGGTTGATCAGGCAATGCATTCACCGTGATCGCCCGAGCTCGGAGCAGATATGAACCGGACTCGGGCTCGTCGCCAGCTTTTGTTGTTCTGCCCGGCGGCTACTTCACGATGCGCGGCCGCTTCGTCTCAGCCGGCTTTTGTTCCGCTGCCGGTGAGATTACGAGCGTTGCCCACACGTTCCAGCCGTCGGGCCGATGCGCGGCATCGAATTCCTTGTAACCCTTGAGGTTCACATAGCCCTGATAGTCATCGCTGACCTTGAAGATGTGACCGATCTGCGGCCCGACGCCGACGACCCGTGATTCGAAGCAGCCGACCCTGTCGCCACTGCCGCCGTCGCATGAGATCTGATCGTAGAAGTATCCGACGAATCCAAGCTGCCATTCCTTGGTCAGGAATTGCGAGATGCCCCAATCGAGGTGCATGTCGATGCCGTTTTTGTAGTTGGTATCCTTATTCTCAAGATTGTAGGTGAAGCCGAGTGTGGCTGAGAACTCGTGCCCGGTCTGCGGATTGAAATAGGTGTAGGCGCCGCCAGCATCGATCGCCCCGTGACCGATGCCGAGATTCGCCAAGCGGCTTGGATCATAGGTCCCAACCGGGATGGCGCCGGTGATGTAGACCATATAATTGTCGACACCTTTATTCCAACGCAGACTGAATTGCGGAATCAGGTCGGTCCAACCCCACACCGCGTCGGTGCGGCCCCCCCCGATCGTGAAGCCGGGGCCTCCCAGTGAGCCCGTCAGTGTTCCGCTAACGGTCGCCTCGCTGCGGCCGTACCCCACTAATGCCGACATCGCCGCCTGCCCGCCCAGGACCGGCGTTGCGAACACGTAACTCGGACTGAAGAACTGGACACTGGGGGGGGCCTTCAGGTCTATGTTGAGGTTTCCCCTGAAGGGCACATTGATGTTGCCGCGGTGGACCTGCCGCGCGAAAGCGATGTCGGCGCCGGCCGAGACCGACGTGTGATAGAAGATGGTCGCAAACGACCATCCTGGCTGTTGCGGCGTTGCTGCGAGACTTCCAAAAAATCCCGGAACCCAGAAGCTGATGCCTCCTTCGTCAGCGACGGCCGGCTTTGGCATGATTGAGAATACGAACGTGAACAGAATCGCGATTTGCGTCCGCAGCCTGATTGACATCGAAAGCCCCCCAATTCGATTTTGCTGATCGAAGCCACAACCCCCACAACGTGAACGCGACAACGCAGGCCTGAAATCTGCAGCGAGTAAATGGCGGGGCGCGCAACTCGTAAATTCAATAAAAGAGATATGCACAACCAAAGGTGGTATTTAGATGCGGAGCCTTCCTCGGCTGAGCGAGCGGCGCCCTCTGTGCGGATTGCCGAAAGACGACGCTGTGGCTTGCATCATCGCGCCGAGAGTAAGCATGGACTTTCGACATCGTGGTCCACGATAGGTTTTTCTTCAGCGGCACTGCCGCGAAAGTCAGCGACAAATTCTCTGTCTGCTGTTGCGCCTTGGTCACACTCTGGCTTCCCGCGCGCTGCTAACCTGTTTGTCTCGGGGTCTTCTCACGTCCGCTGCAAATCAATCCACGTGCGAGCCGGGGGGCATCATGCGTCGATCGTTATTTTCGGTTGTTATCCTTGTCGTGGCGTGCTCTCGCATCGAAGCGGCATGTCTCAATCCGTCGATGTTCGTCCACTCCACGATGAGCATTACAAGGGAATTCAACAAGGAAGAGAGCAAAGCGCAGCCTGGCGTCGTTGGAATTCGCGGCACCGGTTGGTTTCTCTCTCCTCGGTTGATCGTCACCGCAGCGCATGTGGCTGAGGCTATGCAGCTCTCGACGCAGGAGTGGAAAGACGTCGAACTGCGGGACGGGGAGAGCAATCGGTCGGTTGCCGTTCGCATTCTTCATCTCGCGGGACTCCACGTCGAGAAAATCGCCGTGCTCGAATTGAGAAACGCAATTCCCGATGCCGCTGTCCTTCAACGCAGAGCCGAGCCGCTCATCCCGGAGGAGGGTGTCGTGAGTCTGGCCTATCCGAATAGCCAGCTGCGAGTTGCGGGCGGACGCTTCGTGCAATATGAGAGCGATGGCAAATTAGCCGGCTCGGCACTCCTCGAGATGTACGATGGAAATGATCGTCTCGTGCTCGATCACGGTGCCTCGGGAGCGGCCGTGCTTGATTGCGATGGCCGGGTCGTGGCCGTCGTCACGACACTGATCACCCGCACCATGAGTTTCATGTCCAATGTGATACGGATCTCGACGGCCTGGCAGAGCCCCAACGTCGTTGCCATACCGATTCAAGTGCTGAAGGATTTTTCGTGGTCCGAGTGAGTCCTGACAGCGAAACGCGCGGGGCGTCACTCATCATCGATGACCGGTCAGCTGGCACAGCTGACCGATCATGCGACCGCTTGTGTGGTCCGAGCCCACTCAATTCGCGCCGATATCGACCCGACTTGGGCATTTAGCGGGAGCCGCGTCCCTCGCTCCTTGGCGCGTACTCGAACGGAGGCATCGCCGCAAGCGATTCCTTGGTAGCGCCGGGCAAGACAAGCTTTCCATCGGTCAGCTTCAACTGGCTGACTGGGATGGCGACGTCACGCCTGTCGAAACCCAGAAAGCCGCCGGCACCCACAATGCCGTAGGTCACCGTCTTGTTAGTTGAGATGATGATGTCCTCGACGGTGCCAACCCGTTCCTGCTTGTCGTTGTAGACAGATTCTCCGAGGATCTGCCGCTTGACGCTCCAACCCTCCATCACGTCGCGCAACTCAGCGACGGACACCCCGAGAGTCGTCGAGCCTGCCACTTGAGCAGCCGCCGGCATCGCCCCGAGTATCAGAACGGCGCTGGCGAACGGAATGAGAATAGTGCGCTTCATGATCGCCTCCTTCTTGCTGTCATTGGGTCAGTGCACCTTGCGATCCTGAAGCAGGTTCAGTGCGCCGGATATTGTCCTTAGGGTTAGTCCGGAACCTTTCGATACGAAATGACAGATACGACCTTGTCGTCACCAAAGCCTCTCGAGCAAATCGATCAAGATCAGTCAAACCGACAATTGCGATCCGATCTGAAACTAGATCGGATCGCGAAACTCTCATCAAATGTGTGATGCACGTGTACGAAGGTTTACTGTCCTAAAACTCCAAATTTCGCTAGTGAGGATGGGAATTTGTTCTTGTGAAACTGATCCAGTCTCGGTGCCGAGTCTCTCACTGATGCAGACAGCCACGCGAATTAGCCGTCGCGCTGTTTCGACGGTCTCATCGCAACGGCGCGGCCTCACCACAATGCGGGGCAGCGATTCTTCGCGTCACCGAATACTGAACCGTCGGATTATGTGGCCGAGCACACCCCATGAGGAGCGCGCAGCAGCAGGCCGTTGACCGGTGTATGATGACGCACTGCATCGCGTTGTCGAAGGAATCCGGCAAGGCCGGCGAATATCCCTACGCCGCGGTGGTGTGCCGCGATTGCGCGATCGTGGCCGAGTCCATCAATCGCGTCGCTCACGACTGTGATGTTACCCGCCATGCCGAAGTGGTTGCGATCTCGCTGGCGCAGAAGACGCTGCGTTCGGTCAGCCTCGATGACTGCGAGATCTACGTGAACGCCGAGCCCTGCGCCTTCTGTTGCTACGCGATCCGCGAGAGCCGGATCCGACGCGTGCTTTTCGGGCTGAGCTCCCCGCACATGGGCGGCGTCTCCAGGTGGAATGTTCTTGCTGACAACGTTCTCTCCAGCGTCATGCCCGATGTGTTTGCACCCCCGCCGGAGATCGTTGCGGGGTTCATGGCGCAAGAAGCCGAACGGGCGCTGACGGAGTGGAATCCGCTCATTGCCGAAGTGATCAAGCGGCGCGGCCTGTTCGGCGCGGTACCGTGCGTGGTCATCGAACGTGCACTGAACCGCCGCGTCAGCGAGCGGGTCCTGGGTATCCTGCGTCGCAATCTCTTCGACCATTTCGGTCGACGGTGAGCCTCTTGGTCCGTGTTGTGCTGTTGTATCTCCGCACGATGCGCAGGAGATTGTCCTTGAGCTCCGCAACGATTGTCCTGGCATCCGCTAACCCATCGGCAAGACGTCCCAGGAAATCGTCGAGCCACCATCAGATGGCTGGAGAGTATCTGGACGCGAATATGCGGTGAGAACGGCAGGAGGCAACGCTGTCTTAAGCAAGCCCGGTCGACTTATCTTGGTATTTTGCCGAGGAGGCACTGATAGATGAAAAAGTCGAGGGCGCGTCCACCGAGGTCCCTTGTGTCGTTGTCTGAATTGCTCCACCCGCGCCGCAACGCGAGCTGGTAGCATGCGTTATAGCTCGCCTGCGTGGCGGGCGCGCATCCCCGGGCGGGTATACACACGGCGTATTGGGCCTGTGCGGGAAAGTTGGGGAAAGCGCTCACTACACCAATAGTCAACGTTGTCGTCATGATGACTTTCCGCATGTTGTCCTCCACGCATCCGTGGACGCGAGCGTAGCCTGCCGTGCGGAGCATCAATATCTTTATCTCACCGCGACACAAAAGACAATTTGTTCCGAGCGCCGTTCGACCTATGTCCAGCCACGCTAGACCAAGAGTCAATGGTCTCCTGTAGCACGCGTGCGCAAAAGTTCTTGTGTCGGCCACGCGGGCGGCGCGGGATATCGGCGGCCGAAGTGCGTCCCAAACTCAGGAGCAGAATGATGAAACGCAGAATGCCTGCCAGAACCTGCTCGCTCGGTGTCTTGACACTGCTCGCCGCCGTGATCGCGACGAGTCTGCCGGCAGCCGCGCAGCAGCCACAGAAACCCAACATCCTCTTCATCATGGGCGATGACATCGGCTGGATGCAGCCGAGCATCTACCACCGCGGCCTGATGGTTGGGGAAACCCCCAACATCGATCGCATCGGACAGGAAGGCGCGATCTTCATGCACTATTACGCCGAGCAGAGCTGCACGGCCGGGCGCAACGCCTTTTTCACCGGCATGCATCCGCTGCGCACCGGCATGATTCCGCCGCAGCTTCCCGGCAGCCCATCCTACCTGCGCCCGGGCACGCCGGCGGTCGCCAAGTTCCTGCTCAATCTCGGCTACAACACCGGCGAGTTCGGCAAGAACCACCTCGGCGACCACACCGACGCGCTGCCGACCGCGCACGGCTTCCAGGAATACTGGGGCTACCTCTATCACCTCGACGCCATGCAGGGGGTGAGCTTCCCCGACATCAACAAGACCCCGACCGAGCAGACCGTCGCGCCGCCGTGCCGCAACACGCCGATCCCCGGCCTGTCGGAGGTCCCGGGCGCCGTGGATCCCAAGACCACGATCTGCCTGACGCCTCCGCGCAATGTGTTGTGGTGCAAATCCTCCGACGGTACGGGGAGGAACCAGATGTGCCAGGACCAGGGTCCGCTGACGCTGGAGCGCTCGAAGACGGTGGACGAGGAGATCTCGGCCAAGGTCATCGACTTCCTCGACCGCAACGACCCTCGCCGCACCAACAAGCCGTTCTTCGTCTGGTACAACCCGGCGCGCATGCACATCACCACCGTGCTGCCAGACAAGTACATGGCCATGGTGGGCCAGCCCGGCGGCAAGGACTGGGGCGTCAACGAAGCCGGCATGAAGCAGATGGATGACAACATCGGCTACGTGCTCAAGAAGATCGACGACATCGGCCAGACCAACAACACCATCGTCGTCTTCACCACCGACAACGGCGCCGAGACGATCACCTTCCCGGACGGCGGCACCACCCCCTTCGCGGGCGGCAAGCTGACCACCTGGGAAGGCGGCATGCGGGCGCCGATGGTCGTGCGCTGGCCGGGCGTGATCAGGCCGGGCACGGTCAAGAATGAAATATTCGCCTCCCTCGACTGGCTGCCGACGTTCGTCGAGATCGCCGGCGGACCCAAGGGCAATGGGCTGAAGCAACAGATCGAGGCCGGGCAATATCCCGGCATCGTCAAGACCACGCTCGACGGCGTCAGCCAGGTCGAGTACCTGTCCGGCAGGTCGGAGCAGTCGGCGCGCGATACCTTCTTCTACTATTCGGGCAAGGACCCGTCGGCGGTGCGCTACAAGAACTGGAAGATGTACTTCGCGATGGTGTCTCAGTCGCCGACGGGCTTTACCGCCGGCGTCCTCCCGTATCACTGGACCCAGGTCGTCAACATCAAGCGCGATCCCTTCGAGACTTCGATCGGGTCACATACCAAGACCATGTTCGGTATGGGAGGGGCCCTTGGTGGTCCGGTCACCGCCTACGTCTACGATTGGAACATGCTGCCTATCGGCCAGGCGCTGTGGCTGAAGGAACTCGAGACCTACGTCAGGTTCCCGCCCCTACAGGACCCGGCAAGCTACAATCTGGAGCAGGTCATGCAGCAGGTCCGGGAAATGAAAACGAGCAGTCACCCTGGCCAGTAGCCGGGGTTGAGCGAAGGTGACGACCGAGCGGGCGCCCCACACGCTGGGGCGTCCGCAAACGGCGCGCTCCGATCAGCAGCCTGAGATCGACAATGAACTGGGGCTGGAACGTCTGGCTTGCTGTGCTGGCATCGCTCCGTTGCGCGATGGTCGAGCCCGCGTCCGCGCAGCAACAGCAGAAGCCCAACATCCCGATCTCGCTTCCGGCGAGTGAAATCACTTGGCCGAGGTGCCGCGCGACGCCGGTTACGCCACGGCAATCTTCGGCAAATGGCATCTCGGGGCGCTGGAGCAATACAAGGCGAGCCTCGCGAAGCATCCGAACCCGCCGGCAGCAAACATGACGCGGTTTTGAGCGATCAGTTGTCGAAATTCACGCACGTGCAGGATGACAGCGGCGGCGCGCTGCGGTGGGGGCGGTGAGTTTTGGAGGGCCGTGATGGAAGCGTTGTTGGGATTTCATGTCGGCTTCTGGGACTACGTGACGTTCCTGGCCCTATTCGTCATTGGCGCTGCCGGTCTCTCCGCTGCGATATTCATTCTGGGCCTCCCGGGCCGCGTCGCCATCGCCCGCAAGCACCCCGAAGCTGACGCAGTCAATATGATGGGTTGGGTCGGCTTCCTGGCAATCGTGCCCTGGATTCAGGCGCTGATCTGGGCCTTCAAGCCGACGACTGTGATCGACATACGTTACCTGCCCGCGGAAGAGCAGCGCGAAACCGACGCAATGATTGCGCGGCTGACCGGCAAGGCGCCACGCGCGCCACCGAGGGAACCGCCCAACAAGAGCCCGGCGTCATGACCGTAGGAATCCTTGTTATTATCGCCGCCTGTGCGATCTTCTGGCTTGTCTTCTTCAAGCTGAAGTTGCTGAGGCTCACCCCTGGCTGGGGCTTCGTCTTCGGCATTTTTGTGCTTCACCTTCTCCTGATATTTGTTATCGGCCTGCGGTTCGTGACGCCCAACTCCACGAACGCCACCGTCGTTCAGCACACCATCCAGCTAATTCCACGCCTGCCCGAGCCGACCCTCGTCACGGCCGTGCTGGTCGATGAAAATGTTCCGGTGAAGAAAAACCAGCCATTGTTCCAGTTCGATCGTCGCCCTTACGAATACAAGGTCGAGCAGATCAAGGCGCAACTCGCCGAGGCCAAGCAGAACGTCCTCATACTCAAGGCGGACGTTGAGGTGGCGACGCAGAAGGCGGCGAAAGCCAAGGTCGAGCTCAACTACATGCAACACCAGAGGCAGATGTTCGACAAGCTCGCGCAGGAGCAGGCGGTGCGCGAGCAGGACATTGTGCAGTGGGCGACCCGCGTGGGCAGCGCGCAAGCGACCGAAGATGAGGAACTGGCCGTGCTTGAGCGCGCCCGTCTGAAGTACAAATCTGAGATTGATGGTGTCAACACCACGGTCGCCAACCTGGAGGCACAACTCCGGCAAGCGAACTACTATCTCGATAATACGACCCTGACGGCTTCCGAGGACGGCCGTATCATCAATCTCCAGGTCCGCCCGGGCATGGTGTCCGGCATCTATCGCATCGGCGGTATCGCGGCCTTGATCGCGGACGCCGATCGCTACCTTCTTGCGACCTTCTACCAGGAGAACCTGAAATATGTGGGGCCTGGTCAGCCCGTCGAGGTGGCTCTCGACCTTTATCCCGGCCAGATCTTCGTCGGCAAGGTCGACAGCATCTGGCGCGGCAACGGGGTGGGACAGTATCTGCCGAGCGACGAGATCCCAAAATTCCAGCAACCGCCCAACGTTGCCCAAGGTCAGTACGCGGTAAAGATCGCCCTGGACGATCCTGATCTGTTGAAATTTCCCATTGGCGCGCAAGGCACCGCGGCCATCTACACAAGCGGCGAGCATGGCGCGTGGGCTGCGCTGCGCAAGATCTCGATCCGCGCCCACTCGTGGTTCAACTGGCTCTACCCAATCAACTTCTGACGGTCAAATTACACACCACGATGTGACTTTGATCTGTCAGTCATTTCGCATTGCGGCTGCATTTCCTTGCCAGTTCATCAACGGCCTTACCTCCGCAACAGCACAATCAATCCGCGCGGCGCTTACACCTTGGTTTAGCGACGCGGACCAAAGGACAATAGTCTCATGGCCCGGTGGTGCTCAATGTGTTGATGGACGCTGCGCGGGACGTTGCTCCGACGTTACGCGTTGAGCGCTGAATGCGTTCAAAGCTCGGGAGGATAGTGATGAGACGCACGATGCCTATCAGAACCGCCTGGCTCCTTGTGCTGACATTGCTCGTCGCCGTGATGGCCCTGAGCGGTCCGGCCGCCGCGCAGCAGCAACAACGCCCGCCGAACATCCTGGTCATCATGGGAGACGATGTCGGCTGGTTCAACGTTGGCGCCTACCATCGTGGAATGATGTCGGGGAAGACGCCGAACCTCGACAAGTTGGCATCTGAAGGCATGATGTTTACCGACTATTATGCCGAAGCAAGTTGCACGGCGGGTCGGGCGAATTTCATCACTGGCCAGTTGCCGATCCGCACCGGCTTGACGACGGTAGGACAGGCCGGCGCGGATGTCGGTATCCCCGCCGAGGCGGCGACGCTTGCAAGCGCTCTGAAGGCGCAAGGCTATGCCACTGGGCAGTTCGGTAAGAACCACCTCGGTGATCTGAACAAGTTTCTCCCGACGGTGCACGGATTCGATGAGTTCTTCGGATACCTGTACCACCTCGATGCGCTGTCCGACCCGTACTGGTATTCTTTCCCGGTCGACGAAAAATACTACAACACCTACGGCCCACGTAGCCTGATCCACAGCTATGCGACCGACACGGATGATTCGACTGAGCAACCGCGCTGGGGCCGGGTCGGCAAGCAGAGGATCGTCGATGACGGTCCGCTGCCGCCGTTCCCGGACATGTCGAACGTTCAGAACATGCACGACGTGCCGTTCCTGAAGGCGAAGTACGACATGACGACGTTCGACGAGGTGCTGGTGAAGGCGTCCAGTGATTTCATGGACAAGGCCAAGCGCGACGGCAAGCCGTTCTTCGTCTGGCACAACACCACGCGCATGCACGTCTGGACCTTCCTGGCGCCCAAATACAAGGCGATGCAGAACAGCCACACAAACTATGGTCTCGAAGAAGCCGGCATGGCGCAGTTGGACGATAGCGTCGGAGCCTTGCTCAAGCATCTCGACGACATCGGCGAAGCCAACAACACAATCGTCATCTTCACCACCGACAACGGCGCGGAAGTATTCACATGGCCGGATGGCGGCATGACGCCGTTCAAGAACACCAAAGGCACTGTCGGCGAAGGTGGCTTCCGCGTGCCGGCTCTCATTCGCTGGCCGGGTCGGATCAAACCAGGCTCAGTCGAGAACGGGATATTCTCAGGCCTCGATTGGTTCCCCACCCTGATGGCTGCAGCCGGAAATCCGAATATTACCGACCAACTCCTCAAGGGCGTCAGGCTCGGCGACCGGACCTATAAGAACCATCTCGACGGCTACGACCAGACGGATATTCTCACCGGGAGAGGCCCGTCCAAGCGCCACGAACTCTTCTACTTCGGCGGCGCGACCCTGGGTGCTTTGCGCCTCGATGACTTCAAGTTCACGTTCTACGCGCAGCCCTACGGCTGGCCGGGCGAAAAGACCACGACCGACATGCCGGGAATGGTCAACATTCGCCAGGATCCCTTCGAACGTACGCCGATGATTCGCGGCGAGTCGACCAATACCGGCGCCTTCGGCTACGGCAACGACTTTTTCGCCCGCGAATTCTGGCGCTTCGTTCTGGTCCAGCAGTACGTCGGGAATCTGGCGAAGACCGCAATCGAATATCCGCCGATGCAGGCCCCGGCCTCGTTCAACCTTGAAGCGGTGAAGCAGAAGGTTGAGGAGACGATGAAGAACCGGCCGGGTCAGTAAAGTAATGGCCTGATGCGAAGGCCCGTACGCCTGTTGCGGCGCACGGGCCGATTCCGAATGCAGAACGACGTGCGAAGAAACACGGGGACCCGCCATCCGGCAATTAGCTGCATCGTTGCATATTTCGAAGGAGGCAAGCGTGGATCCGAGCAATCATTCCTCCATCAACCGCCGCGTCCTGATCTCCAGTCTGGCGACGCTTCCGGTGTTGTCCGCCACGCTGCTGCCTGGCGCCGCGCTCGCACAAACGCCAAGCGTCCCGCTGCCGTCGTGGAACGAGGGGACGGCAAAGCAAGCGATCCTTGATTTCGTGCGCTTGACCACTGACCGATTTAGCCCGAGCTACGTCGCTCCGGAGGAGCGGATCGCGGTGTTCGACCAGGACGGCACGCTGTGGGTCGAGCATCCCATGTATACGCAAGTGGTGTACTGCCTGGAGCGCGTCCCGGCAGTCGTGGAGAAGAAGCCGGAGCTCAAGGATGTCGAGCCATTCAAGACCGTGCTCTCCGGCAACCGCGAGGCCATGGCGAGGCTCTCGATGCGAGATCTCGAAGAGATTCTCGCCGCGACGCTGACCGGGATGTCGGTCGAGGAGTTCAACGCCGACGTGAAGAAGTGGCTCGAGGCGGCGAAGGATCCGCGCTGGGGCCGACACTACACCGAGCTGATCTATCAGCCGATGCTCGAAGTGCTTCGCTATCTGCGCGACAACGGTTTCAAGACCTATATCGTGACCGGTGGCGGGCAGGACTTTGTGCGCGTCTATGCGCAACAAGTCTACGGCATCCCGCCCGAGCAGGTGATCGGCAGTGCGGGCGGAACGACGTATGGCTACGACAGGGGCGGCAAGCCGTTCCTGACCAAAGAGCCGAAGCTTCTGCTCAACGACGACAAAGCCGGCAAGCCGGAAGGAATCCACCTTATGATTGGTCGCCGACCCTACGCGGCGTTCGGCAACTCGAACGGCGACCGCGAGATGCTGGAGTGGACCGGCGCCGGCACGGGCGCGCGGCTGAAGATGTTGCTGCTGCACGATGATCCCATGCGTGAATACGCCTACGGCCCGGCCCAGGGACTGCACGACAGCAAGGTCGGCACCTTCACCCAAGCGCTCTACGACGAGGCGAAGCAGAAGGGCTGGGTCGTGATCAGGATGAAGAACGACTGGAACGAAGTCTTTCCGCCCACCACCGTCGGAAGCACGACCAGGTGACAGGCGGTAGCGAACGACTTCGCATCTAAACCGGGAGATGCCAACATGAAAGTGACGGCCGCTTTTGCTGTTGCCGTCTTACTCCTCGGCACCGCATCGGCGGGTGCGGGACCCTGCAGCAACGCGATCGCACAATTCGAACAGGCCGTGCGCCAATCCGGAAAGAAACCGACGGCAGGGCCGACCGGATCCCAGACCGTCGACGCACAAACTGGCCGCCAACCGACGCCCGATTCAGTGAAGCGGGCCGAGGAGAATGCGCAGGCAACGTTCGAGGCAGCCCTGGCGCGCGTCAAAAGCCTCGATGCGCAAGGCGATGCCGGTTGCTCGCGTGCCCTGGCCGATGCCCAGCGCATGTACAGTTTCCGATGACCGACCGCGCACACGGATGAGCTAGACCTTTGTCGCACCACCGGCCCAAGCCGCCCGCGCGCAGCCGATCCAAGAGCAAGGACGGTGGCGGGAAGCCAATGGCTCCTGCGGATGGTCTGGCGCTGCGTGAAGAGCATGTCAGGCGCGGGTCGACATTGCCCATCTGGCTCGCCGCAGCGGGCGCGGTGGTCCTCGTCGCAGCTCTATCGTACGCCGTTCTCACTCGCGAGATTTCCTCTACCGACAGCAGCAGCCAGGCATCAAGCGCGCCGGCCTTTGTCGGCAGCGAAACCTGCGCTGGCTGCCATCGTTCCGAAACAGAGCTGTGGCGCAACTCGCAGCACAAGCAGGCAATGGACCATGCGAGCGAGAAGTCTGTCCTCGGCGACTTCAATGAAGCAAGTTTCGACTATTACGATGTGCACTCACGCTTCTTTCGCAAAGGCGGCAAATTCTTCGTCGAGACCGACGGGCCAGATGGCGCACCCGGCAGTTTCGAGATCAAATACACCTTCGGCGTCGATCCGCTGCAGCAATATCTGATCGAGTTTCCCGACGGCCGGCTGCAGGCGCTATCCATCGCCTGGGACAGCCGCCCAAAGCAGCAGGGCGGCCAGCGCTGGTTTCATCTCTACCCGAACGAGCAGATCAAGCACGACGATGTCCTCCATTGGACAAAGCTGAACCAGAACTGGAACTTCATGTGCGCGGAGTGCCACTCGACTGGCGTTCGCAAGAACTACGATGAAGTCAGTGATCGCTTTGCCACGACTTTTGCCGAAATCAGCGTGGGCTGTGAAGCGTGTCATGGCCAAGGATCGCGTCACGTCGCCTGGGCGCGCGATCAGAAGCGCTTGTGGCCGCTTCGAAAACCCGACGATCCAACCATGGGGCTGGCGGAGCGCTTGACTGAACGGCGTGATGCGACCTGGTCGATGAATTCCGTGACCGGCAACGCAATCCGCAGCAGCACGCCGCGGCTGTTGCGTGCGGAGGTCGAGACCTGCGGTCTCTGTCACGCGCGCCGTGGCCAGTCCTCCGAAGCATGGCTTCCAGGTCGATGGCTGTCCGACACGCACATGGTCGCGCCAATACGCCAGGGTCTTCATCACGCCGACGGGCAAATGCTGGACGAGGCCTACAACTACGGCTCGTTCAAGCAGAGCAGGATGTTCGCGGCCGGCGTCACCTGCAGCGACTGCCACGAGCCGCACAGCGGCAAGCTTCGCGCTCCTGCCGATGGTGTCTGCCTGCAATGTCACGCCTCCGACAAGTATACGGTGGCCGCCCATCAACGACACGAGGCGGTGGATCCGCCCTTGTCCTGCGCGTCGTGCCACATGCCGGAGCGCACCTATATGGTGGTCGATCGACGGCACGATCACAGCTTCCGGGTGCCCCGGCCTGATGTCTCGGCAAAGCTCGGAACACCCAACGCCTGCAACGATTGCCACGGCGACAAGACCGCGGAATGGGCGGCGTCGGCGGTCGAGCATTGGCATGGTCCGAACCGAAAGGGCTTGCAAAACTACGCCGAGGCTTTCCACGCGGCCTGGACCGGCCGCAGCGACGCCGCAGCCTTGCTTGGCAAAATCGCCGCCGATCGCAATGTTCCGGCGTTTGCGCGGGCAGGCGCCCTGACCGAGCTCAGGCCACACGTCTCGCCGTCGAATGCTAATCTGGCGCGCGCCGGACTGTCGGACCCTGATCCGATGGTGCGGATCGGGGCGCTCACAATGCTCGAGGACATGCCACCCAATCAGCTTTGGCCGCTCGTCGCGCCGCTTTTGTCCGATTCCAACCGTGGCGTGCGTATCAGCGCCGCCATGCTGCTCGCGAGTGTGCCGAACCTCAGCCAGCCACCCGCCGACCGCGAGCGCTTCGAGCGCGCGGCAGCCGAATTCGTTGCGGCCCAGCGCCTCAATGCCGATCGACCGGAAGCGCGTTCGACGCTTGGTTACTTCTTTGCCCGGCGTGGCCTCGCAGCGGAGGCGGAATCCGAATACAGAGCCGCGCTGCGGCTGAGCCCGCAATTTGCTCCCGCGGCAATCAACCTCGCCGATCTCTATCGCCAGCGCGGTCGGGATCGTGATGGTTTGGAAGTCCTGCGGACTGCCATCGACACCTCACCACGGCTCGCTGGGCTGCATCATGTACTCGGACTCACGTTGACGCGTCTCAAACGGAACGACGAGGCGATTGCTGAATTGCGACGGGCGGCCGAAATCGAGCCGGAGCGCGCGCGGTACACATATGTCTATGCGGTGGCACTGCATTCCGCTGGTCAGACTGAAAATGCAATGACAGTCCTTGAGGAAAACATCGCCCGACATCCGAGCGATCGTGACACCCTGATGGCGCTTCTCAGCTTCCATCGCGGGGCAGGGCGTATTGATTCGGCACTCAGATACGCCGAGCAGCTTGCTCTGATCATTCCCGAAGACAAGGGTCTGGTCGAGTTGATCGAGGACCTTCGGCGACAAGGCAAAAAGTCCATCGATCAGTAGGGCCTCGGGGATCGGCGCTGGCGCCGGCGGCGCTTTCACCGGCATGTCGGCTGCTATCGCTGAAGTTGCCAATGCCGAAAACGCGAATGCAATAATGCTGCGCATCGCTTCGGCACTTCGATCTCGCCCCACAGGTACTGTGAAGTAATCTCGTGTAACGCGCATTGCGGAGCGAGCAGAGAACATCCGCGTGAGGGCAGGGACTGAATCGCATCCAGTGCGCTGCGGGCAGCTTTCCCAACTGATGGGCTTGCCCGCTGCTGACGCGCGGCATTCTTCGATGCACCATCTGCGACTGGCACCTAAGAGCAAATGATTGGCGCACTATAACAAGATCGTTGCAGATGATAGTTGATACCAAATCCCGTCGAGAGCAAGCGCGCGCCAAGCGCGCGGGCAACCTCTGATCTGCAGCGAATGAGAGATGGAAGCTTACCAGTGGTTTTTATTCGGGATGATGGCAGGGTTCATCCCCTGTTTTATCGTACTCGTACTCATCGTGAGGAGATCTTGTCGCTGCACCATCCGACTCCGTCACGACTGTACTGAGGATTGATCACCCCTGACGTGCCGCGCAGCCATCAGCCAAACAGCTTCGCCCGCTTCGGGGGGACAGCGGGCGGGGCGACGGCGAGCGCGCGGACAAGATTTCCTGCGCGCTCGCCCGGCGGGTGATTAAGTCAACACAGCGGGTTCGCTGTGAGTTGGTACAGGTCGAAGCATTAGCTTGGACTGTTGTCCCGAAGCGCTTTGCAAGAAGCCCCGGCCGCTTGAGAGCCATGCAGATTCGCGGCCGGAGCTCCGTTGAGCCTGCGGGAGATCGGCGTAAACGCGGACGAATTGCAAAGAATATTTCCGCTGACGGTCAGCGGTCCGACCATGATCCACTGCACGACCGTGAATGCCGTCTCGATCAGGCACCAGTTATCGCACCAGATACGTCCCGCTTTCGTTCCGCCGTGGGATCGCGCTGCGACCGTCAGGCGAGGACAGCCGCGACAGCCTGCACTGCATGGTCGATTTCCGCAACGGTGTGATAGCAGCCGAAGCCGATGCGCAGCCGTGTCCCGCGCACGTCAGTGACGATCCCCGCCCGCTCCAGGCGCGCGTGGATCGACGTCGCCTGCGGCGTGTCATAGCAGAGGAAATGGCCGCGCTCGGCAGTTCCCATCGGCGTCAGCAGGCGTGCCTCGCGCAGTGGGGCAATGTGCGCAACGTCCACGCCCTTGAGGAAGCGGTCCTGAAGCGACAGCACGTGCGCATGGATCGACTCGACCGTAAGGCCGATCCCGGTCATCCAGTCGAACACGGCGGCGAGCCGGTGAAGCCCGCTGGGGTCGAAGGTGGCACCCATGAAACGCGAACCGTCAGTGCCGTATGAGATCTCGTCGGACGCGGCGCTGGTGAGCGCGCCGAAGCCCGCGAACCATCCGGTGTCGCGAGGCCGCGGGGCATAACCGGGCGGGCAGTGCAGGAAACACGCGCCTTCACCCGCCATGGCGTATTTGTATCCGCCCGCGAGATAGAAGACGCGCGGCGCGACGCGCTGCAAGTCCGTCGGCAACGCCATGAAGCCGTGATAGCCGTCGACGGCAATAAGCGTTTCCTGCGATGCGATCGCCTCCGTCAGTGCGGCGATGTCACCGCATGTTGCGCCGGAGTTGTAGAACACCTGACTGACAAAGATCAGATCGTGCTCGCCGGTGCGCGCCGCCGCCAGAAATCGATCGGGAAAGCTATCGCTCGGTGCAGTCGCGACGCGCGTGACCGCCACCAGATGTTCTTCGGCGAGCCGGCACAGCTGGCGCTCGAAGGAATGAAATTCCGCATCGCTGGTCAGCACCCGCGGCGGCCTGGTCAGCGGCAGCGACGACAGCAGGCGACATACCAGTTCATGGGTGTTGGGGGCAAAGGCCAGCGTTCCTGTGTCCGGAAGATTTAGAATGCGGACGATGCCGCGCCGAACCCGTGGCATCAGGTCCTGAAAGATGGGCCCCCATTTAGCGTCAGCCAGGCACGCCGCCTGCTGCACGGCCCGCTCGTGTGCCCGGCATGCGGCGTCGGGCCAGTAATGATGGCTGTGTGCAGCGAGGTGTATGCGTCCCGGCGCAGCATCTCGGAAGATCGAGAAGTGCTGATGGAGGTCGAGATTCATTGCTGCGTCCGCTCGGAATAGACGAACCCCATACGGGCCCTCACCGCGGGCGGCAGCGGCGGGATCAGCGACCGCGGGATAAGGTAATTCGAGAGCTGGAACAAGTCGCCGAATATCTGGTGCCGGTCGGCCGTCTGCTTCAGGTAGTCATAGCCCGAGGAGCCGCCGGTGCCGACCTTGACACCAATCATGCGCCGCACCATCAAGGCATGCCGGTAGCGCCACAGCGTCAACGTCTCCTCGATGTCCATTAATGCGGTCAGCAGGCGAAACGGCAGCTGCAACACCGGTTCGTCGCGATAGACCGTAATGAACAGCGCCGCCTGCACCGCGCCGAGCGACATGCGCCAAGGGGAGGACGGCGAGGGCTCGGCTTGCGGTTGGAAGATCGCATTGAAGCGGGCCAGCGCCGCGGCAATGGCCCGCGTTTCAGTCTCGCGCTGTGATTCACTCATGCCTTCGGTGGCGCGTATCAGGTCCGAATCAGCGGCGAGCGACCGGATCACCGCCTCACGATAAACATTGCTGAACGCATAGCCGCTGAGCTCGACGAAGGGGGTGCGCGCGAGCCAGCGGTCGAGCTGATCGACCAACGTGTCGCCGTGCTCGACTTGCGCAACTCTCTGGCGGTCGCTTTCGGAAAGCTGGAGGTCGAACCGGTTGTCGTCAAGCTTCAGGCGGCCTTCGAGCCGCAAGCCGAGCCGTATCTCGATCAGGCGGAACTGCACCGACTGAAAGCCCGAGGCCGGGGTGAGCAGGTCGCGGAAGTCGAGAAAATCGAGCGGGGTCATGGACTCGAGCACGTCGAGCTGATGGACCAATAGCCCGACGATCTCGTTAATGCGCCCGAGCCCGTGCACCACCCGCCCCAGGCGATCGTCCTCGACCACGTCGGCGCCGAAGTCCTCCTGGATACGGTCAAGCTCGTGCAGGATGAGCTTGAACCAGAGTTCGTAGGCCTGATGCACGATGATGAACAGCATTTCATCATGCGCGGGTGCGCCAATGCGCTCGCTCTCGGGCACCTGCTGCGCCAGCAGCGATTCCAGCCGCAGATAGTCGGAATAGTAACAACGGCGCCGCGGGTCACGATGGGTAGTCATGGTGGACACTCCGAAACGGCGGGTCACATCTTCCGAGACTTCGCTTGCCGCGGCAACTGCGGCGCTTCCGCCCGGCGGAGGTTGCTGCAACAGGCCGCACGGAAACGCCGCTCATTTCGCGATTACTGCCGAGGCCTCGATCTCGACTTTCGCTTCATCTTCGACAAGTGCTAGCACCTGCACCATGGTCATGGCCGGGAAATGTGTTCCCATCACGCTGCGATAGGCGTCCCCGACTTCAGCCAATCTGGACAGATATTCCTTCTTGTCGGTGATGAACCAGGTCAGTCGCGTAATGTGCTCCGGCGTCCCGCCGGCCTCTCGCACGACCGCAACGATGTTCTGCAAAGCCTGCCGGGTCTGGGCGACGAAGTCCTGGCTTTCGAATTTCTGGTCGGCATTCCACCCGATCTGGCCAGCGACAAACACGGCCCGACCTTCGGCGGCAATTCCATTCGCATAACCCTTCGCACGTTTCCAATGGCGCGGGTGCAAGAACTGGTGTGGCGATTGCGCAGCGGTCATTGGCTGGCCTCGGATGACTGTGCACCGTGCCGCAGTCTGAAACGCTGGATCTTGCCGGTTGGCGTCTTGGGCAGTGCATCGATGAACTTCACCGACCGCGGATACTTGTACGGCGCGATCGACGCCTTGACATGATTCTGCAGACGCCGAGCGGTGTCCGCATCGTCGACGACGCCGTCCTTCAACACCACGTGTGCCTGCACGACTTGCCCACGTTCATCGTCCGGGATGCCGATTACCGCACACTCCTTGACATCGGGATGCGACAAAAGGGCGGCCTCCACTTCCGGACCCGCAATGTTGTAGCCGGCGGAGATGATCATGTCGTCGGTGCGGGCGGCGAAATGGAAATAGCCGTTGTCGTCCTGCCAGAATGCATCGCCGGTGAGGTTCCAGCCTTCCCGGACGTAAGTCTTCTGCCGCTCGTCGGCGAGATAGCGGCAGCCGGTCGGGCCGCGGACCGCAAGCCGGCCG